>PJEL010004451.1_pt1 | contig 11565 bp, 7 predicted proteins | sample 1853271 | NCBI WGS metagenome assembly PJEL01 (sample SAMN08108733, study PRJNA415343) | Invertebrate metagenome, whole genome shotgun sequencing project. | host: Globobulimina | place: Sweden: Gullmar Fjord | collected 2015-08 | reverse complement strand
AGTCGTTATTTGGGGGCTTTGCGATGCTGCGTCGGCTGCATTGATTTATGCTCATCAAGACGAACGAGTTAAGGGGTTAGTTTTGTTGAATCCTTGGTTGCGATCTGAGCAGGCAATGGGGAAAGCTATGTTGAAGTTTTACTATGTTCAACGCTTGTTATCGAAAGACTTTTGGCAAAAGCTGCTTAAAGGTAAAGTCAAAGTCACAGAAAGTATTTCTGATGTGAAGAGTTTTACCCAAGACAGCTTGTTAGAAAGTAAGGGAGCACCAGCTGAAAGCTATCAAAACCGTATGTTAAATGGATTTAATCAATTTGACGGCAACATGTGTATTATCCTAAGTGAAAATGATTTAGTTGCAAGGGAGTTTAACGAGCAAGTTAACTCTCAAAAGGAATGGAAAAAAATTCGTTCCAATTTATGCGAAGTACATGAAATTAAAGGCGCGGATCATACGTTTTCGAGTCAGCTCTGGAAAAAAGAAGTTGAAAAAACAACCATAGAATTCATTTATAAGCATCTGCGCAGGATCTAAGGGTTAGGGCTGCTCATTTTTTGTGTTCAGCTGATTTTTCGCCTAATGCTAAAGCAAATATTAATGTCCAAAATAACCAGCTTGCTCTAGCTGAATCTACTGGCGAGCCAAACATGCCAAGCGCTATCCAACCCAATATTATTGCAACAATTGTATGTCCAAGCAGAGGGTGATGGAATTGCTTTTGATGGCGAATCGCAAGTATTAATATGGCGAGGAACGCAGCCAATCCAAGTAACCCGCCGTTATATGATATTTCTAGGAAAATATTTTTTATATGCCAAGGCAAATGGGAAAAGTCATTGTAAAAAAACCAGTGATCAAATCCGTTTTTAAATTGGTTGTTTGCCAATATTTCATGTTGTTTTCCAATTGGCTTCAAAGAAAAATTTTTGATTTTAAGTATACTGCCAACTGAACTGTTTTCCATATAAAAAAGTGTAGGCTTACGCATTAAAAAGTTTTTACTACCCACATTTTTAGTATTGATCTCAATGCTCATATTTTGCCAATCACCACTTGGCTCTATATAAATACTTTTATTTGCACAGTTGGCATTGTATCTATTTTGGACAATCAAGTTGCGCTCACAATAGTGCACTGTGTACTTAGTTCTTTCTGATGCTTTGACTTCAGCGGAAAGGCTGTAGCCACTATTAGGAGTCAAGTGAATACGTTGGCCAAGTTTTAAATCATCTCCCCCACCAAGTAAAAGTATTTCTCCTTCAGGAGCTGACGCAATACTAAATGAACCGACATTAGACACCGTTTCTGGATAACTAATGAGGTAGTTCTTAGGGTAACTTCCTGCGGGTTGACCGGTGAATATTTGAGCTCCTGACCAATCACCTGAATTTATAACATTTTTCCAATGGCTGATTCTCATTTGTAAATCTTGCTCTACTGTTTCGAAGCGTGTCGAGATTTCTGTGCCACCTAAACCTACAAATAGAATAAGGGCTCCAAAAATTGATGTGGAGTGACTTAAACTAATGGTTGTCCAACGGCGATATTTCGGTAAGTGCTGAGATAGCATAAAGCTTGAAATCCCTAAGGCAAAACTTGCAGACAAAATAACTATGCAGCCTGATATAGAGGGAGGAAACCAACGGCTATTAAAATGTAAATAAATGAACAAAACCATTGCGGTAGCATTATTGAAAATCAAGGTAGGAGTAAATAACTTCTTGGGGTATTTTAATAATATTAATAGCGTTGGCGTAATTGATATCATGACGATTGGGAGCAGTGCATAATAACCGATATGCTGATATAAAAGCGCGCCAGTGATTGTCATTGTAATAATACTTATGAAAAATGCTGTAGAGAGATGGTCAGCTTGCTCATTACTTTTGTCGATGCGGCGTGAAGCATGTTCTTGTTTTTTTAGTTTGATACCAGTCCAAATGATATATCCAAGCACTATGCCCGCAGCGACATATGTTGAACGCGTATACCCGACGATAATCGAATAAAATAAGCCGCCTGCTGCCAGCATCGATAGTATCTTCAATGTTGGCGAACGAAAGAAAATGAATGCGGCCAGTGTAACTGGTGTTAGCAGTATAAATACACCGTCAATGGCCTCACCGCCGGTATGCATGTCTGATAAAAGGCCGGTAACTCGGTAGGCGCCGCTAAAATTAAGAAATGTAGAGACAATTTGTACCAGGCTACTGCCGTTCAGCAATGTGTTGAGAACGCCCTTTTCCCAGAGGATAATCGTAAAGATCACTATAGCACTAACAACACCGCCCATGAAAAAAGCGGCTAGCGTTTGCTTTTTGTTATCGCAAAGTTGCTGCCTAAATAGCAAGGCTAAAAATAATCCGTAGATTGAAGCCTTTACTATTTTAAAAGCATAGCCGTTGGTGTAATAAGGGTTAGTGAAATGAGGCGCCAATATGTCCGATATTATACGCTGCCAATCAGCCCAGCAAATTACTATCAAAAATATCGCAATGGCTAACCCACTTGTTTTTGGTATCGATATAACGCTCAGTCTTGTTTTTGTAAGCCCTATAGCTAGGGTTGTTAGAATGAAAAAGTCAAGTTCGTTAAATAGAATTCGGCCAGTGTAAGGAGATAGATTAACGGTAATGGATAACAGTGGCAGAAGTACTAGCCATACAGAGGGCATGAAATAAATAACCAGTGCATAACCGGTAATACCAAAGAAAAGTTGTATTGGGAAAGGAGCGGATAGTGAAGCAAAACCAACAATAAAAAGCATGATTAACGCGAGTATCCACTGTGCAATCATTCTTTTGTTCGGTATAGTTATATTAGTCAAATCCGTTACCCTTTATAACAACATTTACCTTATTGTATGGATACAAACAACTCACCACTTAAAATGTCTGTACTTGTCAATGTTGTCGCCTTGCTTTTGGCGATTGTGTGTCTCTTAACAATTATCGCTATAGAGTCCCAACAAAGTAAAGCTTCCTTTGTTCAAACTCTTAATAAGTATGCCGAAGAAATAAATATCTCGTTACTTCCTAGAGAGATAAATACGCATACTGAAGGTTCTAAGTTACTGGGTCGACGTGCTGACAACAAAGCTTATTATTTAGAAGGGATACGCCAGCAATTCAACCTTCCTTATCAACAATATTGCCAGCAAAAAAGTCTTGGATTTTTACTGGCGTGTTTACAATTTTCGCCTTCTGAAGAAAATGTCAGAAATATACTCGAACAAGCTAGTAAATTTGCTGTTAAAAGGCCTAATCTAAAAGGCGAACGAGGTAATGCTTGGTTACTTGCTCTAGCAGTTGACCAGTTGTCAATTCACGCTACTGGTCATGAAAAGACGCTTAAAAACATTAAGGAGAAGTTATCTTTAGCACTTGAGACTTATTTAACTTTGCTCGATGGTAACAGTGCCTCCCTTTGGCATAGTCGGTTTTCACTCGCTAGCGATGCCTTTACTATAGCGGTTGTGGTTGCTGATGAAAATCCCATTCAATTTAGCCGGGCACATCGACACTTTATGGAAGCTTTAGCGGCTCTCGAAATAACGGAAGCTTGGCCCAATGGATATAACTATTGGATAAATAATCGTGCATTTCCCTTTTTGTTAGCAAGCTCTGCATATATTTATGGAACAGATGGAACAGAAAAAAAACGCCTGTTAGCGTTAATTGAAAAAGTGGGTTTATGGCATATTTATATGACGCGACCGGATAACCGTATTGCGGCAATAGGGGATGATGGGCCCAGAGTGGACTTGAAAGATGAGACCCGAAAAGTTATCGACTTTATTGCTTATCTTACTAAAAATCCTGTTTTCGCAACCTATAGTCAATATTTGAAAAAACTACACGGTAATGAAAGCTATTATCGAAGCTACCGCTGGATGCCAGCATTATTTTATGATCCGACAATTAAAGCCGTGGGAAAAAACTTTGACGATTTAAGTGTATTTAATGGTGTATTACCGACAACGGCAATTTTTGGTAAAGGAGCATATAACCAAGTAGTTATGCGCAGTGGTTGGGGTAAAGATGATGCTTTTATTCAAATACGAGGAGGGGATAATTTTAGCCATCATCAACACCAAGATGCAGGGCATTTTACCGTTTATTATAGAGCGCCTTTGATTGTTGATGCTGCTGTTTACGACAATAACTACTTTTCACCTAGCCGGCTTAATTTTTCACTGCGTAGCGTTGCAAAAAACACATTATTGCTGCCCCAATATGGCCAGTACATAAGTCCAAACAAATTTTTTAAAGACAACGTTAATCCCGGAGGGCAACGTATTGTTTTTCCTACTGGAAGTGCTATTACCTCGGTGTCCGATTGGAAAAATAATACACATAAATATCAGGGTGCTACGTTGTTGCGTCAGTACTTCGAAGAAAACACATTATCTTATGTTGAATATGATTTAACCAATACGTATCGAAACATAAAGGACAAAGCCGAGAGAGTTGTGAGGGGACTGTTATACATCCCCAAAATACAGACAGTTTTAGTCTTTGATGAAGTTTTAGGTGTCGACAATAAAACTAAAATAAAAACACAATTGCACCTGAAGCCCAAAGCACTTGTTTCACAAATGCGTAAAAGCTTAGTTGGTGATACTAGTTCATTTTCTAGCAACAGCATTGTTAGGTTGGAAGGACATTCAACTTTGATTAATCTGCTTACTGAGGAAGCTGTTGAAGGAAGAAGTTACGAAGGAGAGAAAAGTCGTTTTATGGTTGAATCATATAGTGAAACTACTTCAGAATTCGTAGATCAACGTGCGGGATATAAAAATAAAAAATGGTTTGATAATCCTAGTTCCAGAATTGAGTGGTCAAGTGTTGATGGTGCAAAGAGTCAGAGCTTTGTTCAGGTCGTTTCGCTTAAGGGGGTTACCCATCTCCCTTATATTGCTAAAAATACAGAACAGTATGCAAGCTATATACTCGATGAACATATTGTAATTAAGCTTAAGTTAGCAGTTAAAAGCATTGAAATTAAAAGTTATGAAAAAAGTTCAATGGTAATAATTGCGCCGAGTTGGATGAATAACATTAATATAACAAATAATGGATGTACCTATAATGTCCCCCTTAATGGTGGCCTAGGTTATGACGAGTTAAACGGTTGTTAAATTGCCCTTATATGCTAGAAAAAGTACATAGAAAAGATTTATATACTAAGCGGAAAAATATTTGAGATTCAAAATGAGGAAAGAATGATGTTCTTAGGTTATATCCATTCATTTAGGGCTTTGGCTATATTGTTTATTGTTGCTGGCCATACAATCGATTTTTTCCAATGGTCCGAAAGCGACGAAGATATTGAAAAATTACTTAGAATATTTGTGAGTAATGGTTCAGTGTTGTTTGTATTCATTGCAGGTTATCTGTTTCAGCATTTGTCGATAAAATATGATACGAAAAAGTACTTAATTACCAAGCTAAAAAACGTCATTGTACCTTATATTTTGGTGTCTATTCCTGCTATCTTTGTTTTTGTGATAATGCTCCATAGAGACACAGTATGGCAGGGGTTTTATGATAACCCCCAATGGCTTCAGGTTATCTATTTTTATTTAACAGGGATGCACCTTGCGCCCCTTTGGTTTATTCCTATGATCACACTATTTTATGTGGTTGCGCCTATGTTGATGAAGGGAGATAAGGGAAAGTTATTTTATTGGGGACTGCCGATTGCAATATTGTTGTCGTGTTTTGTCAGCAGAGGTTTGCCACACCAGAGTTTTATCCACTTTTTTTCAGTGTATATGATGGGAATGTTTTGTAGCCATTACAAACATATAATTAATGATTATTTGAAAAAAGCCAATGTTCTGATCATGCTATTTTCCATACTAATGCTTTGTGGTCTTATGGAGTTTTATTACATGCAGAGTACGATGACTTATCTTAACTATTTACAGAAAATGGCGATGTCATTATTTTTTCTTGGTGCGTTTATCAATCTTGGCCATAAATTGGATTCTAGATTCATTCATAAAATTGCAGATACTAGTTTTGGGGTTTTCTTCATTCACTCATATTTCTTAACTGCCGGAAAATTATCTTTTGTTCAGTTCTTTGGCGATAAACTTGATGGCAGTTTGTTGCTTTTCCCTATAGTCACGGTGTCTGTCCTTCTTGTGTGTGTGTTTGTTATTGTAGTGATTCAAAAAATGTTTGGCTCAAAAAGTCGTTACCTTGTAGGTAGTTAAACCTGTATATAGTTTTCTTCATAGAATAGAAGTGAGCGAAAGGACGAACGTTCAAACGATATTGAGCTTCTCGAAGTAATAAATATATTAATGACGTAAATATATAATGTTAGTATGACGTCAATTATTGACCAATTTAATTAATTCTAGCCTGTGGATAGTAATATGGACAAAGTGGTAAAGAGCAAGATTGCAGTTATCGGCCTTGGTTACGTAGGTTTGCCCCTTGCAGTCGAATTTGGGAAAAAATTCAAAACAATAGGCTTTGATATTAACACCGGCCGTGTTGAAGAACTAAAGCAGGGCTATGATCGCACCCTTGAAGTTGATTCAGAGGAGCTCGCTGAAGCTAATCAACTGACCTATTCTTGTGATGTTGAAGCACTTAAAGGTTGTGACTTCTATATTGTAACTGTACCTACGCCGATTGATGAGCATCGTCAGCCCGACCTAACTCCTCTTGTTAAAGCCTCTGAAATGTTAGGCTCTGTCATAGGTCAAAACTCAACAGTTATTTATGAGTCGACGGTTTACCCTGGTGCCACCGAAGAAACTTGTGTGCCTATTTTAGAAGCTGTTTCAGGTTTTACACTCAATAAAGATTTTTTTGTGGGTTATTCGCCAGAGCGAATTAATCCCGGCGACAAAACTCACCGTTTACCTAGCATCTTAAAAGTGACGTCTGGCTCAACACCTGAATGCGCTGAAAAAGTTGATGCATTATATGCGTCAATTATTACGGCGGGCACTTATAAAGCTTCGTCAATTAAAGTGGCCGAAGCAGCTAAAGTTATTGAAAATACGCAACGTGACGTCAATATTGCACTCATAAATGAGCTTTCTATTATTTTCAATCGCCTTGAAATTGATACTTTGGAAGTGTTAGAAGCCGCTGGCACTAAATGGAACTTTTTACCATTCCGCCCTGGGCTTGTTGGTGGCCACTGTATTGGTGTTGATCCTTATTATTTAACACATAAAGCCCAAGCCGTTGGTTATCATCCTGAAATGATTTTGGCAGGTCGTCGATTAAATGATGGTATGGCACATTATGTTGTGTCTCAACTGGTCAAAGGCATGCTTAAAAAGCGTATTCAAGTTGACCAAGCACGAGTATTGGTAATGGGTTTAACGTTTAAAGAGAATTGTCCTGACCTGCGTAATACCAAAGTTATTGATATCGTCAACGAACTTAAAGAGTACAACGCTAATGTTGATATTGTTGATCCACTTTGTTCGAGTGAAGAAGCTGAACATGAATATGGTGTGGGTTTAACTCAGGCTCAGCCAGGGCAATATGATGCAATTATCTTAGCGGTTGCCCACACTGAATTTAAAGAAATGGGGATTGATGCCATTAAAGCATTAGGTAAAGCTAACCACGTGCTTTACGACCTTAAATGTGTCTTACCAAAAGACAGTGTTGATATGCGCCTTTAATCGAATTAGGAAATAGAATGACTATCTTTCAAGAAAAAGAAGCTGAGTTGCTAGCCAACCCGAAAATATGGTTAGTGACCGGTGTGGCAGGGTTTATTGGCTCTAATCTTTTAGAAAAACTGCTAAAGCTTAATCAAACCGTGATTGGCTTAGACAATTTTGCTACCGGTTATCAAAAAAACTTAGATGAAGTTTGCTCACTGGTGAGTGAAACACAGTGGCAGCGTTTTACGTTTATTGAAGGTGATATCAGAGATTTCGGTACTTGTTTATCAGCCAGTCAAGATGTTGACTATGTGTTACATCAAGCTGCGTTAGGCTCAGTCCCTCGTTCAATTGCAGATCCTATAACTTCAAATGCAGCTAATGTGACTGGTTTTTTAAATATGCTGGAAGCAGCTAAGCAAAATGAAGTAGAAAGCTTTGTTTATGCGGCAAGTAGCTCGACTTATGGAGATCATCCTGCATTACCTAAAGTAGAAGAAAACATAGGTAACCCGCTGTCTCCTTATGCCGTGACTAAATACGTTAATGAATTATATGCAGATGTATATAACCGTACTTACGGTTTTAAATGCATAGGGTTGCGTTATTTTAATGTGTTTGGTCGTCGTCAGGATCCTGATGGAGCTTATGCTGCGGTTATCCCTAAGTGGACGGCGTCTATGATTAAAGGCGAACAAGTATTTATTAATGGCGATGGTGAAACAAGCCGCGATTTTTGTTACATCGAAAATACAGTACAAATGAATATTTTAGCAGCAACCGGTGATGATGAAGCTAAAGCTGAAGTTTATAATGTTGCTGTGGGCGATAGAACAACACTCAATGAGCTGTACGCGTCAATAAAACATGCTTTGATAGATAATGGTGTGAATGTCGCTTTAGAGGCCGAATACAGAGATTTTCGTGCGGGCGATGTTAGACATTCTCAGGCAGACGTATCTAAAGCTAAAAACAAACTAGGCTACGCGCCTCAGTTTCGTATTCAACAGGGCATTACCGAAGCTATGCCTTGGTATTTAAAGAACGTAAAGTAATCTACTCAGACTGCCTTACTAGAGCGTCAAATTCAGGCGCTCTTTTAGTTCCAACCACTGTTTTTGAGTTTTCTTTAAGCCATTCTTATCACTACTAATTAATGTCTCTAGATCACTGTTAACTAAGTCTCTTGCGATATTTGGGTTATTATCTTGGCTTAATAGTATCGGCAACATCAGATCACCCACTTCTGATGTGTAATGCGCTGGCTCCCAAAACCACTGCATTCGCTGATTTTGGTTGTCTAGATTTACCGGTTCAGAAGTAATGTTGTTGAAACCACTAAAATCATAGGCTGCAAAGTTTCTGCTACTTAAGTGGGTTCTAAAAAAAATGCTTAGGTGTGTTTTCCACTCTAAAAAATCAGACCAATAGCCCGAATCATCTAACAGGTGCAAATAACTCATATGATAAGGATTAATAAAGAAGGTTACCTTTACCTTTTTGCTTTCGGCGGTTCTTATCAGATTTTTAATAAGTTTAAAATTTGGACCAAGAGAATCCCAATTCACATTATTGTGACGCAGTTTTTTACCGCGTAATCTATTTCCTATGTCATTAAGTTTTTGTGAAAATAGGGGAGCTTTACCTTCATTTTTAACTATTGAAATAAAAGATGTTGCGGTATTGAACCCTTTTTTTGTAATACTACTGGCATTCATCGATTGTTTGATGATGGTTAAGCCACTGCTTTTTATTGTGCCTAAAGAAAATAGCATTTTGCCTACTTCTGCTATGCCAATATCATTGTTGTTAAAGAGTTTATTTTCATATTTTGTAATTAATTCTGCTACTGGAGTTTGTAGCTCCTTTTCGGAGTGCAGAAAATCGAGATAATCTAGACTAAGAATAATGTGGTTTAGATCAGAGTTAGCTGCAATTTCATTTACTGCAAATCCAATTTGATCGCTAAACCCTAGTCCGGGAATCCCTATGTTGTATGTTGTATCAGTAAAGAGGGGGTGTTCAGGGTTCAATCCCATTTCAACTCTAGAGTTTCCAACAATTAATGTGGCAGGCTTAAGTTTAGAGAGTACGTAAGGTTTGCTTGTTCTACTGCGGTTACCCGCTTCAGGTTTATTAACGTTTATCCCTTTCACCAGAGGAGACCAATACATGCCGTAAGGGTCAACGAACCAGTTCAGCCCAGCGGTTATGGCCAGGGTTAATATAGCGGTGATTAATAACGTTCGTATATAGTTCATGTTTATTCTTAAAATTGAAAGTACAGAAATTCACTAACTTGATTAAGTGTCAATATCCCTAAAGCCATTGCGAAACCAATCCACAATGCCCAGCGTTTATTGTCTTGCCAAACTAGTTTCTTGGCGATGTTAAGCATTGGCCAGAAGGTGTCGTTAGTTTCAAATTGGTTGTCACTCAATGAAGATTTCGCTTTGCTAAAAATATCTTGGATATTTGGTAAGCAAAGGGCGACGAATCCGAGCGCGATAATCCATAGCCAAGTCATTACAAATTGATTGCCGCCACTATTGCCTGATTGAATACCTAAGCTAAGTAGAATGTCTGTTAACGGCCCGAGTCGACTCATTATCGCATTTGGAATTTCAATGCCGTTGGCCCCTGACATGCTGGTTAGCATAGCTAGCGCCCCATCAAGCGTTGTGGCTCGGAAAAATACCCAACCGATGACAACAACGATAAACGTTACTAACCAATGCAAAATTGCAATGTCAGTAATTTTCAGGGCCGGTACTAAATCTTTAAGGCCACGCCATGCGTGGTTAATGATCAAATAACTGCCGTGCAAGGCGCCCCAAATGACAAAGTTCCAACCTGCGCCATGCCATAACCCACCTAATAACATAGTAATAAATAAGTTGAGGTAACGCTTAAACTTACCGGCACGATTACCGCCAAGTGCTATATAGATATAATCTCGTAAAAAGGTTGAAAGAGTAATATGCCAACGTCGCCAAAACTCAGAAATACTAGTCGCCTTATAAGGAGAGTAAAAGTTTAATGGCAGCACTATGCCGAATAATCTGGCTAGACCAATAGCCATATCAGAATATCCTGAAAAATCGAAGTATAATTGAAACGTGTAGGCTAAGGCACCACCCCATGCAGTAAAGAAATCGACTTCTTGGCCCGAGTCAACTAAGGAAAATACAGGAGTGGCATATTCAGCGATGCCGTCAGCCAATACCGTTTTCTTGAATAATCCGAGCGCAAAGATACTTAGGCCAACTTTTATATGGGTCAGGTTTATTTGGTATTTTGTAGTTGATGAAAACTGGGGCAGCATTTGTTTGTGATGAACAATAGGGCCGGCGATGAGCTGAGGGAAAAAGGAAACAAATAATGCATAGTGTAAAAACTGGTATTCGCTGGTAATGCCTTTGTATGAGTCTACAAGGTAAGCAATTTGTTGAAATGTGAAGAATGAAATGGCTAAAGGTAATAGTATGTCGCCAAAACCTACAGAGCTTCCGGTTATAAAATTCCAATTGCTGGCGAAAAATCCAGCATATTTATAATAGATAATAAGTGCTAGATTTAAGGATATCCCCAGAATTAATAATGACTTGTTTTTATGTTTATTGAGCATATTGCCAAGCTGATAATTGATCAGCATGGAGGCAACGAGCAAAATTAAATAGCTTGGATTCCACCAACCATAAAAAAACAAAGAAGCTGCGACTAAGCTACCGATAGCTACTTCGTTACTATAAAATTTGGCCGCGAGAAAATAAATTAAAAAAGTCAGCGGTAAAAAGAAGAAAATAAATTCTATTGAATTAAAAAGCACGCCCTTGCCTTTTAGTTATTATTTTTTCTGATGTTACCACATGTTCTGGTAAAGTATGACAAGTAAAAATTACCGTGACATTTCCCT
>PJEL010004450.1_pt1 | contig 11569 bp, 10 predicted proteins | sample 1853271 | NCBI WGS metagenome assembly PJEL01 (sample SAMN08108733, study PRJNA415343) | Invertebrate metagenome, whole genome shotgun sequencing project. | host: Globobulimina | place: Sweden: Gullmar Fjord | collected 2015-08 | reverse complement strand
TCATCTCACCAACATTTAATCTGAGTAGATGGCTGGGACAGATCTACTGCACATCTTGTCTACCAAAAGTAGGATATATAATGTTTTACGTGGCGGATTGCGCTTGTACTGAGTTGAGGTTAATGAGAATATGGGTTAAATAACCACCAACCTTACTGTTGTTTGTGCCGCAGGGACAGTGAGGAAAGTGTGGCATTGAGTGCTCAACTTAGCCCTGATGGATCGATTGTAGCATTTGTAATGAGAAATGAGATCTTCGTTTGTTCAGGTAGGAGTCAAGACAACCAAGTTGTTGTAGCCATAGCGCGGTTCTTACTTAAAACCACAGTTTTCAGAGGTCCAAGTGGTGGACTGTCGGTGGTCTTGGGGTCTTAGGGTTTAGGGTTAGGATTTTCGGGTTAGAGTTAAGGCTTTAGGTTTACTACTCTTATTTCATTTAAAATGCTGCTGCTTGAGGAGGAACAAACTGTAACTAACCCCTTCCTTCACTTACTATTTGTGAACCTTGAAATATTTGTACAACCCAGTAAGCCCCGTACATGAATCAGAGGGATCACCACCCTGTAAACAACTTACATATGGGGCTTGCGATGGCGTAACTAACGGGGTTGCAGATTTTATTGCACAGGTGATTTTGATCTGATTAAATGCCCTGTTTGGAACCCCCACCGAACCCCCATGATCCTTGCACACATGCTGTAATCTAACCCCAACTCAGTAGTAGTCAGTCATCTTGTTAACCCAATGACAGTAGTATCTCATACTAACAGATAGAATGCACGATACACATTTAATTTGACAGGAAGAAATGGACCGTTACATGGGATTTTGGTGGTCTCCAGACTCCAGATCCATTGTTTTTACTCATGTTGATGAGCAGAAGATTCCCAACTTTCACATTCCTCAGGTTTTCATCTTTTACGTATACAAGTGTAGTAGTATTAATTCCCTGCCACATATTCTAAACTTACCACATACCCTCTTCCAGTACAGTACATCGAAGACGGAGACTGAGACTGAGCCTCTTCGATACCCTTTTGCTGGTGAGTAGGAGCACTGATGCTAAGAGTTGTTAGTTTAGTTATTAGATGCGCTTTATATGTCAAATGCAGTTAAATGTAGGGCATGCATTTGTGACTGCTTTTGACTTCCGAGTTGCTTACTGGGTGGGAAGAAATGAAAGTATATTTTATTAGATAAACATTGAGATAAGTATTCCGTTATGGAGGGGATAAACAAATTGTGAGGTGGTGCTATGCTACTAGAGTGAATGTGTGATTCCATACAGTTACCGCCCTATCATGATGCAGGCTACGACTGCTTGTTGCCACTGCTTCTAACACCACCAGCACACTATTAGGCAAGGAAAATTGCACAACAGAGCTTGGGGTGATCTCAGTCGATGCTGAAAGACTGAAGAACGCAGATGTGTGTGATGAGTGAACTGTGACAATTATTTTTTTTCTGCGCTTACACACACGGAGGTGTATCATGTAATTCACTCATTTCTCTCGTTTCTGGCCCCCTGGTGTTACATGCTCAGGACCAGTTCAACCATGCAGAGTACAACCCTGTGTGGCTGGATATCAGCACTTCTTTTAACGATGGAGTGCACGGTACTGCCTACGTTGCTAGAGTTGGTTGGTTGCCCGATGGATCTGTTTATGCCCAGGTATGCTGGAAAAGACTTGATGGGATGTTCTTTATGCGGTCATCATTTATTACATTTCATATGATTTGATGGCATGTGATAATGAATATTCAATATTATTGTTTAGATTTTTCCATTGCTAAATCCCCGTCTGGGAATGACTTTTACATGTCACCACCATTCACTTAATGGCTGGGCTGTTCCCCATTTCATTCAAAAAATGAAAAATAAAAAATGTTCTGTTTTGATTCTAAATGTTCTTTGGTTTAGCCAGGAATTAATCATCACACTTGCTAACGTTAGGTCGAAAACCGGGCTCAGACAAAGCTGCAAGTTTTGCGACTTGACATAGAAACTGGCCATCAAACCCTCTTGCTTGAGGAGACCAATACGGTGAGTGAAGGGCTGAGCTGAACTGATTAAATTATTGTTTTCGAGAGGAATTGTGTTGCAATGAGATTATATACGTGGTGTATTACGAATTTGCCTGTCATATACTTACCTTGTCAATGTGTGTTAAGGCCATGATTGCGATGTCCAGTACAACACATACTCCCTTGTCGTAGTGACTCGTATGTATGCATGATAAGAGCTAGCTAGCCCTTGTTGGAGAGGAGTTTGTGGAAATGTCATTATATATAGCTAGCCAACCGTTCAATTCTTTAGAACTATTTTCTGCATGTGGAAGGGGGACGATGGATTTCATTGTTATCGTGGGCAAATAAGTGATTTTCAGTTTTCAGTACCTTCTCTCCATCTTCTTCATTATGTTGTGCAGCTTTTCTTTCCCCTTTTTCTGCGCTGCCGCCTTACAACATCAGCTGTGTGTTCAACAATAGGTTTGGTTGAATCTTCATGACATGATGTGGTGCATACCAGACCTTGGTTCCCTCTGTCAATCTGGTGAAAGTTCAACTTCAACTAGCAATGCCATGGTATATACTATACGCCATCAATTCTGACCCACATTCGATTACTGTCTGATTCTTCTGGATTGTTATTTGTGGTCTGAAGTAGTTAGTATTCAGAGTATTCGTACTCTTCACTGCACACTGAGTGATTCCTTTTCTGCTGAATATAAACTATAAACTGTTTTTCGTGCTTGCAGTTGCAGAAGAATGAGGATGGGTTGTACAGTGGGCATGAAGACAGTAGTTGTAAGAGTGCCAATAATGGTCATGTATTTCATTTTTTGTGGGGATCTGAAAGGTAGGTATATATGAGAGCCAGGCCAGGGTGTAGACTAGTAAAACTCTAACAGAACCACCCATCTTCTTGTATTCCACTCCGCCCATACTCATAGCCGCCATAGCCCCTCCATTAGCTCCATCATAATGCTCGTGCTGTTCTAGCCTCGAGAACACACCGCTCCCAAAGTAGTGCTACAGGTGTATTTACACAACTATCATTGCTGCCTTGAAATCTATTGTGGATGAGAGTGTGCTGCTGCTGCTGCTGCCTTCTTCTTTTAGATCTGGCTTCATGCAACTCTACCTGTACGAGTTCAACCCCGATAGCAGCGAGGAGAAAGAGTGTGCTTCTACACTTGTGTACCCTGCTCCATTGGGTAGTAACTACCACCACACCCCTTCAAGAACCCTTAGAATGTTGTTTTGCTACTGTTCCATCCCAACCCTCCGATTGTCTACCTTGACTCCCTTCGCTACTCCTGCCTCTCTCCGTATACGTGAGATCTTCCCTGACTAACCTCGACTCGCCACATCAACACATGGCATCCCTCGATATATCATCCGTATCTCTCTTTTTCTGGGCACTAGCGCTGGTCTCGAATTTACGTTCGTATCTGTTATTTTCCTACCTCTTCTTTTAATAAGGGGGGACAAACTGGATTGTTGATTCTATTGTAGGCGTAGATACCGCAGAAGGTATCGTCTATGTCTTGGGCGCTTTGAACAGGTAGTGTTTTTTCTTTTTTTCTTTTGCCTATCCACTACTATGTCATTTTGGCATTTTGGCTGTCATGGTGCATCACCACCACTCATTTCCATTCGAAGTGTTTACTCTTCTAATTCAATTATCCGTCTTATTGATTGCATGTATCTACTACTCAGTCCTTGTGAAAAGCATTTATATAGTATGAACTTATTAGACATCTCACAGCCTGTAAAGGTAGGTACGCTGGCATCTATTTTCATGCAAGGTTAATCATTCTATGGCTACTAAATGTTATTGAATGCTGACCGACTGACTGTGTGAATTATAAACAAAACAACTCACTTTCTCCTGCTCCTCTCTCCATTGGTCTAATCTAACCTTGTGTCCTCTTATTTAGCGCTTAACAGAAGGGGTTGGAATGCATAACGTGGTATGCGAACAAGCACCATTTGTTTTTAATGCCCCATTTGCCATTCTTCTCACGCAGAGTAGTAATTAGTGGGACTAGCCTTCTTGGTCTGCTGCTAGAACATCCATGTAACATTTTGGCAAACTGCACTGCTGTAGGTCATGAATCATGCTTGCACTGTATTTGTGGATGTATTTTCCAGGTATTTAATGCCATTGCCGCCTCGCTGTAACCGTAAATCAGCTTCTAAAAGGATAAACAACAAAGGCCAACCAATCCTTTCCCTGTGCTGCTGCTTCTTTTTTCTTTTCTTTCCTTTTCAGCCTTGAGAGACCTCCGATAACATCGATATATGTGTTCTCTGAGGTTGGTGCGATACAAAGCGCTCGCTGTGCCTGTTTGATCACCATTTTGAACATGTTTCTTGCTTCCTAACTACTCTGACGACGACACCACGCTACTAATCATCTTCTTTCAACCTGGCGCTTGGTTGGTTCTGACCGCCGAAGGTTGCTGGGGCAACACCGATTCGCGTCTTTGATATGCATGATGCCTTGGATGATCAAACGAAGACTTTGGGGTAATGAGATTTAGACACAACTGTGTGCATGTGTGTGTGGTTCCTGTGGTTCCTGTGATTTGTGCCAACTCCCATTATCAATACTCCTCAGGTTAAATCTTCAACCACCAGAGATATTTTGCACAAAGACACGCGACCAAGTAGGTACCTCAGACTGATATTACTACATATACTACTTCAATCTATTTATGGCTTGCAGCAGCAGTTCAGTTTAAATTTAAATTTAAATTTAAACGGTCGGTCACCAGAGCCCCCCGTATTAGGATTAAAGCAACTGACTTGCGTGTAATGCAACCTCCTTCTTCATATATACAGGCTGCAGATTTGTTTGTCGCACTCTATCGTCCAGATCCTAGAAAGTATGGCGAAGGACCTTACCCCACGGTAGTTTCCGTGTATGGTGGCCCCACTGTCCAGGTAGGGTGCTGCATGTGGTTGTGGTTATGTTGTACCGTTTATACATTATACATATCGAGAGAGCATCATCCATAGATTCACCCACCCATGTTTGCTTTGCGTGATGAAATATAACAATATCTATCAACCCCCGCAGGTAGTGAACCGCAGATGGGGTATGACTGCTGACATGCGGGCTCAGTTGTTAAGAGGTTTAGGATTCCTTGTTGTTAAGTGTGATAATAGGTACGCAGCACGATCTATGCCAAAGCTCTCCATATATATATATATTTTTTTTTTGGAAGAAGTAACCCTAACCCATTTCTCGTTCATCTTGAAAAGAAAAGAAATTGAATCCTCTCTCCTCTTTGCTACCCCGCCCCCCCAGACTGCCCTATTGACTCCTCCGTCTACCTACACTACTGTAATACAATTTTTATTTTCCTGACAAGTTCACTCGTTATCCATTTTGTATTATTTGTCCTCCTTAGGGGTTCAGACCGCAGGGGTGTTGAATTTTCATCTTGGATCAAACATCGTGCTGGGATTATTGAAGTTCAGGACCAGGTAGGGAACAACATTCATTGTTATATAATTGCCGCACTTGTCTCTTTACATTAGTGGTGTTGTTGGGGACTTGAATTGCTTTCAACTTTATACTGAGGATGTTACTGACACGTATGTGCCACCATAATATGCGGCAGGAGGATATTGTGAAGTATTTGGTGCAAAAGAGGTTGGCAAACCCCAAATATGTGGGGATTTATGGATGGAGGTATGACTTGAAGAAATATGTACGCGTGTTTTGATTTTTGATGCATGTAAAAGTGAGTCTGAGTCTGACTCTATTATTCCCTGGATGCAGTTATGGTGGTTACCTCGCAGCTATGTGCATGTTGCGTGCTCCAGAAACATTCTCTGTAGGAATCAGTGGTGCCCCTGTTACCAGTTGGGATGCCTATACTACACACTACACGGTAAGAGAATGATGATGATCTCAAGGCATAATAACTGTGTAACGTGTACAGAAGCCAAGCATCATATGTGTTCTTACCACCTGAAGAAGCGCAATAATAGTGTATTTACACATCCAGAGGTGTATGGGTGAATGAATTGGTTGCCTCCTGACCATTCATTTTGTTTGCATCTCATATTCATGAAAACACATTTGAAGGAGAGGATAATGGGACACCCTGATGAAAACAGTGATGGTTACAGGGAGAGTTCTCTGCTAAGTCATGTCTCTAAGCTTCAGGTCTGTGTTTCTTATCATGAAATGAGATATTATTCACATACACCACAACCCCACATATGATATGTATGTTCATTATTTGTCCACACAGGGAAAGCTTCTGTTGATACATGGCCTTATAGATGAGGTATTATCGCTTATTGTCATCCATCCACGTTGATCCATCCGCGAGTTTTGCTTATCTCACTTTTTTTGATTTTTTGATTTTTTGATTTTCTTTTACTTCTGCTAGAACGTGCATTTCAGACACACTGCATGTTTAATTAGTGCACTAATTAGTGCAAGGAAGCCGTATGACCTGCAAGTTTTCCCTAATGCGCGACACTGGGATAGTGAGCCACAGAGCCGCATTTACATGGAGGAGGTGTGTAATAGAGACTTATAATTGTTACTTCTCTGTAGTCACTACTACACGCTCGCTTGCTCCAGAAAAGCAGCTCTTGACAGTTCTACTTCTACTCTCCTCTGTTCCTCTGAATATGCATGCGATCACCAGATAATTGCAAACTACTTAATACAGCACCTCAAGCCACCACCACAACTACATGCCTCGGCGGTTAGTGTGGGAAGTCTCTCATCTAACACAATGTCTCCTCCATTGGACGCTGATTGGGCTGGGGCTGGTGTTGCATCACCGCATCCATCTTCTCGCCTCTGAGCAGCAGCATTGTGTATTAATTTATATCCTACTCACCGTTGTTTGTTGTTGGAAGTAAATAAAATTCCAAGCTCTGAGCTTTGTGATGACTCTACCCTTCACGTACTACGGTGAAGTATGTTGGGGTTGTTGTAGTACAGGGACGTACCATGCTTTTTACTTCAAAGTAGCAACAGCAATGTAAATTCTTCTTGCTACAGAACAGAATCTCTGCAATTCTACTGCGTATTAGAGTTATTGTCTCCCGAAATTATCTGGTCAAGTTTGTCTTGCAGCATGGAGTTCTTTGACATGGCTAGTTCCAATCCTTCTTTCAAATGTTTTACCTAATGGGTGTTTATCGTTAGAAGATTCGAATATATTTGCTCCCATGGGGTTTTAACAATCACTTATAATAATGGGAATCTAGAACGATGATTCATTTTCCTTCTCCTGTGATTCATTCGTACCATTTTGTTTGCTTCATCTATGGTCGACTCAAGGGAATCGACTTCATTCATGTGAGCCCATCTATAAAAGTGGTGGACGCTGAGATTCATCGTATCGTGCACTCAATTTCATGGATACGGTATTCTTAATCCACCTGAGATCCTGCATCTGCTCCTTATGTATCTTCTTTAGATTTTCCACTTCAACACCACATATTGTATTCTCCTCCTAGTATCATCCATTCAGTTTGAAGAGGAATACAGACTACAGTCAGCTTCAGCTAACCAAATGTCACTTAGATTTCTCATCTCACCAGCTGCTTCGCACGTAGCTCTGCTTCACGGGCTCTGAGAAAGTGGGAATGGTGATGTCTTTTTCAGTCTCGGCAGTCTTGTATGCAACAGGATAATGTACTGTCAACATAATATAATGACAAGTTCATGTCATATAAAGGGGGCTAAAATGTCACGTGCTACATGAGATTAGCAGCCTACTCGAGGGGCACACAACCTACAAGAACCAGATGCTAGCTAGTTACAAGCCCTATTTCCATTTTAATGCACATCATTGAATGCTCGCTCCCCCAATGGAATGCAACTACTCTGTTAACTATGACGAAAGCCAGGAATTCCTTCCATGACATCAGTGAGCATGGAAGCGGCAAACCGGGATGCATTTCAAACGAAAAAAAATCCAGCCACCTCTGTTCTGCAACCTCTGCCTTAAAGATCATTGCTTCTGCCTCGCGTTTTGCAGTGATTACTTCCTCCAATACTGTGGTCTGAGGAGCACACATTTTAAAATATCAGTGGCCCAATGTAGTTACACAGAAAAAGCCATTGGAAACAGGCAAAGTTCAAAGTCACACCTGAACTGCAGCTTCTCTTTGTTCTTGTGCTACTGCCCTTTCGATTGTAGGAGTAGTTTGAATTGACACGTCGGAATATCCAGCAATAAGCCCGCTCTTATTTGACAGTGAGGGGCCCGTGATAATGGATCTAGGTATCTGCACATCATTTCTAAGTGTCTGGCATGGAATTTCATTAACAAGCGAAGATGCTTCTGATTGGCATATCTGCGCCCTTTTTCCTTTAAGACAATCATCTCTTGAAGGCTGTGGAGTAGCCAGACGTAGCGGACTGGATGTTTCTTGTGCATCGTGACCAACGCCCATGGTGTAACTCCCACCATCATTCACTTTAATGCATTTTTCCAAAATTTGATAAGAAAATGAACTGATATCTCCCATGTTCTCCGTACTGTGGATAGATCTTCTGGTTTTTGTTGTAGTTGCTCCTGCTTCGGCTCCTGCTGCCGAATTTACAAAACTGCTCTTGGGTCTCTTTTTTCTTATTGACAAACCGCTGAGTCCTCTCTCCCTTGCCACATTGACATCAGATGGAGATATGGGCTCCAGTTGTCGCTTTGCAGAAACGAATTCCCGGCATTTCACTGAAATGCGTGCAGAACCTCCTTCTGTTGAACCATAAATACAACTTGATGATTCATTCTCCTTACCATTTCCCTGCAATTGATCACGTCCTAGTGTTGAAGACGAGCAACGGTCACCTCTTACAGCCTTCCACATCTTTAACTTCTCCTCCATCGTGAGAGTCATCAGTATCTGCGTTATTCGCAAGAGTATGACGGCAACAAAAAAACAATCCCAAGTAAATGACTACAGTAGGGAGAGCAGAAGCCTCAGCCCCAGCGACTGAAGTAAGTGCTATGACGATTATATGAGTCGTGAATGAGTGCCAGCTACGATTGTATAATGAGTTCACTCTCTCAGAGTTAGGGCTAGGGCTCGGGTTAGGAATATAGTTAGGGGGTTAGGATTAGGGTTTAGGATTTAGAGTTAGGTTTAGGATTTAGAGTTAGGGTTAGGGTTAGAGTTAGGGTTAGGGTTAGATTCCACTAACTACTACTAAGCATTGTTCTTAACTCGTTCCGGATAAAGTTAACGCCTGCGCCTGCATTTTCCTAATTCACTCTTACCCTTTCTTTTGGTTTTCCCTCACGTCAACAGTTAAAACACATCGTGGTAAGAACAAAAAAATGTGTGGTTAGATTTTCTTATTTGAGCCGTTAATATTGGACTCTTCCAACCGACAGCCCCACCGTCAAGATGTATATATGTGGGCTTATGCTCGTGTTCATATGTACACCAATTAAGGTGTACATAATCAGTACACCAATAAAGGTGAAAATTTATTTCAATTTTTTGGTCCAATTGTATATATGTACACCAATTAAGGTGTACATATACATCACTCTCATATTTCCGGATGGTATCTTGCTCTGCTTGATCTCACATCTCTCATGTATCTCTCTAATGCAATCTCTCAATCGATTGCATTAGGACATCAAGGCATTAGTAGGAGGTGGAATAATGGCTCTGGACGTTGAGGCGGAGGCATCTAAATTTGTGATGGTTGAGAAGGATTCATCTCCATCCAAGGCTGATGCGGCGGCGGTTGTTAACCTTAATCCATTCGTGCGCGAATTCATTTCCATGTCAATGGCTGTGGCAAGGGATAGAGACAGGCTAATAGTGGAGGTTGAGGTGGGGATTATAGGGTTAGGATTGTAAGATTAGAGTTTTGAGGTAAGGGATATGGGGTTAGGGTTCTAGTGTTTAATGTTATAGGGTTAGGAGGGTCATATGGTTTAGGGTTATTGGGTTAGGGTTGTGGGTTTAGGATTATAGGTTAAGTTACAGCGTTAGGGTTAGGATAAGAAACATGCGTAATTACTTCAATATACGTGTACATATGCGCCACTCTCTCAGGATTAGGGTTAGAGTTTGTGTTAAGGTTAGGGATAGGGGGTTAGGGTTTTAGGGTTATGGTTTGGGTCGATGTGGGGGTTGTACCCCCTTTTCCCGGCTATGATGCTCTTGTAGTTGTGATATTCGAATGGCTACTGCCTATACTTTTGTTGGATTTCATTGTTTTTTTATTGTCAAGGGTGAGGTGCGGAGAGACTTAAAACACATGTATATGTACATACGGGGGGGAGTTATTGGTGTTAGCATTGCTTTATATCAACTTTCGATGCTCCTACCGGTATTACTACAATTGAATATAGATGAGTCATATGACATTCATAATGGGTTGCATTGTGAGAAGCAATGATTGGATTTCAATATGTGATAGATACGCCTAGATAGATGTGCGGTTAACTAATGTGAAGATTTCCAACCCAATTAACCTTACTACACTTGACAGGCAGAAAAAGCGAACGTTTCAGACCTACGGAGGCAGCTCAATACAGCAAACTCTGGTTTGTATGACCTTAAACATATATGTGGCCATTATCCTTTTTTTTCTTCTTAATTTTCTCATCCGCTAACAGATAGTAATCTTGTATCTCCCCCCCCTCCCCTGCCCGTTTCTAAATTAAGTATTCTCTACTTCAAATGTTGTAGGACTTGCGGGGATTAGTCAACACGTGACATTGACCAACAGCCGACTGGTCTCTCTGCAGCAAACGGAGGCACGCCTGGAATCTGAGAATCACAAACTCTTGCAGGAAAACAATGCAATCCTTAAAAAGTGTGGAACGCTGGAGGCGGAAATCCGGGAACTCCGCCATAGACTGACAGAACAAATGAAGCAGCGCCGTATCATGGAAGACAGAACTCGCAGGTAAGAAAGCTAGCCGGCCAGCAATCAAAACGCATCAGTGATATCTCAACTATTATTACGACATAACATCAGCAGCCTATGTACTAATTTTACATTGTGTTCCATTTTTATTGTCTTTTAGTCTCCTTCGTGCTGAAAATTTCTTGCAAGCGAACAAGCGGCGGGATGGATAGGATAGGCTATAGTAAAAAAACGACGGCCTTTCCAGTCAGCGCTGTTACTCTCCATACATATCACACACTTCTTTTTTAAGTTGCATAAGACCAGGTTACCCTTGTTTAGCTGCTGCCTGCCTCTTTGCTACAGTATTCTAATGTCGCGAGAAATTATGCCAGACGCTACAACTATTATACGTTAGGGTTAGTGCTAGGGTTTGGGGCTGCTTGTCTCTTTAGAGTATTCTAGTCGTGATGAATTACACCATACGTGATTATACTTGCCATAGTAAGTGCGGGACAACACCCCAGGCCCTGAGGGCAATTTCAGGTAGTATTCAAATACCACAAAAAAGGAAAGCAACCGCTGATGCTTTCTGGCAGTTGAACCAGGTAGTATAAATAAATGTTAAGGTTTCTACAAACCAATAAAATAGCTTGGTATGTTTTTTGTTTCTTTCAACCACCAATCCTGGTTGTAAATACCAACTGT
>PJEL010004449.1_pt1 | contig 11572 bp, 6 predicted proteins | sample 1853271 | NCBI WGS metagenome assembly PJEL01 (sample SAMN08108733, study PRJNA415343) | Invertebrate metagenome, whole genome shotgun sequencing project. | host: Globobulimina | place: Sweden: Gullmar Fjord | collected 2015-08 | reverse complement strand
AAGTCCTTCTTCGACATCGGTCATAGTTTCATTGCTTGCCTTGATCGTTATGGTACCGCCTTCAGGCATGGCCTGGCCGGCGTTGATCACCAGGTTCTGGATGACCTGGCTGAACTGGCCGGCATCCACCTTGGTGCGCCAGAGGTTTTTCGGTATGTCAAATTCGTATTTAACATTTGAACCACGCAGAGCAAAAATAGCCGAGTCCATTATGATATCAGTTATGGGAACAATTCGTTTTACCGGATCGCCGCCCTTGGAAAAGGTCAGCAGCTGCTGGGTGAGGTCTCTGGTCCTGATGACCGCCTTTTCAGCTTCTGTCAGCCTTTTGGCAGCGGTGTTATCAGGATCTATATATTTTTTGGCCAGGCTGATATTGCCGATTATGGCGGTAAGGAGATTATTGAAGTCATGGGCGATGCCGCCGGCCAGGATGCCGATAGATTCAAGTTTACTGGCCTTGATCCGTTCATTTTCAAGTTCCTTTTTGCCGCGGATATCTTCTATCAGGCCAATAACAAAAAGAGGTTTTTGGTCCTGGGCGCGGACCAGGGAGACGGTCAACTGGCCCCAGACGATGTTGCCGCCTTTGCTCAAGTAGCGTTTTTCGGCTTGGAAGAAGTCTCGTTTACCGGCAAGAAGTTCTTCATACAGCCCCACGTGTTTCTGTATATCTTCAGAATGGGTAAGGGCGGAGAAGTTCATTTGCCGCAACTCATCCTCGCTGTAGCCGAGCATTTTCTGGTAGGCCGGGTTGCAGGTGATGATATGGCCTTCCAAGTCTGAAATGGTGATACCCAGGGCGGAATCTTCAAAAACTCCCCTGAATTGCGCTTCGCTCAACCGGAGAGCCTGCTCCGCCAACTCACGGTCGTGAATTTCTTTTTTCAGCTTGACCAGCGAGTCGTTTAATTCTTCGGTCCGGTCCTGAACCCTCACTTCAAGTTTATCGCGGTGTATTTTCAGCTCTTTTTCCGCCTGGGTCCGTTCGTTTATCTCGGAAATCAGATCGGTTTGAAATGATTTGAGTTTTTCTTCTGTAATGCCCAAAAGAAAATACATAAAAATATACAGGATAAGCCCCAGTAAAACATAGAAAGACAGAACATAGAGCGTAATTGTCTTCAAGCTGGATACTGCATCGGTAACATTCAGGAAGACTACTATATCCCCGACATCCCTGGCAGCGGCATCAAGTAGCGGTAGGAACCGGCCGCGTAATTGGACATCGCCCCGGGATATTTTTATCATATCTTCAGCATGTTCACTGTGCGTCATTTTCAACATTTTGCCGATATCTTGAGGAATTGTATCGATTGTTGCATCAATGACCACGGAATCGGCGAAAAGATCCCAGTCCGCATGACGGCCTAACATCTTCATGCCTTCAAGCCAGTTGTCCCGTTCCAGCAGGTTCTTGTGAATGGTAATGACAAGGTCAACGCCCAGGCTGCGCTTCATCATCGGCGTAATGTGGTGGATCTCTTTGCCAAGCTCGATATAGCCGACATGATTGCCGTCAATAAACCAGGGATGCACCACCCGCAGGGTAAAGGTGCCCAGGGGCCCTAGTTCAATACCACCGGCTGGTTTCATCTTGCGGCGGGCTGTATTCAATGTTGTGCGGTTGATGGTATCTCCATAGCGTCCCGGGTTGTGAACCCGCAGAAAACAAAGCTGTTCAAGGTCGATGAAGTAAAAATGGGTGACGTCGTATTTTTCCTTCATGGCAGAAAAGAAGGGGGCTGCCTGCTGCAGGAGTTTCTCCGTGTCCCTGGCCTGCCAATTATCCTGCAGCGTTTTTTCCTCTTTCAGGAAATCGATCTGGGCAGATAACAGGTTGGACTCCACCTCTATGAGGGTAGGGAAAAGATTTTCAACTTCACGGATCTTGGAATTTATATTATTGAGGATATGCAGCCGTTGGATTGCCAGGAGGCTGGCGATTGAAGCGACCAACAATACGACCAGGGCAAAGAGCAACGGAATAAGAATACTTTTTTGTAAATGTTCGCTTTTGGTCTGCATTAGGATAACAGCAGGTAAAAGTGCATTATTTTTTCAGGTTAGCAGATAATGTGAAGACCCCCAGAACGCCCAAATTCCAGCTGTGTTTGTCGATACTTATGACAAATACAAGTAAATGTACCTAGTTTTGAAAGAATAGTCGAGGGTAAATCACCGGAATTCAGATATTTGCGTGACCAAGTAGGGTACTTGTCATGAATTTGCGGCTAGACAAGACCTTGGTCAAGCATGGCATTCACCACCTTGACAAAGCCGGCAATGTTAGCCCCGGCCAGGTAATTGCCAGGTACATTATATTCGGCCGACGCGTCAAGACAGGTTTGGTGGATTGATTTCATGATGATCTGCAACCGGCTGTCTACCTCTTCAGCCGGCCAGTTCAGGCGCATGGAGTTCTGGGCCATCTCCAGGCCGGATACCGCGACCCCGCCGGCATTGGCAGCCTTGCCCGGCGCAAACAGTATTTTATGGTCGAGAAAAATATCAATGGCCTCCGGGGTGGACGGCATGTTGGCCCCTTCAGCGACCAGCTGCACACCGTTTTCTACCAGGTTCGCCGCATCGTTGCCATTGATCTCGTTTTCTGTGGCACTGGGAAAAGCGCAGTCAGCCTTGTGGTCCCAGAGAGGGTTGCGGTCCAGGCTCAGGTCTGCTTCGATATACACGGCAGAGGGATACGCTTCGGCATATTCCTGGATCCTGCCGCGCCTGATGTTTTTTAACTGCATGACATAGTCCAGCTTCTGCTGATCAATACCCGCCTCATCATAGATATAGCCGGAGGAATCGGACAGGGTCACTACCTTGCCGCCCAGCTGCAGGATTTTTGCCACAGTATGCTGGGCAACATTGCCGCTGCCAGATACCAGGCAGGTTTTGTCTGCCAGGCTTTGATTACGGGTAGCGAGCATTTCGGCGGCAAAGTAAACACAGCCAAAGCCGGTTGCCTCAGGGCGTATCAGGCTGCCGCCCCAGTTGAGGCTCTTGCCGGTCAATACCCCGGTAAACTCATTTTTCAGTTTTTTGTACATGCCGAACAGATAGCCGATCTCCCGGGCTCCGACGCCTATGTCGCCGGCTGGAATATCGGTGTGCGGACCGATGTGCCGGAAGAGTTCATTCATAAAACTCTGGCAGAACCGCATGATCTCGTTGTCTGACTTGCCCTTTGGGTTGAAATCAGAGCCGCCTTTGCCGCCCCCCATTGCCAGGGTGGTAAGGCTGTTTTTGAAAACCTGCTCAAAGGCCAGGAACTTCATAATACCCAGGTTCACCGACGGGTGAAAACGCAACCCACCCTTATACGGTCCGATGGAACTGTTCATCTCCACCCGGAAGCCGCGGTTGACATGCACCTGTCCCTGGTCATCCATCCAGGGTACCCGGAACTGTATGACCCTTTCCGGCTCAACTATCCTTTCCAGTACAGCTGCCCGCCTGAATTCAGGATTGCGCTCCAGAACCGGCTGCACGGTTTTTAAAACCTCCTCTACTGCCTGGTGAAATTCGTTTTCAACGGGGTCCCTGTCCTTGATGGTCTTCATTATGTCATTCATGCTTTCAACTCCTTGCGCCTACCGTTTATGGTGCCATATAACAAACAAGCCGGGTATTTTATATTTGTTCAAATATCATCCAGAATTCGTGAGCCGTCGCTGTCGTCCGCCTGTTTTTTCGTCACGGATTCAGGATAACGGCCTGAGACTTTGCACTGTCAACCTTGATAAGAAAAGGCCTGGCAAGTTGAACGTGCTGCAGATGCTCTGTTTCTGTAACCTTTGGAAGAGCAGCCAACCATTGCCAATTGATAAAATCAGGTGATTCCGCATCGATCTCATTGACGGTCAGGTATTTGATTCCCATGGAGGTGATGTTATGAAAGAAGTGGGAGCCCTGGGAATTCTCCACCGACAGCTGATCATTATGCAGCTCAATCATTGCCCCTACCCCGGAAATGTCATCCCACCTGACCGGGATACCGAGCCATGGATCTGCCGAGCCCCAACGGCCGGGACCAATCAACAGGTACGGTCTTTTTTCTTTTTTTAAAGCAGCGTTAAGACGGCCGATTTGCCGGGCAATTTTCAGGGTGTCCCGAGCATTGAAATCTGCCGGCTTCACATAAACAATATCTGCAATTGTGTCGTTAATGCCGTGCCCCAGAGGCTGGCTTGAATAACAGAAGGATTTTTTGATCTCACGCTTGTTAATCTTCACCTCCAGCTGCTCACCGCCCTTAACTATGGGCCTGATCTGCAGAAAATGGAAACCCCATTTCTCCTCGTCCTGCGGCAGGTCAACGGCAAATTCGATTTCAATATCACAACTCATCCCTGTACAGCCGAGTTCCAGAAGATCAGTCAGCAGTTCCGGCAGAGGGATGAGCCGGTGTTTGAGGATACGGGCAAAGGTCAGCACCTTGGTGCCGCTGCCGAAACTATCCCTGATCCTATGTTCATCCGGCGAATAAGTGCTGGCCAGGGTCTGCAGCGGCGGTTCATCCTCTGCCTCGGTGATCGGCCGCTTCTCAAGGTTTGAATGTTTGTAATCAAGGTAGGCTGAATCACCCTGCAGGCGCAGGGCATAAAAAGTGTGTTGTGAATTAGCCAGCATTTCGTCGACATTGGAAAACTGCGGCAGGTTCTCAGGGTATCGGGGTGAAAAGAGCAGACTTCTTTCGCCCTCAACAACGGCCTTGCCGAATCCCAGGGCAATCTGGGCAAGACCGTCTTGCGGTTTCATTTCGCCGATCGGATAGTAGTTATAGGACTTGGCAACCCCGGAAACGGCAGGATAGAAATGGTCGCCGTAGGAATTGCCGGCCAGCAACTGTACCATAACCGCCATGCCTTCCTGCCGGGATGACTGGCTCTCTTCGCTTGAAAAAGCCTGTGGACTGGCAAAATAGGTGGATGCATAGACCAGCTTTACAGCATGGAGCAGCTGCTCAAGCCGTACTGCAAAGTCTGCGTGGTTGTTCGGCAGCATATAGGTTTCATACAGCCCGGCGTATGGCTTGTACAGGGCGTCTTCCAGCAGGCTCGAAGAACGGACCGTTAAGGGAACCTTTATCTGCTGCAGAAAAATGGCAAGCTGCTTTTTAAGCCATTCCGGTATGGTGGCCTGGAGAAAAAGGTCAGCTATCTCGGCATCGTTTTTGTCGGCAAATTGGCGGTGCAGGTTATTCTCGTTAATGAATGCATCGAATGCTTCTGTAGTAATAACGAGGGTCGGAGGGATTGCTATATCAACTTGCAGGTATTTTTCGTGGAGTTGCCGGTTGCGGTGCAGCTGGTCAGCCATGAACGCCAGGCCCAGAGCCTTGCCGCCCATGGAACCGTGGCCGATCTTTACAAAATACATTATCTCGGCATCAAAATCCTGTTCGGCAAAATGGGCAACCACGCCTTGCTGCCTGATGCAGCGCAGGGTATGGACCTGGTCAATCAGGGTCTGGCGGAGCTTTTTGACGTCATTTATCTTAGCTATGCGGCTTTTATGCAACCGTGAAGCCAGGCCGATCTCGGACCTGGCCATGACCCAGTTGGAGAAATGGTTGTTCTCGGTATGGAAGTTCAGGCTTTCATCAGGTACCTCGGCCAGTTTTTTTTCAAATGAGTGCAGGTTGAAGGCACGGCCCACTTCCGAGCCGTCGGGCATATAAAAGACAAAATCGCCGAAGCCGAGATGCTTCAGAAAAAAATTATGGACCTCCTCAGCCAGGGTCGGTGAGTTTTTGTCAAGAAAGGCAGCCGGAATTTTCCGGGCCGCGGCAGCATTATGGGGCTCGGCACTCATCAGGAGCAGCGGCAGGTCAGGGATCTCAGACCGTATGTGATGCAGCAATTCAAGGCCTGCCTTATCCGCCATTTTGGAGTTTTTCGGAAAACTGGTATCTGAAAAGATGGCAAAGACAAATGGCTGATACTTATGGTAGAGCTCCATGGCCTGTTCAAAGTTCTCCGCCACAAGAATCTTGGGCCTGGCCCGCATTTTTAACAGCCGGTGTTCCTCATTCAGGCTTTCGTCAAGCACCGACTGGGTCTGCTCCACAACCGCCTTGTATAGCAGCGGCAGGAAAAAGGACCTGTAAAGCGGCGAATCCTCGACCAGGATCAAGACCCTGACCATGGCCAGGTTGGTGTCCTTTTCGACATTGAGATGGTCTTCGACATTTTTGATGACCGACAGCAAAAGGGCCGGATCGGGTGACCAGATAAAGAAATTATCTATGCCCCGGTGCTCGGCTGATTCAAGAACCGGGGAAATCGCTTTCTGGCTGTGCGCCAGGAGAATAACGGGCAGTTCAGGGTCAATCTCCTTGATCTTCAGGCCAAGGGCATTGGAGTCCATGTCGCCAACCTGGGGTAGGGTGATAACCAGGTTGAATTTCTTCTTGCGGACCAGTTCCAGCGCTTCATCGGCCCTGGCCACCCTGGTCATGCGCGGCGGCCTGCTCAGGTTCAGGCCGCGGAATTCGTTGATGATCCTGGTGGACAGGCTGGAATCCTCCTCCATGATAAAGGCGTCATAGGGACTGAGCACCAGGAGAATTTCCCACACCTTATGCGTCATCAGCTCATGAAAGACCTTGAAGCTGGTGTCAAGATCATTGATCCACGGACATGTATCGTATTTCATGGGTGTCTTATGCGTTTATGGGGTTGCTGGCCCGCATTTCTCACAAGTCTAGACAGTTGCTATTCGTGAGAAAAGTAAGTTAGATTTCCTCTTCTTCCTCTGGAGTAGCTGAGCGGGGCAGGGCATCAAAGTCAATCTCTTTGGCTGCCTTTATGCCGGCCAGCAGAGCTTTTCGGTTGATTCCCTTGGTTCCCTTGGGAACCCTGGCCGCAAGAGCTTTTTCCATGCTCTCCTGGGAAATTAAAGGACAGAAATAACTCAGGGCTCCCAAACCGACAATATTGGCAACAAGATTTTTGCCGGTCAGTTCATTGGCAATTCGGGTGAACGGCAGGGCCACCACCCGGCTGGTCGGCACCTGTTCAACAAGGGTGGAGTCGATGATCAGCAGGCCGTTAAGCTTGAAGTCATAGCAATAGGCATCGCAGGAAGCCTGGTTCATGGCCAGCATCATATCCAGCTGCATGGCTTTAGGATAATCGATCTGTTTTTTGCTGATCACCACCTCGGCCTTGCACCTGCCGCCCCGGGCCTGGGGCCCGTAGCTCTGGGTCTGGCTGACCTGATATCCCTCAAATATACCGGCCGCTTCGGCCAGGATAATGGAAGCCAGGATAATGCCCTGTCCGCCGGAGCCGCTGAGCCGTATTTCGTATCTGTCGTCCGCCATGCTTATCCCTTTTGGGCCTTCTGTTGGATTTTTCTGTATTCCTCTATATAGTTTGGTTTTTCCACATCGGCCAAAATGCCGATGGTGAATTTGTCATGCAGAGAATCGGGCGCCATGATGGAAGCTTTTTCCGTGGTTACCGCATAATCTTTGAACCACTGCAGCATGGTCACCGGGTCCGCCATCTTGTTGCGGCGGCCGAACTGAACATGGCAATTGGACATGATTTCCACAACACTGAAACCATTTCTGCTGATGCCCTTTTCCAGCAATTTATCCAACTGGGCGGCATGGTAGACAGTGCCCCGGGCCACGAAGCTTGCGCCGGCGGCCACGGCCAGTTCAGCGATGGAGAAGGCGTGCTCAATGTTGGTAAAGGCGGATGTGCTGGACTTGGCGCCGTACGGGGTTGTCGGGGAGGCCTGGCCGCCGGTCATGCCGTATATCTGGTTGTTGATAATGATGGCAGTGAGATCAAGGTTGCGACGGGCCGCATGGATAAAATGGTTGCCGCCGATGGCAGTGGCATCGCCATCACCCATAACCGCCATAACGGTCAGCGATGGTTTGGCCAACTTTATGCCGGTGGCAAAGGTCAGGGCCCGGCCATGGGTGGTGTGCAGGGTGTTAAAGTCTACATAGGTTGACATACGGCCTGAACAGCCTATACCAGAGGCAAGGACAATCTCATCCTTGTCCAGGCCAAGCCGTTCAACAGCCCGTATCAGGGAGCCGAGCACAATGCCGTTGCCGCAGCCCGGACACCAGACATGCGGGAATTTTTTATGATGACGCAGGTATTTATGGCGTAATTCGGTCATGCCTTGCAACATAGCAATTACCTATCAGTAATTTTATAAATACGAAATCCGAATATCGTGTCAATCGTCAGTTTAAATTGTTAACTGAGCTTATTTTATGCCCAGTTACATTTTCATAAGCTCTTCAAGTATTTCATCCGGACAGATGAGCTGTCCATCGATACGGTTATATTTAAACACCTCAGTCGTTCCTGGGTTAACCCGTTTCACCTCTCGGCTGATCTGGCCGATATTCATTTCCGGCACCAGGACAGCCCGGCACTTACGCATCACTTTAACCGCCGTATTCTTGGGGAACGGAAAGAGGGTGACAAGCTGCAGCAGGCCGGCTTTCAAGCCCTGTGCCCGGGCCATGGCAACAGCCCGACGGGCCGAGCGGGCCACCGAACCATAGGCTATGACCACAATCTCTGCGTCATCCAGGCTGTATTTCTTGGTGAGCTGGATCTCATGAAACCCGTTGGTCACCTTGCGGAACTGCCGCCGAATGAACGCTTCAACCTCTTCCGGCTTTTCAGAAGGAAAGCCATAACTGTCATGGGTCAGCCCGGTTACATGGTGACGGTAGCCGTCACCTAAAGCTGCCATGGGTGGCACGCCTCTGCTGGTATCTTCATATGGCTCATACCATTCCGGCGGCACATTGGGGGTGACCCGGTCCACCACTTCAATTGAGTCGGCCGGCGGCATGACAAAAGTCTCCCGTGAATGAGCCACCACCTCATCGGAAAGGATGATTACCGGAACCCGGTACTTTTCGGCGAGATTAAAAGCGGTTACCGTGACATAAAAACATTCCTTTACGGTTGACACAGACAGCACGATTACCGGGTGGTCACCGTGGGTGCCCCACCTGGCCTGCAGAACGTCACCCTGGGCTGGACTGGTGGGCAACCCCGTGCTGGGACCGCCGCGCATTACATCGACAACTACGCAGGGTACCTCTGTCATGCAGGCAAACCCGAGGTTTTCCTGCATGAGCGAGAAGCCCGGACCACTGGTGGCGGTCATGCTTTTTACACCGGCCAGGGAAGCACCAACCACCGCACCCATACTGGCTATTTCATCTTCCATCTGGATGAAGGTGCCATCCACCTGGGGAAGCCGCGACGACATGCGCTCCATGATCTCCGAGGCAGGGGTTATGGGATAGCCGGCAAAAAAACGGCAGCCGGCCGCAATGGCACCTTCGGCCATGGCTTCATTGCCCTGCAGCAACAGAGTTTTATTCTCCTCGACTTTAGGAACCATTGGTCTTCCTTCTTCTGTCCGGGTAACGATCAAGAATGGATATGGCGAAATCAGGGCAGTGGAGTTCACAGAACCGGCAGCCGGTACAGGCATCCGGATCCTTTATGATCGGCCTCCCCTGTTCGTCCTTGTCAAACACATGGGTAGGGCAGAAGGCGATACATATACCGCAGGCTTTGCACCAGTCCTGGAAAATCTCCTGGGTGAAAAGTTTTTTCCCTTCATGATCAAGCTTTCTCTTGGTTTCCCAGTAGTCGCCTGCTTCGGTATTTTTGTTGTTATGATGATTTTTCTTTTTATCGGCAACCATAAAAAAACCTTGTTATTATGGACCTAAGTGGATGAAATCATATATAGTATGAAATCTTAGCGGAATCATTAGGTTTTGTCGATCTTTTTCAAAAAAAAGTTGTCGCTTCTGAAGGGTGAGCTCTGTTTTTTAAGTTTGCGATTTTGTTGCATTATGGTAAACGGGCAGGATGTCAGGCCGGGTAAAAATACCAGTGAAACGTTTGAACCGTTGGAGGTTTAATAAATGCCAGTAAAGAGTTACAGGTTTGTTTACGACGAATACGGCAATACCAAGGAAATCAAGGTGCACACCCGGGGACTTGGGGTGCACGGCAACAACTACGTAAACAAGGGGACCGCTTTCAGCGGCACGGAAAGGCAAAATCTCGGCATTGACGGCAGTCTGCCTCCAGCAGTAAGGCCCTTGCAGAACCAGGTGAAGAACAGTCTGGAAAAGATCCTTAAAAAGCAGGATGATATTGAACGTTACATCTATATGCGCTCTTTATTTGACCGGAATGTCACCCTGGCCCATGCCGTTATTTCTAAAGACACTGCCCGGTTTATGGAGATAATCTACACCCCTACCGTGGGGCTGGCCTGTAAAAATTATTCCTCGATGTATCGTTCCGCCAACGGCATCCATATCTTTCCGGGCAATATTGACAATGCTGAAAATATACTGCGCCGTTACGGCCATCGTGATATTCGAGTGGCTGTGGTGACCGACAACCAGGGGATCCTGGGGATGGGCGACCAGGGGGCCGGCGGCATCGCCATCTGCCTTGGTAAACTGATGCTCTATACTCAAGGGGCGGGGATCGCACCCTGGCACTGTCTGCCCATTTCTCTGGATGTGGGCACCAACAACCAGGAGTTATTGGACAACAAAGAGTATATCGGCTGGCGCCATGAGAGGTTAACAGGTGCGGAATACGTCAAGTTCATTCAGCAATTTGCCCAGGCCTTTAAAGCAGTATTCCCCAATGCGTTGTGCCAGTGGGAGGATTTTTCCAAGCAGAATGCCTTTGCGGTCCGGGATGCCTACCTGCATGACCTGATCTCATTTAACGATGATATCCAGGGAACCGGTGCGGTCACTCTGGCGGCAATTTTTGCTGCCATGAAGATCAAGGGTGAGGAGATCGAGGACCAGGTGTACCTGGTGCACGGCGCCGGGGCGGGGGGGGTCGGCATCGCCGAGCAGATAGAGGCGGCCCTCATTGAGCATGGCCTGCGGGAAAACCAGGCCAGGAGAAGGATATTCACCCTTGACAGCCAGGGAGTGGTGACCACTGACCGGAAAGTGGAACCGTACAAGGCAAAATTTGCCAAAAATCCGGTTGAAATGAGCTGGCTGCAGGAACATGGTGAAAAGGCATTGCTGGAGACCGTCAAACAAGCCGGTGTAACGGTATTGATAGGCACATCCGGGCAGCCAGGCTGTTTTACCAGGGAGGTTGTGCAGGCCGTGGCCGCTAATACTGAACGGCCGTTGATTCTGCCCCTTTCCAACCCGACCGATCAAGCTGAAGCCAAGCCGCAGGATATTTATAAATGGACCGCAGGCAAAGGGCTCGTTGCCACGGGGAGCCCGTTTCCACCGGTAAAACTTGATGGCAAGAAAATCCGGGTGGGGCAGTGCAATAATGTATTTATCTTCCCCGGTGTCGGGCACGGTACACTTGCTTCCGGCGCCCGTGAGGTACTGCCCTCCTTTTTTACCGCCGGAGCCAAAGCCGTGGCAGAGCATGTCTCCCAGGAGGATCTGGATATCGGCATCCTCATGCCCAGGATTGAAGTCCTGCAGGAGGTCAGTGTCAGTGTCGCCCATGCCGTTGGACTTGCCGCCATCAGGGAAGGGGTGAGC
>PJEL010004448.1_pt1 | contig 11574 bp, 8 predicted proteins | sample 1853271 | NCBI WGS metagenome assembly PJEL01 (sample SAMN08108733, study PRJNA415343) | Invertebrate metagenome, whole genome shotgun sequencing project. | host: Globobulimina | place: Sweden: Gullmar Fjord | collected 2015-08 | reverse complement strand
CAAAAATTAAAAAGCACCCTTAACGACAGGGCATAAACTCCGCATACTGGGGTATGTGAGCACTTTTCATTTTTGCAATGACGCAGACATCGGCTTAAAAGGCAATTATTCAAGGTAGCGTAACATCATCCCCCTAAAGTTATGAAAAATAAAATTGCAATCATCGGTGGTGGTCCTGGTGGGTACACCGCTGCCTTACATGCTGCCCGAAATGGGGCACAAGTTACAATCATCGAGCAAGAATCAATCGGTGGTGTCTGTTTGCATCATGGCTGCATCCCGTCCAAAACATTTAAGCACTCGGCCGACCTCCTAGAGCAGGTAAAAAGGGCTGAGCAGTTTGGCCTTGCTGATACCGGCAGCCCAAGGTTGGACATCTCCTCGCTTCAAAAGCGCAAGGGAAATATAATTAACACACAGGCCAAGGCCATATCCTCAATGTTAACTGCGGCCGGTATTGAACAACTCTCTGGCTCTGCAAAAAATATCCAGCCTGGAACTCTCGTCGTTTCAAAAAATGATGGTTCATCGCAAGATTTGGCCTGGGATAAGCTTATTATTGCCACTGGCTCCAACCCTCAACCAATAAAGGCCTTTCCTTTTAATGGCCGAACAATTCTATCCAGCGATGATATCCTTGCTATCCACAACCTGCCAAAGTCACTTCTGATTGTTGGAGGGGGAGTAATCGGCTGTGAATTTGCCTGTATCATGCGTTCCTTTGGGGTGGAAGTTACCATTGTTGAGGCCATGGATAGACTTCTTCCCCTGCCGGGAATTGATCCGGAGTGCAGTAAAATTTTACAGCGCCAAATGAAAAAAATGCGTATCACTTTTCGGCTAAACAGTACTGCACGGTCCATCGATATAAAAGACGACCTGGCCCAGATCAGCATAACCTCCCCTGGTAAAAACACTGAAGAAATTCTTGCCGAACAGGTTTTGGTCTGCATTGGCCGACAGGCAAATACCTCTTGTCTGGATCTACAAAAGTTAGGCGTAAAACAAGATGACCATGATTGGATATTTGTAAACGAAAAGATGCAAACCAATATAAAAGATGTCTATGCCATTGGAGATGTCCTTGGTCCGCAACGGGTAATGCTAGCCCATGTTGCCATCAAAGAGGGAAAGGTAGCTGCTTCCAACTGTACAGGAGGCAATGCAAAAATGGACTACAGCCACATTCCTAATGTCATTTTCAGCCGCCCGGAGATTGCCTGTGTTGGCTTAACCGAAAAAGAAGCCATAACAAAAGGCTACGAAACAAAATCCAACACAACACTTTTTCGAACCTGCGGCAAGGCCCATGTTATTGGTGAGATAGATGGCATGCTCAAGATCATTGCTGAAAAAGAGAGTGGCCGCACACTGGGCGTACACATTATTGGACCAAACGCTTCAGACCTCATTGGAGAAGGTGTGCTTGCTGTACACAAAGGTTGTACGGTACGAGAAATTGCCAACACCATCCATGCTCACCCCACCCTTTCGGAAGTCATCATGGAAACTGCTGAAGAACTCGCCTAATCAACGATTAATTGCCTTTAGACAAGTACTTTTATGAAAAAAAATTTAAATATGCTAGGCTCAAAATATAATAATATTTTCAATTTTTCTCATTTATTCCTTTTGGTGTTCATGGTAAGAATATGGAATGACAAATCGGGAACGCATAAACTCATTTTTTCTCACCGAATATCACGGCAGAATCCTCCGAGGCTCCTATTCCAAAGAGTTAAAAAAACACCTCTCGTCAAAAATTACTAAACTTCTTAATTTTGACGAGATGGGAACACCTGCCATACCCTATATTTCTGCCTGGCAAGAGGGCGAACCTTTTCTCTGGCATGAATTTACTGGTCAGGATCTTATTGGACTTCTTGATTGTGAGGCCAGTAATGTTGCGGAAGGATTTCGCAGCAGAATTATTGACCGTTGCATTTATCGAAACTCAACTCCCGGCGCCAGCAAGTCAATTGTTAAGGAAGTAACTACTAAGCCAGATTTAGGATACTCCAAAGTTCGCCTGCGCAATGAAGTTAAACAACGAGGTGGAGTAGAGGCGGTGTATAAAATTGCCGCGCCAAATAACCAGACAATTTGGCTAAAAGATCAAAGCAGTATTGAGGTTTTCCGAAAAGATAATATTTGCCTGTGCACCGGTCTCCTATTTGAAGTTACCAAAGAAATGCGGGCCGAAGAAGAGCTCAAAAAGGCCCAAGATGAATTACAAGAACATAAAAACAACTTAGAAGAAATGGTCCTGGATAGAACAAAAGAGTTGCAACAAACTCAACTGGAAATTGTCACTCGCTTGGCCAAAGCCGCTGAGTTTCGAGACAATTGCACTGGGCAGCATATCACCAAGATGAGTCATTATTGTGCTACAATCGGTCAAAAGATCGGCATAAAAAAGCCTCTCAACCAACTCCTCTTCCAGGCCTCCCCCATGCATGATGTTGGTAAAATTGGCATACCAGATAGAATTTTACTTAAACCCGGTAAGCTGAATAATCGTGAACAGGCCCTGATGAAAAAACATAGCCGAATTGGGGCTGAACTATTAAACGGTCACGACTCAAACCTTTTAAAGGTAGCAAAAAATATTGCCCTTACGCATCATGAAAAATGGAATGGCTCAGGGTATCCTCAAGGACTCACCGGCAAAGGTATCCCATTAGCGGGTAGAATTGTAGCCATGTGTGATGTTTTTGATGCTCTGACATCGGCCAGGCCTTACAAAAATCCTTGGTCTTTCAGTAGAGCTGTACAAGAAATTAAGCAGGAAAAAGGACACCATTTTGATCCACGTCTGGTCGATGCCTTTATGGACAGCATCCCCGAAATTAAAGAGATTTATTATACTGAAAAATCTCCCACCCTGCTTCCCAATTAATTGCAGTAACGTATGCTTTCCCTATAGTTTACCTGTTTTAAGCCTTGTTTTTTTGGGCCCTTTCAATCAACTCCAGTAAAGAGAGTACTTTTGGTTTAGCTGGTTTTTCAAAACAGGCAACCCACTCTTCTTGAGTCAATTCTTTACGCAAATATTTTTCCACAGCAAAATGTACATACCAACAGTCTAACGTTTTAACACACGGGGTTCCCATGTTTTCTTTACGGCAGTAGGAAAAAAATATCTGATGGCCCAGTTTGGGGCATCGTATTTTAAAATCATCTTCTGGTGGTATGTCTGCTTGTTCTTTTTTATTCATTTTTATATGTAATTTTTATTAGATGTAGCATACTCTTATCGTAGCCCGCATATTTCACGAAAATTGAATGCTATTAAACTCAACTACCTGGTTTGGTGGTTGAAAAATAATATTTCTAATTATTATTTCGACTACAGTGTGTGCCAGGTAACTTACAATTGATTATTGCAAAACCTATCGCCCTTCGGGTAAGCCGATATATCCGTATAGCCTACAGAGTAAGGCGTCCCGCATACTAAAGTATAACGGTACTTTTTACTCTTTGCCTATCCGGCGTCTCGTCTTGTGAGATAAGCGGGTTAGCCCGAAAAATTCATTCTCCGATACACTTAAAGGCCGTCATTTGCCTTAAATTTAATATCACATTACAGATAAACTAACTTTAAAAATCTTTTCATAGATCATTTTGCGCACACAACACAGACCATTTACCCATAAATCCTGCATGGCTAAATTACTCAAATCCCTTACCTACTTGTTGCTTTTTTTACTCCTCACATCCTGTGCCAAACTGCCTGATTATGCCCTTCCACACCTGAGGGAAAACGACCTCGACCCAGACTTATTAAAAAAAGGATTTAGTTATAGGAAGTTAAAGAAAAGCGATTTTAAGGCTAAATCTTTACCAGAAACACTCATTCAACACTCAAACACCATAAATGCCAGATCCTGCGTCAGAATCCACCCCAATGAGAATTCAAAGTTTAGAGTAACACGCAATAATTATAATAACAGCCTGTACTATTTTGGCAGTATTGAACAGCTTTCGGTTGATGCCATCATGATGCCCGACTGCTCGTGGTGGAACCCTAAAATCCCCAAAAGTAGGGCTGGATATGTTCTTGAACATGAACAAATCCACTTTGCTTTATTTGAGTTGGCAGCCCGAGAATTAAATAAGGAAATACAAAAGCAGGTCAAAACATATATAGCCATTCAACCAAGCCGACAAAAATTACAAGATGAGATGAACGCCAAAGTTGAGGAAATGGTCAAATCTGCCATGCACAAAAACCTTGTTGAGCATACTGAATTTGATACCCAAACCTCAATGCGCTTTAATCACGAAAAACAAAAGCAATGGTTGCACATAGTTGAAGAAAAGCTTAAAAAATCGATGCCCATTCCCACCAAAGAGAGTACTGGAAGTAAAGATAAATCCCTCTAATAAAATAGCCTGTATCCAACTTACATAGAATTAAACTCTGTAGAAACCGAATCCACAAGTATTCTTATGAAGAATACATACAACTCATACTTCATTAATCATTTTCCGCTCAATTATTATTTGTTTAAAACTAGACTTTCACCGCCTATTCAAAGCACATGTTGTTACAAAATGTTACAAAAAATCTATTGCAATATTGGCTGCTCGAATTATACAGTTGCTGGTAATAATAATAGAAAAATATCAGCTTTCAACGCTTCACCATAAACAGGTATTCTCATGAACACAAACAGTCCCCCATCTGAATTCAACGGAAAAATTATCAAGCGAATTGTAATTTGTTCTCTCATTCTTTTTGTCGGAATTTTCGGCATGATTGCGCTGGGTAAACTCAAAAAACCGCCAGCCTCTGCCAAGCCGGTTGAAAAGTCTTTACGAGTTGAAACCACTGTTGCCAGATCGCAGGATGTGCAGGTGAAAATTACCGGTCATGGTGAAGTGCGCCCATTAAATGTAGTGACCGTCTCCCCTGAAGTAACCGGCCGCATCGTTTCTGTACATCCAAAGCTGGAAGTTGGTGAAACAATTGGCCAAGGTGAAATACTTTTTGAGGTTGATTCTCGTGATTATCGTGCAGCACGAGATGAGGCCAAAGCCGCCGTTATGCAGGCCGAAAACTCTGTTGCTCGTCTGAAAAAACAAGCAGAAATTGATCAGCAACGCCTGAAAACTCTTGAGCGGAGCCGAGACCTTGCCCATGACGAGTATCAAAGGCTCAAAGAACTGTATGAAAATCAAAGTATCGGTACCCGTTCCGGCAGCGATCAAGCTGAGCAAGCCTATAATTTAAAGGTTGATCTGACAGACCAGCTTGCGCAAGCCATTGCCTTGTATCCTTTACAAATAAAAGAGGCGGATGGTTCGCTGGCTGCAACCAGGGCCAGGTTGTCAACTGCTGAAACGCGCCTGGAACGCTGCCAGGCCAAAGCCCCTTTTACCGGCCGAGTTAAAGAAGTTACCGTAGAGGCTGGTCAATTCGTCGAACCGGCTCATAAAGCCGTCACCCTGTCAGATGATTCAATTTTAGAGATTCATGTATCCATCGACAGTGTGGACGCGGCTCAATGGTTGATGTTTACTCCTGAGAAAAATGAAAATAATACGGCCTGGTTCAATGCCGTAAAACCTGTGACCTGCCTGATACAGTGGACTGAAAACAATACTGTGCAGCGCAAAGGTACCCTTGATCGGGTCGTTGCCTTTGACGCAAAAACAAGGACACTTACCCTGGCCATTCGGCTTAGTGGCAACACGCCTAAAACACAAGGACTTCCCTTGGTTGCCGGTATGTTTTGCTCTGTGACCATTCCCGGTCGAACTTTGACCGATGTTTTCAGGCTGCCCAGGTGGGCTGTGAGTTTTGAAAATACTGTTTTTGTGGCCCAGGATAACCGCCTTAAAACTGTAAAAGTACAGGTTTCCCGCTCCGAAGGTGAAGAGACATTGGTATCCGCCGGCCTTACCCCTGGAGATCAAGTAGTTATCACCCGTCTGGTTAATCCCCTTGAAAATAGTCTTTTAAAAATAGTACCAAGCCAGGGCTCGGAGAACTGATCATGAAAAATATCCTGGCCGCCTTTGCCCGCAATACTGTCTTTGCCAATATCATTCTGCTCATCCTTTTTCTGGCCGGTGGCATGGCAACATGTTCCATGACCCGCGAGACCTTTCCTGAATTTTCATTGGATATGATAACCATCAATGTCCCCTACCCTGGTGCCGATCCAGAAGAGGTGGAGGAGGGAATCAGCCAGAAGGTCGAGGAGGCAATTGAAGGCCTGGAAGGAATTAAACAATATACCACCTACTCGGCTGAAAATATGGCAACTTCCATTATTGAGGTCAAAGAAAACTATGAAGTTGACGAGGTGCTTGATCGTATAAAAAATAAAGTGGATGCTATTTCCACCCTGCCCCCGGATGCTGAAAAACCCATTGTCACCGAGATGTTGCTGCGGGATGTTGTGATGTTTCTTTCCTTGTCCGGTGATATGTCTGAACGCCAGCTCAAAGAGTGGGCCGAAACCACCAAGGATGAAATCCGTCAAGTCCAGGAAGTCTCTCAGGTTGAGTTATGGGGAGTCCGGGAATACCAGATCGATATTGAGGTATCTGAAGAACGCCTGCAGGAGTACGGTTTGACCTTTGACCAGGTGGCAGGCGCAATTCGATCCAGTGATCTAAATCAGGCCGGAGGTACCATCCGAACTGAGGGTGAAGATATTAGGGTCAGAACCATGGGCCGCAAATACACAGGCAAGGAATTGGCCCAGGTTGTGGTGCTGGCCAGACCAAGCGGTGAAATCATCACCCTGGACCGCCTGGCCGATATCAAAGATGGTTTTGAGGAAGATCCAAAAACATCTCTGGTCAACGGTCAGCCTGCCACCATGATGGTTGTCTATAAAACCAGGGAAGAGGACTCCATTGAAATATCCGAAGCTGTTAAAAAGTTTGTGGCCGACAAGCAGCAGGTATTGCCGGAAGGAGCAAATCTGACCATCCTTTATGATGGTACCGAAATGCTCCATTCACGAATTAATCTCTTGGTAAAAAACGGTCTTATCGGGCTAGGGCTGGTCTTTTTGTTGCTATGGATATTTCTTGATATCCGGCTTAGTTTCTGGTCCGGCATGGGTATGCCCATTTCGGTGGCTGGCGCCCTGTCTATCCTCTGGGCTCTGGGCGCTACTATTAATATGATTTCACTCTTTGGGCTTATCATGGTCCTGGGTATTGTGGTGGACGATGCCATTGTGGTTGGTGAAGCAATTTTTATGCACCGCCAGCTGGGAAAACCTCCCTTGACCGCTGCCGTTGATGGGATAAGTGAGGTTGGGTTGCCAGTAGTCGCTGCCGTGCTAACTACCATTGTAGGCTTTATTCCTCTGGCTTATATCGGTGGAATTATGGGCAAGTTTATTGCCATCATGCCGGTTACGGTCATTGCCTGCCTGGTTATATCTCTCATAGAGTGCCTCTTTTTGATGCCAGCCCATTTAAGTCACCTCCCAGCACCAAACAACCATGCTACCAGCCCAAGAAAATGGTGGAATGTTCATCAAAAAAGCCGGCTCTGGTTGTCTGGATTTGTTGAAAGGATATACCTGCCATTTCTTCGCAAAACTCTGCAATGGCGCTATGTTTCACTCTGCACAGCTATAAGTATTTTATTTCTGACCTTTGGGCTGGTCAAGGGTGGCCTTTTAAAGTTTGAAGTGTTTCCACAGGTGGACGGTTTTGTGATGACCGCAAACATCGAATTCCCCAATGGCACACCCGTTGAAGTAACCAAGGATGCAACTGAACAGGTTGAGGCTGCCCTGCTGCGACTAGCAGCCCGCTCCAAAACCAAATCCGGGGAACCTCTGTTGGTAAACCGCTTTTCATTGGTGGGCCAGGAGTTGACGGATTTCGGTAATAGCGGGGCCCAATTCGGCGGAGTACAGGCAATATTACTGGATTCAGAGAGCCGTGGCATTGAGACCAAGGACCTCATGGTAGAGTGGGAGAAAGAGGTAGGAGTAATTTCAGGCATAAAATCCCTCACCTTTGCCGGCTTGTCACATGGGCCCCCAGGCGCCCCCATTGAAATATGGTTACAGGGAGACGATATGAGTGTGCTGCTCACTGCCCGCGATCAACTCATGGATCGCTTACACCGCTTCGAGGGAGTGACCCAGATCCGTTCAGATTTTTCACCGGGCCAAAACGAGGTGCGGCTTACTCTCAAGAAAGAAGCCAGAGGGTTGGGGTTGACCGTTGAAGACTTGGCCAATCAGGTAAAAGCCGGCTATTTTGGGCAAGAGGCAGTACGCCTGCAGCGCGGCCGTGACGATGTCAGAGTCAGAGTTCGCTATGCATCAGATGAACGCAGCCGTTTTTCCAATCTATCCCAAATTAGAATCAGAACCAAAGAGGGACATGAAGTACCGCTTCTGTCGGTGGCCAATGCCAGCTATCAGCCGGGCTACGACAAGATTACCAGAACAGATGGCATGCAACGGGTAATGGTTAGTGCCGGGGTGGATACCCACAAGACCAATGCCAATGAGATAATAGCCGAACTCTCTAAAGACTTTTTTACCCAGCTGCGCAATAGCAACCCGGGCCTGCTTGTTTCTCCTCAAGGTGAACAGAAAAAAATGCGTGAGTCCTTCTCAAGCCTTGTAATTGGGTATCCTTTGGCTATTCTGGGCATGTTTATCATTATTGCCACCATGTTTCGTTCTTATGTCCAGCCTTTCGTCATACTATTCACGGTGCCTTTTGGAATAATCGGTGCCTTTGCCGGCCATTTCCTGATGGGTTTTGACCTATCAATGATGAGTATGTTCGGGATGGTGGCTCTGACCGGGGTGGTAGTCAACGATGCCATTGTGCTGATTGAACGGATCAACAATAACCTGGCCCAGGGCATGGAGTTCTTTGAGGCCATTATAAAGGGGTGTACCCGGCGCTTCAGGGCAGTCTTTCTTACTACGGTGAGTACGGTGGGCGGTTTGGCTCCCCTGATTATGGAAACCGACCTGCAGGCCAAATTCCTGATTCCCATGGCCCTGTCAATTGCCGCAGGGGTTACCTTTGCTACGGTTCTTACTTTGATACTGATTCCCAGCCTGATGGTCATATTAAATGATTTAAGGCGATTGACACACCGCCTCTGGCACGGCGTTTGGAAAGAAAGAGAAGCGGTAGAACCGGCCCGTGAACGTGAAGCTGACATAGATACATATGAGATCCAGAAAATTTCTGAACCGCTAGAGGGTGGCCTGTAATGCATAAATATTGCACACTGTTGATTACAAATCTGTTCACCATTTGTCTGCTCCTTTCAAGTCAGGTTTTTGCAGACCCAGCAGCTGAACATAAGGGTGATGGCACCGACATTTTGAAGCTGGATCTGGCTACAGCCCAAAAAATTGCCTTAGCCGATAGTCCTACCCTGGCTGCGGCTAGCTCCCGAGTCCAACAGGCTAAAGCTCGGTTACGGCAGGCCCGCTCTCAGTATTGGCCCAGCTTAGACCTCTCATCTTCAGCAACGGATAAACGCCTTTCCGATAACGCCCACACCTCTTCTCTTGCTGCTGCACAATTGCTGAACCCGCAAGCCACTGTCGATATTGCTGAAGAGTATTACACTGCGGACCTCACCTTGACCTGGGTCTTGTTTAACGGTTTTGAAAGAAGATTTGCAAATGCTGTAGCTCGCCACAATTATCTGGGAAGCGAACAGGCCCTGCTTGACAGTCATCGGATTCTACTGTCGGCCGTTGCCACTGGGTTTTATAATGCCGTGCTGGGAAGTGAAAAAATAAAAATTGCCAAGGCGGATGAAACCTACAACAGGCGACTATTACGCGAGGCCCAGGCACGACGCCAGGTTGGGACGGGTTCGTTAAGCGAAGAACTCAATTTTAAAATTAAGGTTCAGTCTGCCCTAAGCGACCTGTTGCAAGCGGAAAATGATTATTTAAGCGCCACATACGGACTCGCTGCACTTCTTGGGAGAAATAAACCCTTTTCCCACGATCTTACGTTGATTGGCAATACTGTGGTGGAAGAAAAAGTCCAGGTTCCTGAGATCAGTATTTTAGAGGAGTATGCCATTAAAAATCGACCAGATATCCTTCAGGGAAAGATGACAAAAGATGAAGCCATTGCAGGGATTGGAAAAGCGAAAGCAAACTTTTATCCATCAATTAGCCTAGCCGCAGCTATGAGCGGAGAAAAAACCGGTAGCAGCAGCATGACCAATGATGATTTTGGCAGTTCAGTAGCTGCAAAATTATCATATAACATCTTTGCTGGTGACCAGCACAGAGCTAAACTTCACGAGGCAAATGCCGCACGCGATGAAGCTCAAAGGCAACTTGATACTCTTGTAATTTCAGTTAGGGATCAAGTAAGGCAAGCACGGACCCGGCTGCTTTTTGCTCAAAAACAATATCAACTGCAAAAAACAACAGCAGAACTAGTGCAACAAAACCGTAACCTGGTTGAAAAAGAATACGCAGTAGGTCAAGCCTCTTTAACACGCCTCAATGAAGCGCAGAAGGATCTTACCCAGACCGAGAGCCGTCTGGCCCAAGCCAAGGTAGGAGTTATGTTGGCCTGGCAAGATCTTAAAGCTGTAACCGGAGAGAATATATCTATAATGAACCCTCAAGGCCACCTTGAATAATTGCCTTTTTCGTCGATTGTGGCGTCGTTGTCAAAATTTAACAATGCTCTGTACGCGGAGTTTATACCCTTCAAAGAGGTACTAAAAAGAGTGCCCTGCTGTTAAGGGTGCTTTTCAATTTTGACACTCCTTGCAAAATTAAGAGCAAACCAGCACTCCATTACAATTCAAACAAGCATCTTATTACAATCGAAACCAACACCCTGCTGTTTATCATTAAATAAGCATGCCAGCTTAGCATCTTATAATTTCTCCGCGTAATAGTAAGTTCCACAGTTAAGATTAACTTGGGATAGTCATACTCTGATCTATTCTTATGATTATAAAATCAATTAATAAATACTTTTTGCTCAATACGAATAACCCAGTATTTTTTTCATGAACCATTTCCTTCTTGTTATCCGCCAACTCTTAGTTTACCGTACATTTACTACCTGTAAAATACGGTTTTTTGTTTATCGACCAATGGCACAAATGTAGCTTATGGTCGAAATGTAAGTCGTTTTGGGAACAAAATTCCTGCAAGAAGCGAAATACGCCTATACAACGTTCGTTTAAGCAATTGACATCATATGCATGAAATGATAATGTTGTATGCATAAAGGAGGCTAGTCATGAGAACAACATTAGATTTACCAGAAGATTTATTGAATGAAGCCATGAAAACTACTCACATTCAAACCAAAACAAAAGTTATCATTACAGCATTAGAAGAACTAATAAGAAAATCAAAAATTTCGGAACTGAAAAATTTTAAAGGTAAAGTTGACTTAGACATTGATTTAAATACCTTACGGGGCCGTCAATGTCGGTTTTAGTAGACTCCTCCGTATGGATAGAATATTTCAGAAATGGCAATAATTATGAAAAATTAGAATTTTTCATAGATGAAAATCTTGTTGTTATTAACGACTTAATCCTTGCGGAATTAATTCCATTTTTAC
>PJEL010004447.1_pt1 | contig 11576 bp, 5 predicted proteins | sample 1853271 | NCBI WGS metagenome assembly PJEL01 (sample SAMN08108733, study PRJNA415343) | Invertebrate metagenome, whole genome shotgun sequencing project. | host: Globobulimina | place: Sweden: Gullmar Fjord | collected 2015-08 | reverse complement strand
AAAACTTCCAGTACAACACTGAATTGTTAAAATACAATTATATGCAAAAAACCATACGGACCTTAATGGGATTTTTTAAAGAAATTTGATTTTGTTTTTAATTTGGAACTATGAGCTAAATAATACCATAATAATACCTGATATCCTAATTGAATATAATTCACAGATTGGTATTATTAAATATATACATATAATTGCATTTGTGTATTTTTTTTTTAAATAATTATACATAAATTGCCCTCGTACTGTTTATGTGTGAACCATTTTCCCGTAGTGTAATTTTAAAAATATAAAATATGAAAAAATTAATCCTTGCTATATTTATAACTTTTTTTCTTCTTGATTGTTCAAATTTAGGCAGTGAAAAAAATATAATATCAACACCAAGTTGTTCATTCAAGAAAATTCTAAAAACTATTTTAGCAGCCTCGTTTATAAAAACAACAAAAACAGAAATTTCGTGTTCTTATTGCCTGGAAAATAGTGGAACAGTTTCATACTACTTAGACTCAGACAATAATACCTATGCAAACATAACTTATAGTATTAAAAAACCAGAATGTTCTGGTTTCGATTATATTTATACAGAAAAACTTGACTGCGTCGATGATGATAAAATGTTTTGCAGTGGTCTTGGTTCGAATTGCGATGGTTATAAATCTGGTAATTCTTGCGCTCCTGGTGGTAATCCGAAGAAGAATCCTGTAATTCAATGTAATAATGCTTCTTCTTCTTATGATGTTTCTGAAAAATTTACAATAAATGTGCACAACAAATGTAGTGATGTGACTATTTCTCAGAAAAATCCTTACACAAAGAAAACAGGGTATATATATTTGTATACTAATGAAGGATTGTATAGTGGTAGTAAAGCTTGCGCCATTAAATGCGAAGCTACAGTCCATACATGTCACCCTACAACAGCACCTACAACAACAGCACCTACAACAGCACCTACAACAACAGCACCTACAACAACAGCACCTACAACAGCACCTACAACAACAGCACCTACAACAGCACCTACAACAACAGCACCTACAACAGCACCTACAACAGCAACACTTACAACAGCAACTACAACAGCATCTCCTACAACCATACTTCCTACATCTAATCCTACCGCAGTTCCTTCAAACTTTAATACGACCATAAGCTTTACAGATACCTCTACTAAAAATTATACTGTTATTCTTTCTAAAGCAAGTGGTAATAACAAATGGACTCCATGGAAAATAACTCTACTTGTTATAGGAATATCCTTTTTCGGTACATGTTTAATGTTTTTTTTCTGTGTAATGCCGAGCCTTAGAAGATCCAATAATAGAAATTACGAAAATGTGCCAGATACCGAAAATATTAGGACAGTGTAGTAACTTACGCTACGCAAGCTTTGTTATACAGGCTTTATTACAGCTTAAAGAACGACAGTTGTAGCTTTCAGAAAGATATTCTTAACTGTTCAGATACCCCTAGTTTTTAGGTAAAATTTAAAAATCGAATAAATTTAATATTTGGATACTTTGTAATTTGCATTATATGTATTCAAAATATACAATTGCGAAATTGTATATAACGTAGAAAAGGGGGGTATCTGAACAGTTACAGATATTCTGCGTAAGTCGAGTTTGTAAAATAATTCATTTCATTTTTTATATATACTGATAACCTTTGAAAATGAAGTTAAAATAATGAGTAACTGCCTGAGGGATTGTGCAAAAATAAACTGTCTATTTAATTTCTATTATTAACAGATACTGCCATAGAAACAATAATTGTACAGATATAAAAACAAGTTATTTATGCACATTTCCTGATTATCAATGTTATGTTTATTCAAAATGATACCCTTTGGGTATATTCTATTTCTTTGTCTACAATAATATGCATATATTACTTCCGTTGTGTAAACTTTATTAAATCGTTACAATAACAATAACAACTCGAAAAAAATTAGCCTATGTCTAGTCTCTTGCATTTATTTTAATATACTCATTGCCATTGAAAGTGAAGTTAAAATGACACGTAACTGCCTGATTATAAATGTTATATTTATTCAAAATGATGCCCTTTGGGTATATATACTAATCTCGATTAAAAATAGTATTAAAATTGATCCTAACTCACTGATTATCAATGAGCTGTCAATGCAATAAAATACCCGATGGGTATAGTGCAAATTAATTTAACTGAAAAAGATAAATATGAATATTCTAAATATTATACACCATATACTATGTGGCCCCTTACTTATAGGATCTCTTTTGGGAGTAGGTATATTTTTCACAATATACTTAAATTTTCCTCAAATAAGACTTGTACCCAAATCTATAAACTTATTATTTAAAAATACCACCAATACTAAAGGTGTAGGAGAAACATCTAAATTTCAAGCATTTGCAACATCTCTAGGAGGAAGCATAGGTGTAGGATGTATTGCAGGCACAGGTATGGCAATAAGCGTAGGGGGACCTTCTAGTGTTTTATGGATGTGTATTACAGCAATACTTGGTATGGCTACCAAATATGTAGAAGTACTATTGTGTCATAAATATAGAAAAATAAACGAAGATGGCTCTATAAGTGGCACATCTATGGAAATATTAAAAAATGAATTAAAGATGCCAGCACTAGCAGCATTAACCGCTATCGCTACATTGATATCTGCCCTGAATATAGGTAATATTTCTCAAGCCAATAATATAGCAAATTCCTTAAACTATGTTTTAGGAATTAAACAATATTATACGGGTATTATAATGGTCATTATAATTGGCTTTATAATTATAGGAGGTATTAAAACAATAGGAGCTGTAGCAGAAAAACTTATTCCATTTATGACATTTCTATTTATTATTATAGCTTTTATTACTATTGTATCCAATTATGAAAATGTTTTGGATGCTCTAAATTTAATGTTTTTAAGCCCCTTTAAAGCAAATGCTGCATTGGGAGGGTTTCTTGGAACTTCTTTGAATATGGCATTGCTTTCTGGAGTAAACAAAGGCCTTTTCTCTAATGATGCTGGATCTGGAGCTTCTGGCATAGCACATGCTACTTCTAAGGAAAAAAAATCCTTTAATGAAGGTGTAACCTCTATAATAGAACCTTTTCTTTCTACTATTGTAATGTGTACACTAACAGGATTAGTAATAGTATGCTCAGGAGTGTGGAATAAAAAATTTAAAAGCAAATTAAATCATGGCGACATTATAATTTTGGAAGGTATTTATACCGAAGACAATTACCTGGATATACAAAAATTAAAAAATCACCTGAACCATCCACGGGTGGATTTTTTACAAAAGTTCCATTCATGTATAAAAAAGAAAAAAAAGACTCTAAAATTTTTTTCAAAAGTTTTAGAAAAGATTAATAAAGATGATCTGGTCCTTTTTAATGGGAGTTTAAAAGTCATAGATGGTAAGATAGTAGATGAAGCTACAATGCTCTCTAACAGATCGATAGTAGAAGATATCTATATTTCAATGGGGAAGAAAGCATATACAGGAGTTATTAATATAAATAATGGCAAAATATTTAGTAACAAACTAACTATAGAAGGTAAATCTAGGCTTATAGGAGTACTGGCTTCTATGAAAGCTTTCGAAATAAGTTCATTGGGTAAAGTAGGATCTTGGTTACTAAATGTATGCTTAATACTTTTCTCTCTTACCACAATACTTGCATGGTATTACTGCGGAGATAGAGCGCTAGTACATCTTGGAGGGGGTAGGAAAACTATTATAATATACAAAATATTATACTTATGTGTATTTTTTATAGGAGCTTTGATAAGTGCGAGTATGGCATGGCAAATTTCAGAGATATTTTATGCCCTTATGACGTTACCATGCTTAATTGCAATGGTTATGATGCGAAAAAAAGTTAAAGAAATTACAAATAACAACTGTTCCCTATAGGCGTAAAAACCAGAAATATTGTTTATTTAAAATAAAATACCATATATCCATCCATACTTAAGGCAATTTACACGAAAAAATATAGATGCATATTTATTTTATTCTATATATTAAGTGTTTTATTGCTGCAATATTGCAGCAACATAGATATTGCACAAAATATCTCGCCAAGAAAGTTGGATGAATTAGAATATTACAAACATGTAAAAAAAATATCAGCTTCAACATTCGAGTATATTATAAAAAATAAACACATTGATGATTCTATATGGAAGAAAAGATTGAAAAGAATTTCATGCATTTCATAGATTTATTAATAAAAAAGGTAAAAATAGCATACCACTAAATAGGCAAGAATATTATCTGATAAAAAAAATATTCGAAAAAAACCCAATAAATCATATAGATGCAGATTATTAAGGTTTTATAACCTATAATGAAAGTTTCTTAAAAGAAATAGAGAAGGAATGTGGTGGTTCTTGGCCAAAACATTTTTCCCTAAAGGAATACCTCTATGTTGGCACGGTGTTCTTATGTGATAAAATCGCTTATTCCTTTAATGCTTTGGATATATAAACTTATAGACTCATATAATAAATTTTGTATGAACCCATATTCTTCAAATATAATAAATTCGTGCAAGTGTGATTATTACTTATTTAATATACCCAAAGGGTATCATTTTGAATAAACATAGCATTGATAATCAGGCAGTTACGCATTATTTTAACTTCATTTTTAAAGGTTATCAGTATAGTGTAGCAGCCCTTATTCCAGTAATACCCATTTTAAATGAAAATTCGATGAGTTCGTGCAAAAAATATGCGTGTATATATCACGAACAAAAAAATGATACATACTTTTTATTTTCTAAGAAAGAGGCAAGGATAATGTTAAACGGAATAAATTATAAAAAAAACACACCATATGATATAAATTGCCATATGATGGGACTTTGTAGCAATGAGGTTGGTAGAAGAAAAAAAATAATTTTATTTTACAGCTATGCCGATAAGTCTTTGTCGTCCATGTTCCTAAAATTTTTCCTCACAAAAATATGCCAATACTGTTATAAAGAATTATCTAAAACTGTAAAAAAACAAAAAAAATCTCTTTGTAGCAGATGTAAGCGTACATACTATTGTAGTAGAACATGTCAAAAAAAAAGGATGGAACTCTAGACATAGATTTGTTTGTTTAGCATAAAGTGTTTCAAAATGGTACACAAAGCTATTTAAAGAAACCGATGGTCGTTTCTGTTTTGCTATTATGCCCAAAGAGTATAATTTCGAATAAACATAACATTGATAATCAGGTGGTTAAGTATCATTTTAACTTCAATTTCAAATGGAATCAGTATATTTGAAAAAATCTTCACCTGTAATTATATATAACAGCTCAATAATCACTAACTTTAAAATTAACTTTTTGCAAAATCTTGCAAGTAACACATATGTAAATGAAAATATATAAAAATACCATAAGATATATAGATTGGTATTTTGTGGCTATATATCTCTTTTTAGTATTTGTAGGGCTGCTTTCTGTATGTTCTATAGAACAAACTTCTACAATATATTTTGGTTTACCATTTAGATGTTTTAAACAAATTGTTTGGTTACTTATATCACTTCTGTTTTTTTTTGCTATCATTAATATCAATACACAGAATTATCAAAATTTCGCTTACATCATCTATGGAATAGTATTATGTCTTTTATTAGGAACAGTATTTTTGGGTAAAACGATTGGTGGTCATAATTCGTGGTATAAAATAAAATTCATTTACCTACAACCATCAGAATTTGCAAAAATAGCAGTAGCATTGGCAATATCTAGATATATAAGTTCAAATTATGGTTATTTTACTAAAAAAAAAGATATTCTAATTTTTTGTATTATCATCCTTGCTCCTATGTTGCTCATTATATTACAAGGAGATATGGGGTCTGCAATAATATTTTGTTGCTTTGCTATAGTAGCTTATAGAGAAAAATTTCCTATAAAATGGATTTTTTATGTTATAACAGGATTAGGAGCAATAGTTGCCACATTAGTTTTTCCCAAGATATATTTGATAATTATTGTAATATTTTTAAGTTTTTTCCATGTAGGTATTAATGTAAAAAAAAAATCAAAGCTAACACCTATTGCAGTAAAAGTAGTGTCGATAATTTTTTTAATTTTAAGTACGAACTTAGTAATTTTAAAAATCTTAAAACCACATCAGCAGAACCGTATTAGAGCTATATTGAATCCCAGCACAGATCTCAAAGGTATAAACTGGAATATCACTCAAGCAAAGATAGCAATAGCTTCTGGTGGGATTTATGGAAAAGGTTTTTTAAAGGGACTACAGACTAAATATGGATTTGTACCTGCACAAGCCACAGATTTTATATTTTCTAATATTGCAGAAGAGCATGGTTTTTGTGGAGCTTCTATCATCATAATTCTATTTGTGATATTATTATTAAAGATTTTAGATATATCTGAAAAACAAAAATCACGTTTTGGACGTACATATGGCTATTCTGTTTTTTCTGTTTTATTAGCTCATTTTATTATAAATATAGGTATGACCTTAGGCCTATTACCTGTTATAGGAATTCCTTTGCCATTTATTAGCTATGGAGGATCTTCGCTATTTGCTTTTTCTATAATGATCTTTATTTTAATAAAATTAGATATAGAAAAGTCTAATTATTTTTTTCAAAAAAAACACTCAAAGACAATATTAAATTTGTTTGTATAATTAATGTAGGACTTACGCAAAAAACCTCTTAAATACTCAACTTACGAATAATATCTGTTTAAATGCTAAAAATGTCTTGTATCGATCTATTATAAACCTGCATAATAAGACTTCCGTAACGCAAATTAAATATTAAAATAAATATTTATCGGGTTATTATGATGCCTAATAAAACCTTGCATAATGCAAGTTAATTATTTACTCGCATTACGCAATCTTTATTAAAAAAGCACTATAACAGCTCGATAAATGTTAGTTTAAACATTTAAAAAGCCGTTTTGCGTAAGTCGAGTTATTTATCAATATATATAAAATTGATGAAGGTATCGTTGTCGATTAAATTATTTTGTCAATTTGTAAAATACAATTCCGAATTAAAGAACTATAATATCAATCGCGCTTACGCGCGATTGATATGTACAAATTACTTTAACAAATATACTTCCCTTCCTAGTATCCTTCTTATTCTTTAGCATATTTATGATCATCTTCAAACTCGTGATTTAAATGATGTTCATCATGTAAATCACGATCATCATCATCATCATCATCATCATCATCATCATCATATTCATCATCTTCATCATCATCATCATCATATTCATCTTCATCTTCTTCATCGTCATGATCTACATTCTTCTTATGTTCTTCATATTCATCACTATCTTCTTCATAAGAATGATTATTTTCACTATTATGACGACGTTGTGCTTCATAAGCATAATTTCCTCCTTTACCTAAATGACAATTATCACCTTCGCCATAGCTGTTATCATAAGGTTCACAAGGTTCACAAGGTTCACAAGGTTCACAAGATCTATAATTTTTTCTTTGTACGTGAGGATTTCTTTTTACTTCATTCATATGATCCACAATAGCATCCCGTAGGTCTCTGGCTTTCCATTTAGCATGACCATACATTTCATCGAAATGTTTTTTTGCTTTCGTATTACCTGCATATGGACGAACAGTATTTTTGTATATATCATCTAATTTCTCCAAATACTCCTTGTGGTGATTACGGATATTACGACGATGTCTATTTATATAGTGTTTTGTATTTCCTTTATCAATATCAGCATATCTTCTTTTACCAAATTTACCCATTTCGCGCATTATTTTGCCATGATGGATTCTTTTTTCCCTACTAAAGTTATCATAAGATAACTTCAAATCATGGTAATGCCCATCATTCATTGCTTCATGTAGTACTGCAGCCATTTTTGGATGGTGTCGTTTGAATCTACGGATTCTTTTCATAAGATGTTTGCCATGATGTTTGCCATGATGTTTGCCATGATGTTTGCCATGATGTTTGCCATGATGTTTGCCATGATGTTTGCCATGATGTTTGTCATGATGTTTGTCTGGTCTTCTTTGATTATATCCCTCTTCTCTTTCTGCGATTTTCATCTTTCTTTTAATTGCATTTACATACCTTTTTATATTTTGAATTTTATTTTTTGTGAAATTATTCGCCTTATTTTTGTAATTTTCAAAAATCCTCGGAGCAAGTCGAATGAGCTTTTTGTTTGTTAGATCTCTCGTAAATCGATCTAATTCACGATATACATCCATTTTGAAATGCTCTTCATCTCTATTTATACTTCGCACACTATCTTCAGACCCTGCATTTATTAGTCTAGTACTATACATTCTTGAATCATGTTCAATTTTACTTTTGAACTTTTCTTTCAACACTTTAATCCTCGCTTTAAATTTGTTGAATTCATTCTCAATAATAGCTGCGGCATTATGAATTCGCATTTCGTGCTTATGTGCTTTTTTGCCGAAACTACTTGCGTTTGTATTAAAATTCCCCAAACTCCTATTGATATTTTCAATTTTGCGTTTATAGTTGACAATATTTTTTTTACAACAGCGTAGACTTGGTAAGAAATCTCTAACAGGACACAAACTTGGGTAAGGCGATTTTTTATCTTCAAGGTGTTCAGAATTGCGTTGCCGTAATAACTTTTTGTGATCCATTAAAACAAAAGCAACTTGTCTAGACCTATTCTTTTCGAGAATGGATGATATCAAACCTATATGGTTTAGCGTACGGTCATATTGTCCTATAACGTGCATAAAATGTGTTTTTTGTAATTCGCTATGTTTTGTAATCGATGCTAGATGATTTAGGGATTTTTTTAGATCGTACAATTGTTTAAGCAGATGATGTTGTTTTGGATGACAATTGTTTTGTATATGTTCGACATAATTATCTAAATGGTTTATTAATTTATGTTCATGTATTTCATGTTCCATTATATGGGATGGCATATGATGCGCATTAGCGTCCCTTGTATGGTGTGGGTGTGCAGGGTGAACGAAACCAAGGCGATGTTGAAGTTCTTTAGCTTTTTTAATTATGTTCTCTATACCTGCATTCAATTCTTCTTTTTCCTCATGTGTTAAATGTGGTGATATATTACTAAGTGAAGAATCTATATCTTTCATTTTTTGATGTATATTATTTATTTTTTTTTTGTAACTTTTTTTTCCTCGTTTGTGTTTTGGTTTTTTATGAACAAATGCTTTATTCAAACGCCTTCCCAATCGCCATCCCGCTTCAATATTTTTTCCTGGCACTATTGTATCTGGATTTTTTACAATTCCATCAGAATCTTTTATACTCTTGGTAGTAGTGTTATATGCAGTTATTTTTGTTTCTATTTTGATTTTTTTCGAGTTTTTATCGATAGTATCGTCAGTAATAATAACTTTAGGTGCCGTGCCATTATCCTTGTCCTCTATTTTTATCACTTTTCCAAAGGCATTATTTACTATAAACGAATTGCCTTTATTAAGTAAATAATCTTCTATCTTTATTTTTTTTATATCCTTTGTTTTATCATGATTCACTTCTACTGTGTGAAGACGAACTCCATTAACATCTTTTATCGATTTTATGGTAGTAGTTGTATTTTTATTTGGATATTTGATTTCGGTTTCCTCTTTCTTAAGTCCTGTTCTTTTAGATTCTATGGTTTTTTTTGTAGTTTCTTTGACAGTTCCATCAATATTTACTTCATGTATGATGATGTTATTTGCAGTTAATTCTTTCACTGTTTTTGGGGTGTTCAATTCTTTACTGAATTTAGAATCGATCTTATCAGTAATAATAACTTTAGGCTTCTCGGAAGTATTATTGTCTATTTTTATCCTTTTTTTAGAGGCATCATATACTGTCACCGAATTGGTTTTATTCTCTCCATGATCTTTTATTGTTATTTTTTTTATATCATTTGCTATATCATGCTTCACTTCTACTGCGTGTTCAGTAATTATACCAGACTTTTTTGTCGTTATTGTGACAGCAGTTTTATTTGGAGATTTGGTTTCGATTATTGTTACTTTCGGGTCTTTTATAACATCTACATCATCATGGATTTCTGTTTTTGTTATTGTTGTATTACCACTTAATATTTTTTTATTTATTATATGAATTTCTTTATTATCTATTTTATGCTTTACTGTTGCATTTATTGAAATATTCTTAATTGATGACAAATTATTAGTATCAGAAGTTATTTCTACTGTTTTTTTATTCACATCATTTAAATTGCGTTTTACTATTATTGCATGACGACCTTTATTAAAAAGTTTTACAAATAAACCATTCGTTTCTGTCCCTTTTTTTTTCCCCGTAATATCATCTAGAATTGTAGTTATTTTTTTATCATCTATTTTTTCAGATACATGTATTTCTCCTTCTTCTTCTTCATGTTTTACTTCCACTTTTTTTGGGGTTGTTATTGTTATTTTATCTACACTATTGGGGTGATCTATTTCTACTGTTTTTTTATTGGAATGAGATTTTACTGTTATTATATGACCATTTCCATTATCATAAATAACTTCAGGTGATTCATTTATCATTTTTTCCTCAGTTTCATTTTTGCCTTTTCTCGATTTAAGATTAATAAATTGATTAATTCCAGTTACTTTATTTTTGCCATTTATATTTCCTACCTTCTTTTTTCTTTCTATTTTTCTTTCTATTTTTCTTTCTATTTTTCTTTCTATTTTTCTTGCTATTTTTTTTTTATTTTTTTTACTTATTTTATTTTTTTTTCTTATTTTACTTCTTGTTATTTCTGCACCACCACCTTCTTGAGGTATTAATTCTACCCTATCTAGTGTATCCCTATTTCTCACATTATCACCACATGCAAAAGTGCAAAATAATGCAAAAGTACAAAGGACTATCCTCTGTATAACTTGTAATATTGTTTTATCTAAAATATTCATAACTAACTAATTTGTATTCTAAAAGTTAACAACGAGTGTCTCAAAAAATATCGTTTAATTATCGACCCACAACACTCTGTATAATTCCCATATTAGAATTTAGCTATAACTTTATTTAAAACAAATATTTTTGTAATATTTTTATATAAATTAATACAATTATTATTTATTAGTATTTTTAGTATAAAAAGGGCTATAAGAAAAGCTTGATTAATAACTTGCGTTATGCGAGCTTTATTAAAGATGAGTTACCTATTCAAAAATAGTTCACCCAACCCCTAACTAGTTCGTAGTTCTAAAGATAAAATTCAGAAAATAATACAATCAACTATCAGTATTGGCAAAATATAATAGCCTAGGTGTTTGATAAGTGCAAATAATATACTAACTTAAGTAGAGCCAAAATTGATAATTTTCAAATCTCAGGTATGAAGATATTGAAATTATAGCAATTTGATTATCTGTAATAAAACAAATATTTTATTTAATTTATTTAATTTATTTAATTTAATCTTATATTTTATAACATGAAGCCATTAAATTCAAAAATGAATCAATACGATCTATACAAAATGGAATTGGATAAAATTGTTAATAAAAAAGATCCCTTAATAATTTTGTCGAACCTTATAGATTGGGATTAT
>PJEL010004446.1_pt1 | contig 11578 bp, 13 predicted proteins | sample 1853271 | NCBI WGS metagenome assembly PJEL01 (sample SAMN08108733, study PRJNA415343) | Invertebrate metagenome, whole genome shotgun sequencing project. | host: Globobulimina | place: Sweden: Gullmar Fjord | collected 2015-08 | reverse complement strand
TCTGAATCAGCTTCAAGCTCAGGCTATGTCTGCGATTTTGTTTGCGGGTTCAGCGCAATTAGTGGCGGCAGGGATGTTCAAATCGGGCATTGGGTTAGGGACTATGTTGTTAACCACGTTCTTTATTACTTCAAGGCATTTTCTTTATAGCGTGTCGATGCGTGACAAAATTAGTCAGCTTCCCGCTCGGTGGCGTTTACTGCTTGGCTTTTGGCTAACGGATGAACTGTTCGCGATTTGCAGTGGGCAGTCTCAACAAGAATTTAACCGCTGGTATGCAGCAGGGGTCGGCGGTGGTTTTTATCTTGTTTGGAATATTGCGAGTTTTGTCGGCATTGTCGCAGGAAGTCAAATCCCGTCACTCAATGAAATCGGTCTCGATTTTGCGGTCGCGGCAACCTTTATAGCTTTAGTTTTCCCATTAATTCGAACATGGCCCGTGGTGGTATGTGTTGTGGTGTCTTTGATCGCCTCAGTTGCCTTGTCAGTCAACAATGTTGAAGGTGGCCTTATGATTGCTGCTATTTCGGGTATGTTAGCCGGCTTTATCAGCGAGTCATTTGTGGAACGTAGAAACGGCAATAAGCTCATCAAAGAGGGGGATTCGGCATGATCTGGCTATCGATATTCCTCATGACCGCGATTGTTTTCCTTAGTCGATATTTGTTTCTAGAACCGGCCATCCCGCTTCGATTAAACAGCACTGCGAGACGGTTGTTACGTTATTCGAGCCCTGCGGTATTAACGGCGATCTGGGGGCCGATTGTGTTCGCACCAGAGCAAGCTTTTTGGCCAAGCCTAGAAAACCCTTATTTGATCGGCGCGGTAGTGACTGGGCTTTTGATTTGGAAAACGGGCAATGTGCTACTAACTATCGGTGTCAGCATGGCGGTGTTCTTGTTCTACAACCTTGTTGCGGTTGATTTTCTTTTTCATTAATACGCAGCTCAATTGATACGATGTGTCACGGCATTAGTTATCCTCGTTTCAAGTGTATGAGTCATTACTTGAAACGAGTGGCCCTAGGTTCTATCTAGTATAAATATCTGTGCTTCTTTATTCCGAGGCGATCTGTCCTTACCTCCCTAAACATTTCCGAATGATGTTTCTTATTTGAATGCAATTGATTTTATATGGCTTCGTGCTGTTTAATTCGTTTTACTTATGGATTAAAAGAAAGTAAATTTGCAAATAATTCAACATGTTGAGTTGCTATTTTACGTATGTCGATTTCGCAATTAGGTAAGGTTTAAATGAATTGGTTTATTGAAGTATTAAAGAAGCCTGTGGAGTTTAGAGGGAGAGCTCGTCGCAAAGAGTACTGGTACTTTTTCGCTGTAAGCGTCGTAATTACTCTCGTTTTAACTCTCATAGATCAAGGGCTAGGTTGGTATAACTCGAATTCGGCGATCGGAATTTTAAGTGGGGTATTTTCTTTATTTATCATCTTACCAAGCTTATCAGTCACGGTCCGAAGGTTACACGATATGGGAAGGACTGGATGGTGGGTACTTCTCTTTTTTGTTCCAGTAGCCGGCTTTTTTATCATGCTATGTTTCTTAGCATTTAATGGTACTGCAGGTGCAAACAAGTATGGTGATAATCCTAGATCGGTAACGCAAGTTTAATTCGCTCAAAATGATGCGTTATGCGTGGCATTTAAGGGTGTGTTCGATGATCTATCTATATGTCGAACGCATAGCGTAATTAATTTAACAGGATATAAGGACCTAACAATGTACAGATTTCTCGTAATCTTATTTCTACTCGTACCTCTGAAATTATCGGCTGCACAAGATACTAAGCAAGCATTAGTACAAGAGCTTCTTCAGATCATGGATGTTGATTCCACGTTGAACGCGGTATACGTTCAAATGGATAGCATGATGACCAATATCTCTAAAGAGCTAGAGGTTTCGGAGTCAGAACGAGCGATCTTTGATGATTATTATCAGAGCATGAACGAGTTGATGAAAGAAGAGGTCAGTTGGCAAAAGCTAGAACCAACAATTGTAACGATCTACAGTAATCAATTCACTGAAGATGAGCTCGGTGCGATGATTGATTTCTACAAAACAGAACATGGAAAAAGCATTCTGAAAAAAATGCCAACAGTGACGACAGAGTCAATGATCATGACTCAGTCGTTAATGCAGCAAGTGATACCTAAAGTTCAAAAGTTAACGACCAAACTAAAACAAGACCTTGAAGCCCATAGAGGTTCCTGATCAGAAGCAGTCAGGTTTGTGATTTGAAATAACGCTCTATACTTGGTCGATAACGTAGATATTCTTGAAACACACGCTGTATTTCATGCAATGATTTATGTGTTTCAAGCTTAATCAGGCATAATTACTACCTCACAGCTGAATCATTTTAGGTGTGGGTATCGTGTATTTAGGTTTGGTAAGGAGTTAATTTGGCTAAGAAGTATTATGTGGTTTGGAAAGGTCGTACACCGGGTATTTTTACCACTTGGAATGAGTGTAAGTCGCAAGTCGATGGTTTCGCTGGTGCGAGATATAAATCGTTTCCAACATTAGGCGAAGCAGAGTCCGCTTTCGGTGGTAAAGCATCTTCTGCGTCTAGTTCTGCTTCAACATCTGGATCTTCATCGACCAAGCCAAGTGTTGCGGGTAAGCCTAAGAAAGCGAAAGTCCCACCTCTTTCTGAGCAGCAAATCTCTGAAATGCCTTTCGATATCAAGATATACACAGATGGCGCTTGTGAGCCGAACCCTGGTGAAGCGGGCACAGGCTTAGCTGTTTACTTGAACAACGATTTAACCGAGTTGTGGTATGGCTTGTATCAGCAAGTTGGAACTAATAATACAGCAGAGCTGCACGGCTTGAAGCAAGCGTTTATTCTGGCTAAGGAAAAGCTGAAAGCTGGTTTATCTGTCGCGATTTATTGCGATTCTAAGTACTCGATTGATTGCATTACCAAGTGGGCTACAGGTTGGGAGAAAAAAGGCTGGACGAAGTCGGGCGGCGAAATTAAAAACCTCGATATCATTAAGCCTGCGTATGCCCTTTACCAAGAGTTGGCTTCTAAAATCACCATTTACCACGTAAATGGCCACGTCGGTATTGAAGGTAACGAGCTTGCCGACCGAATGTCTATTGTGGCGATTGCTTCTAAAGAGCAAGACTTGAGTCGATATACTGAAACTGACGATCTCACTGAGATCTTAGCTTTGCGAGCGGGCTAGCAAGAGTCAAAGGTTAGAAAGTGAGTTAACCAAAGCGTTACTGTTTATATTAAGGTAACGCTTTGTTGTATGCTCCCACCTCATTTCACTCGACTTGTTTAGTCGAAGATTAAGCTGGGTTTTCTATCCAGTGAGACAGTTGTTGAGCTTGCTTCAACGAATTAAAACTCTCTTCCACTCTTGTTCTTGCTCTCATTCCCATCTCTGTTTTGTCATTGCAGCTCAACTGCGCAAAACGCTCAATCGCTTCTCTTAATTCCTCAACGTTTTTCTCGCTAACCACAAAGCCTGTCTCTGGAGTGACGATCTCCTTACAACCCATGATATTGGTGGTAATCACTGGAGTTCCCACGGCCATCGCTTCTTTAAGTACCAATGGGCCTGTGTCCACACAACCCGTTGCCGAGAAGCAGAACGGTGCGATCAAGCTATCGTAATTCGTTAGGTTTACTTTCACCCATTCGTGGGGCTTAGCTCCTAGAAAATTGACGTGTCGAGTTAAACCTTGTTGCTCAACTTGTGTTTTTAATTGTTGTTCTAAATCGCCAGTGCCGACGATATCAAGATGAATGTCGAGAGGTTGGGCAATCGGTGCCAACGCATCTATAAGATGGTGAATACCTTTTTGTTCAACTAATCGGCCAAGAAAAACGAGTCGAAGTTGCTTGGCGTCGGTTTTTGGGTGTAGTTGGAATTGTTTAGTATTTACACCACAGTGAAGGAGCTTGATATTCCCTTTTGCCATGTTGTTGAAATCGGTGAGCATGTCTTTGCAGACTGCAACCACAAAGTCACTCGATGAAATTTTGTATTCAATATCGTAAGCAAACTCATAGACATCGTGACCATGGGCAACAAACGAACAGGTAATATTGAGAAGCTTAGCGGCGACAATCGCATGTGCGGTGGTGTGTTGGCAAAAATGCGCATGAACATGGTTAACGTCTTTTTCTGCGAGTTGTAACGCCAGCTTAAATCCATAAGCGAAAAGTGAATTTTTAGGCATGCTATTTTGCTTTGAAACAAACGAAAGCGCTTTAACAAAGCCGATCCAGTTGATGCTAGTTATCTTGCCCGCCCGAACATCCTTGCCAATTTTTATGATGTCATAGTCGAATGACTTTTCGCTGTCCTCAATCTTGAACGTCATCACACAGACGTCGTGCCCACACGCTTTAACGGAGTCGACTTCGGTTTGAATGAAGGTCTCACTGAGGACAGGATAAGTAGGCGCTATAAATGCTACTTTTTTCATTTTTTGCTCCCTTGATGAAGGCCACTATATTCAACTAAGCAAAATACGAACCAAGATTGAATGGGATTTCAGGGGGGATTTTAGAGAAAAGGGGGTTACTTTCTTATGGTTATCGCGAAGCTAGGGCTGATTTTCTCAAAATGGTAATCAAATTAGAATTTTGAGTTTCTCCGCTGTACGCACCTTGTCGTCATTTTGCGAATTAGTTCGTAAGGTATTGATATGAAAGCAAACCAATAAGCCTAAGCTCTCGGCACAGAACATGCACTCTTAGCTGTATAACGTATAAATGTGAGAGCGTCATTATGGCTAAAGTAAGTATTATTATTCCGACCTACAACTGTTTAGATTACCTGCCGAAAGCAATCGGCAGCGTGTTAAAACAGACTCATCAAGACGTTGAGCTAATCATTATTGACGATAACAGTAATGATGGAACGTCCACTTATCTCGCATTGATTGATGATGAACGTATTATTACGCTATCAACCTTAGGTGTTGGTGCCCCTCAAGCGAGGAACCTAGGCATTGAGAAAGCGACGGGCGAATACATTGCTTTCTTAGACGCTGACGACTTTTGGTTTCCAGAAAAAATCGAACGACAACTCGAGTTCCATCAGCGCTACCCAGATCTTGCGATGAGCTTTACTAACTACGAACACCTCACTGAAGACTACCAAGTGATTATCGACTGTTTTAGTTACTGGTCGCAGTTTCAAGACCAAGACGAATTGTTCATTAATATTGAGAGCCCGCTAGAATTCATTATCGAAAATAACGTTATTGGAACCTCAACCGTCATGGTGAAAGCTGATGTGTTCTCTCAAACCAACAGCTTTGATGCAGATATTAAGTATGGGGAAGACTGGGAGTTATGGCTTCGAATGAGTGAGAACCACCAAATTGGGGTGTTGAATTCAGTGCAGGTTGGTTACCTAATGAGGGCGAGTTCCGTTACTCAAACGGAAAGCCTGAAGCTGAGAAATCTGCAGTCAATAGAATCCATTCTTCAGCGTTACCAAAATAATAGTGAACATTGGAATTTAAGGTCATCTAGTTTCAAGGTTGCTAAGGCGAGAATACTAGAGGGCTACGCTGACTATTACCGAGGTTTACAACAAAACCGACAGGCAATTGCCTACAGTTTTCGCTCTCTGGTGATGGCTCCACAGAAGAGAACCTTGCGACACCTGCTCGGAGACTGTAAGAGTTTCCTAACGCTAGCTTGGTAAAGGACAGGTGACGCTATGGGTTCGTTAAAACAGTCCGCCTATTACGCCATTGGTATTGTGATGATGAAGGGGATCTCATTGGTGATGATCCCGTACATTACCCACAAAATGACGTTAGCAGAATATGGCTCTTTAGAAGCGATCGTGTTGTTGGCCGATATCGGGACGATATTATTTAGCTTTGGTATCGTAGACGCCATGTATCGCTACGTTGGTGTCGTCGAGGGTGATGAAAAGCGAAAGCTGGTCTCGAACTGTTTCACGTTAAGTGTTCTGGTGTGTGTGCTAGGGGGCGCTTTAATTGCTCTTAGTATGCCGCTATTAATATTTATGTTGCCCGTAGAGTTTCAGCCGTACCAAATTCTCCTTCTCCTTATCCCTGTCATGCTCGACGGAGCGATTTCTATTCCGCTTACCTTAATGCGAATGAACGCGATGGCGAAACGTTTTTGCTTGCTCAATGTCTTGAAAGCCGGTGTTCAAGCCACGATGACTTTTGCGCTGCTTGAGGCTGGATATGGGATTGATGGCGTGTTGATCTCAGCGGCGGTATCTAGCGTGTTACTCATGGTTTGTTTAGTGCGTTATCAGTGGCAAGAGATGGGAACCTTTGGCTGCTTCAAATACTCAGCCAAGATCCTAAAGTTTGGACTGCCTGCTTTGATGGGTGGGGCGTCAATGTACATGATCACAGGGTTAGACCGTTGGGTGATGGCGAGCTTTGTTGGGGTGGAAGAACTGGCGATTTATGCGGTCAGTGGCAAATTTGCATTGCTGCTTGGCTTGTTGCTACAGCCCTACGCGCTTTGGTGGTTCCCAAACCGTGTCGCTATGCTTCAACAACCGGGAGGTAGCAAAAAGTGTGCTGATAGTGCCTTAGTCGGAGTGAATTTCGCGATTGTTTTGGGCTCTTTGATGATTCTAACGGTGCCCGGTTTTATCTCTTTAATTTTACCAAGCAGTTATCACTATGCAGGGACTCTTGTTGTCGCCTTGCTTGCCATTAGTGTTATCAAGAACGCAGGTGATTACCTCAACCTTGGTTGTTTCAGTGGCGATTCGAGTCAATCGCAAATGTGGGTTCAAGGTGGGTGCGCGATATTGGCTGCCATTGGTTATTTTACAGTGACACCGATATTTGGCGTGGGGGGCGTTATCTTCGTTCTTTGCGGCACGTATACCTTACGGTTGTTGCTCCTATATTTTGTCAGTCAATCGATGGAATATTTACCATATCAACACAGTAAGTGGTTAACCGCAGTCAGCATCGCTGTTGTGGCTATCGCTTGTGACCGACTTCTTGGCTTGGTACTCGCTAATGTTCATGACTTTGTTTTAGGTATCTGTGTTGCTCTAATCACGCTGGTGGCCTTTATTAAATACTCGGTCATCGTTATTCCTCAAACTCTGCTTGATAAATTGATGCTCGGCAAGCATTCGCATGTTGGCTAAATCGCATCATTCAGGCCATGAAGAGCTTCATTAAGCGAATCAGAATTCAAATGGTTATAATAAAACGCTGTTCATAATCTTTTGGATTAGATAGTATTTATAAATTCAATGAATGCTAACTATGGAAAGATACATGAATAAGTGGATGTTGCTCTTCTCTTTGTTTTCAGTTGACTCATACAGCTCCTCTGATTTTTCAACGGTGGATGCTTCGGCTCCTGACTTAAACTCACAAGAGGAAAATGCGTTAGGTTATAAGTCACCCGACTTCAATCCTCCAGAAGTTTCTTTGCAAGAGCAACAAAATATCGTGTGTGCTAGCGTTGTCTGTAATTCCACATTCAATCCAGAGGCTGTCCCTGTGGTTGGTGAGGTTCCAAAGCGCGAACCTAATCCAACTTTAGATACCATTGCCAGTGCCATTTATATTGTTGGTGAGATAGGTGTTGCAGAAAACTTATCTACGCCAGAATACGAGAAGTTTTTTGAGAACTAACTAAAAGGATGCGGCAGATCTTTTAAATGCTGTTATAAAAGATAAGATATTGTTCAACGATTTTATAACCGCAGCATATTGCGACTAGGAAGCCTCAATGGAAATATGGAAGTTACTGCTGTTTATCCCGGCCTGTTTTGCTTTAAATTTAACGCCCGGACCCAATAACCTATTGGCAATGAACAACGCCCGCTGTTATGGCTTCCAAGCGGCTTTCGTCGCAGGGTTGGGAAGAATCTGCGCCTTTTCTGGCATGATCGCTCTGGCTGCTTCTGGACTCGCAGTTGTCCTCTATACTTCCGAAACTCTGTTTTTTATGATCAAGCTGTTTGGCGCAATGTACCTACTTTGGATTGCGTTTAATTTGTGGCGTTCAAAAGCCAGCCCTATTGTTGGTATTGAGCGCAACAAGAATTGGTTTGGTTTAGTTAAACAAGAATTTGCTCTCGCCGCTGGCAACCCGAAAGCGATACTTATCTTCACCGCATTCTTACCTCAATTTGTCGATGTTTCTGCCAACGTTCATACCCAGTTCTTTATTTTAGGAAGTACTTTTCTAGTATTAGAGATGGTTGCTATCTCTATCTATGCAGCCTTCGGTTTATACCTTAGACATTGGTTCTCTAAACCTGAAATGGCACAGCGTTTCAATAAAGCCTGCTCGGTGTTTCTTGCACTATCTGGTGCAAACTTATTGCTGAGTCGTCAGTAAAACATAAGTAACCTAATCTATCCCTCAGGCATCACTTAAATGGCATCTTAGTTAAGGCAGTTCGTAAGCCTTTAGGTTGTTGATATATATTAATAGCACCTTTGAGCTTGCATGTTTAAACTTGAGGTTCGGTTTAAATGAGGTCTATCTATGAATGTTGTTTGTGCGGAAAAACAAGAACTGGCTGATATCTACCAGCTTGAACATACTTTGTTTGGCGATCACGCCTATCCGCAGTTTTTCTTTCGTCAGGCCTTTGATTGCTGGGGGAAGGGCTTATTGGTGGCTAAGCAAGAGCTGAAGGTTGCGGGTTATGTGTTGATGACACCAACCGACAAACCACAAGAGTATTGGGTTTTGTCGTTAGCTGTTGATAAAGAATTCCGAGGCATGGGAGTAGGGCGTTTATTGATGCAGCAGGCGATAGCGACACTGCCTCAAGAATCCAAAATATTGCTGACCGTAGATCCTAATAACACGTCGGCTTGCGCGCTTTATGCATCGATGGGTTTTGTCACGATCAAAGAAGAAGATAACTATTTTGGCGAAGATGAGCCTAGATTGGTGATGCAGCTCATCATCTAATTTTGCTTAACCCTGTGTGTGCTGGTTCTCGCTTTCACACACCTAGGTCAACATCACGATACCGTGCATTAACACGACACTAGAGGTGAGCCGAGTTCTCATGTCAAAGTAGCCATCCGGGCCTTCGCTTTGATTTTCTTCTCTCATCGACCTTTCCGCTCTCCAAACCGCAATATAGCCGATGATAAGAATCAGAGTAGTGAGAAACTCCTTTTGTTCCCCAAGTAGCACGGCTAACCACGCGAATAACACAATCACGTTACTTAGAATCAGAGCCTTATTGCTTGATTGGCTTTCGAAATTTTCGATGCCATTTCCCCACAAAATACCCGACAAAAAACTCAATATGACTACGCTGTAGGTGATGAAGAGTGTCTCGCCACTCAGGCCTAAGAATTGGCTGTCGGTTAGAGACAGCAGTAAGCCAAATAGAAACGGGATTAGCCCCATGTAACCCAACTTGGCCATGGTATTGCGGGTTTGAGTTGTCGCCAAGTAATCAGACCTCATAGCTGCTGCTCAATCGCATTTTTGAGTGTCGCACTCACTGGTGATGTTGAGCTAGGGAAGGTTGCCACCACTTTACCTTCTTTGCTGATTAGGAATTTGTAGAAGTTCCATTTGGGCGTCACACCTGCTTGCTGCTGTATTTCTGCAAACACAGGGTTAGCGCTACTGCCAGATAGTGATGCTCGCGCCATCATCGGAAAGGTAACACCATAGTCAAGGTAACAAATTTTGGCTGACTTCTCTTCGCTTCCTCGGTCTTGACGAAAATCGTTGCTTGGAAAGCCGACAACAGTGAAACCTTGATCTTTATAGGTCTGATGCAATTGCTCCAGTTGTTTAAATTGTGGAGTGAAGCCACATTGGCTGGCTGTGTTCACAACCAAAAGGGTTTTGCCTTGAAACTCTTCACACAGCTCTATCTCTTCGTTGGAGTTTAACAAACGTTGTTTACCGTTGAGTATCTCAGGGCAACTTGATGCAACAGCGATAGAGCTCGATAGGCTCGTAATCAGGGCGGTGGAGCAAAGCAGTGAAGGTTTCATAGGTTTGGCTCATTTTAGTTGGCGTAACTGTTAGTACTCTTGCGCAGCACGAAATGATCACTCTGCTAATCATTAACCGTCACTATTTAAGAACGAATCAAGTGTCATCGCTAATGAGATATGGAGCGACCAAACGACTTATGTTCACCCTTGCACCAAGGCGAGCGGCTAACAGATACATGCCACCGATTTTACGATGGAGGAATAGGGCGTCTGCGGGTGGCGTGTGCCAATACTCTTGTTCCATGCTCAAGATGGTGCCAGCTTCACGAAGTCGTTGAGCGAGTCCGCTGGCTTTAAAATCGTAGTCTTCGTCAACCAACATGGGTTCACAAGCCATAGTCACTAAGTTAAGAATGGCTTGGCGCTGCTCGGGCAGTATGGCTTCGCTAAAGAACCCAATCTGTTCGAGTGCTTGATTGAGCCCTGATTCGTCTTGATTAACAACAGAGGTAAAGGCCAAACGATAGCCATCACTGAAGCGGTCGCTGTACTCTCGGGTTGCCCCAAAATCTAACAGCCCAATCTGGCGCGTGTTTTCAACGTAAAGGTAGTTGGCGAAGTTGGGATCGGTCTGCACCATCTTAAAATCGAACAATTCTCTGAACATGAGTTCGAGTAAGCTGCGTGTGACAAAATCACGAGTACTTTGATCGTAACCTTCTATTTGCTCTATCGAGACACCTTCAATGAAGTCCATCGCGAGCACTGATTCTGAAGACATTTGAGGGTGAATCTTAGGCACGACGAAGTGAGCGTGTTCTTTCAGTGCATTATGGTAACGTGTCGCGTAGTCAGCCTCGCGAGCATAGTCCGCTTCATCATGGAGCTGTTTCTTAGCTTCTTCTAGTAAGCCTTTATAATCGACAGACTTGGGTATCAAACCAACGATGTTAAGCAATGTGCCTACGTTGTCCACATCACTGTCGATGCTTTTTCGAATACCTGGATATTGGACTTTGATGGCAAGTTTGTCTCCCGCATCACTGTAAGCTTGGTGAACTTGTCCTATGGACGCACTAGCGATAGGTTTAAAGTTGAAGGAAAGAAATTCGGCTTTCCAGTTGATGCCGAGTGAGCTTTCTAGCACTTGGTTTAGCTGCTTTGTTGGCAGCGGGTCGGCGTCTGAACGCAGGCGAGAAAGAATGTCGGCGAGCTCAGGTTCGAGGACATCGCCAGCGTCCATTGATAACATTTGACCAAGCTTCATCGCTGCACCGCGCAGGTGTGCCAGTTGGTCAGTCAGGCGAGCAATGTTTTGCGGCGTTAACATTAAGTCTTTTGCTTTCGGCCTATTGCCTTGTGCTAGTTGCTTTGTACCTTCCGTTATCACATTGCCCGCGACTCTTGTTGCCAGTGATGCAAACTTGCTGAATCTTGAAATACGATGGGTAGGTAGATTTCTTTCTTTTGCCGACATAAAGGTTCTCACTTAGTTATCAAGACTCACTACAAAGTTCTATCAATCATTACCCAACCGAATGTTTTGTTGTGGTAACTTGTCTCGCGAAACAGTAAACAGAATTTAAAGGACAAAACATGAAGTTTATTTGGTTAAAAGTCGCGGTTACCGTTTTAGTTTT
>PJEL010004445.1_pt1 | contig 11579 bp, 10 predicted proteins | sample 1853271 | NCBI WGS metagenome assembly PJEL01 (sample SAMN08108733, study PRJNA415343) | Invertebrate metagenome, whole genome shotgun sequencing project. | host: Globobulimina | place: Sweden: Gullmar Fjord | collected 2015-08 | reverse complement strand
GCCTCGTCCAGGCTGGCGGCGAAAGCGCCGTTGCCGGTCTGCACGTCCATCACCAGGCCTTCCAGACCCGCCGCCAGTTTCTTCGACAGGATGGAGGCGGTGATCAACGGAATCGATTCCACCGTGGCGGTGACATCGCGCACCGCGTAGAGCCGCCGGTCGGCGGGCGCGAGGTCACCGGTCTGTCCGATGATGGCGCAGCCGGTCTCTGCGACCACCTGCTGGAAGCGCGCAATGTCCGGCGCCGTGTCGTAGCCGGGAATGGCTTCCAGCTTGTCGAGAGTGCCGCCGGTATGACCCAGGCCGCGCCCGGAGATCATCGGCACGAAGGCGCCGCAGGCCGCCAGGATCGGCGCCAGGACGAGGCTCACCTTGTCGCCCACCCCGCCGGAGGAATGCTTGTCGAGCACCGGCCCCTGCAGATCGAACGCCCGCCAGTCGATCTGCTGTCCGCTGCTTGTCATCGCACGGGTCAGCGCCACGGTTTCCTCCGCCGTCATGCCGCGCAGGAAGACCGCCATGGCAAAGGCGGCCAGTTGCCCGTCGCCGAGGCTGCGGTCGGCGATGCCGCCGACGAAGGCCTCGATCTCGGTGGCCGACAGCGTCTTGCCGTCTCGCTTCCGGCGGATGATTTCCTGCGGCAGGAGGGTCATCAGTAGGCCTCTCCGCCACCCGCCGGTCCCGGTGGACGTCCCAGCGCCTCCAGCAGGTCGTCCAGCAGACCGCTGGCCCCGAACCGGAAGTGCTGCGCATCGGCCCAGTTTGCGCCCAGGATACGGTCGGCCAGGGCCAGGTAGTCGCCTGCCGTGGCGGTATCGCGGATGCCGCCGGCCGCCTTGAAGCCGACCTCGGCGTCGCTGTCCTTGATGGCCTGCAGCATGACCTCGGCGGCCTCCAGGGTCGCCGCCACCTCGACCTTGCCGGTCGAAGTCTTGATGAAATCCGCACCGGCCTCGATGGCATCGAGACTGGCGTCGTAGATCTTCGCGGTCTCCTCCAGCCGGCCGGTCTCCAGGATCACCTTCAACAAGACCTGCTCGCCGCAGGCTGCTTTGCAGGCGGCGATCAGGTCGCGGGTAAAGGACCTCTCGCCGGCGAGCCAGCGGACGTAGGGCATCACCAGGTCGACCTCGTCGGCGCCCTGGTTGACGATGTCCCGGGTTTCCGCGACCGCCACGGCGATGTCGTCGCCACCGGCCGGGAAATTGGCGACGGCGGCGACCCGCACGCCGCTGTGTTCCAGCAGGCCGCGCGCCAGCGTAATGAAACGCGGCCAGATACAGACCGCCGCAATGGGCCCCGGCGCCGCCGTCGCCCGATTGCAGAGCGCCGCCACCACCGCGTCGTCGTCGCTGTTGTTCAGGCTGGTCAGGTCGAGCAGGCGAATTGCGCGTTCGGCCAGCGCCCGCCGCGCCGCCGTATCCTCATTCATCTGAAAGCTCCTCGAGAAAGGCCGCCAGCAGGCGGGTCATATCGCCGGCGGCCGCCACGGCATGATGCATGGTCTGGTCGTGTGACAGGCCCCCGGAAGACATTCCGGCAGCCAGGTTCGTGATCATCGACAGCGCCGTGACCCTAAGGCCCAGCAGACGTGCAACGATAACTTCCGGCACCGTCGACATGCCGACCGCGTCCGCCCCCAGAACCCGGGCCGCGTTGATCTCCGCCGGGGTCTCGAAATGCGGCCCGCAGAACCACATGTAGACTCCCTCGGCGAGAGGAATGTCCAGGCGCCTCGCCAGGGCGAGAACCTGCGCGCGCGACGCCGGGTCGTAGGCGTCCACCAGGTCGACGAAGCGCTCGTTGCCCTTCAGCCCGAAGAGCGGCGAGACCCCGGCGAAGTTGATGTGATCGCGCAGCAGCATGAGGCGTCCCGGCCCGACGTCCTCGTGCAGGCTGCCGGCGGCGTTGGTGAGGATCAGTCGTCCGCAGCCGAGTTCCTTGAGGGTCGCCAGCGCCAGGTTCATGCCGTCGGCGCGGCCGCTTTCGTAGTAGTGGGCGCGCCCCTGCATGACCGCCACCGGCCGGCCGGCAAGCCGTCCCAGGACCAGGCTGCCGCCGTGCCCGGCAACGGAAGGCACCGGAAAACCGGGCAGCTCGGCATAGTGCAGCGTCACCGGCTGTTCCACCGCTTCGGCCACTTTGCCCAAGCCGGAACCCAACACCAGCGCGACCTCGGGCGTTTCGACGATCTGGCTGCGGATGATCTCCGCCGTTGCGCTCGCCGCCTCGAACATTCGCAAAGCCCCCTCCCTAGCCGAGATTGTCGGGACCGAAGGACAGCGGCAGGAGCGCGCCCAGGGTCACCGTCTTGCGCAGGCCTTCAGGTCCGCAGATGTGGATCTCGACGTCGTCGGAGGCGAACTCCCTCAGCCGTTGACGGCAGCCGCCGCAGGGCGTCACCAGCTTGTCTCCGGCGCCCACTACAGCCGCTTCAGTGAGACGGGTTTCCCCCGCCATGACCAGCGCCGCGATGGCCGAGGTCTCGGCGCAGCAGCCCTCCGGATAGGCCGCGTTCTCCACATTGCAGCCGGCATAGACAGCACCGCTGGCGCCACGCACCGCGGCGCCGACGGCAAAGTTCGAATAGGGCGCATAGGACTTGCCCATCGCCGCGGTCGCTGCCTGCACCAGGTCTGCGCTCATGCTGCCATCCTTTCCGACTGAAGTCCGCGCCTTGGGCTAGCGTTCCTTGACATAGGGCCGGCCGATGGCCTTGGGCGCCACCGCCCTGCCGATGAAGCCGGCCAGCAGAACCACGGTGAGCACGTAGGGCAGCGCCTGGATGAGCTGCACCGGGATCGCGCCGATGACCGGCACCACCACACCCTGCAGGCGGATCGCCACCGCGTCGAGAAAGCCGAACATCAGGCAGGCCAGCATGGCCGGGACCGGACGCCACTTGCCGAAAATCAGTGCCGCCAGGGCAATGTATCCCTGCCCCGCCGTCATGTCGCGTACGAAGGCGGCGTTCTGGGCGATGGAGAGGTAGGTCCCGGCAAAACCGCAGAGGATGCCGGCGCAGAGCACGGCGCTGTAGCGCAGCCTCGCCACCGAAATTCCCGCGGTGTCGACGGCGCCGGGGTTCTCCCCCACCGCGCGCAGACGCAGGCCAAAGCGCGTGCGGTAGACCACCCACCAGGTCAGCGGCACCACCGCGAAGGCGACATAGACCAGTAGATTGTGGCCGGAGAGCAGTTCGCTGTAGACCGCGCCGATCACCGGTACCTCCGCCAGGGTCTCGGCACCCGGCCAGGTGATCGGGGTAAAGCGCGCGGTGTTGGGAACCGAGGGCGTCTGGCCGCCGCGCGAAAACCAGGCGATGCCCAGCACGACGGTGAGACCGGACACCAGAATGTTGATGGCCACGCCGCTGACCACGTGGTCGCCGCGGTGGGTGATGCAGGCAAAGCCGTGCAGCAGGGCCAGAGCCATGGAGACCAGGATCGCGGCGCCCAGCGCCAGCCAGGCGGAGCCGGTGACCGCCGCCACGCTGGCCGCCGTAAAGGCCGCCGCCAGCATCTTGCCCTCCAGGCTGATGTCGACGATTCCCGAACGCTCCGAAAACAGGCCGGCCATGGCGCAGAACACCAGCGGGGTGGCGACGCGCAGCGTGGCATCGAAGGTCAGCAGCAGGGTGAACATCAGCTCCGACACGCCTAACCCTCCTGTTCCGCCGGGCGCTGCAGGCCGCCGAAGAGCCGGAGATAGCTGCGCTCCACCGGTCCCTTCATCATGTAGGCGAGCGCGCCGCAGAAGAGGATCACGAGACCCTGGATGGTCACCACCATCTCGCGGGTGGCCTTGGGTTCCTCAAAGGCCAGTTCGGCGCCGCCCTGATAGAGCAGTCCGAAGAGCAAGCTGGCCAGGACGATCCCGAAGGGGTGGTTGCGCCCCATGAGCGCGACGGCGATGCCGGTAAAGCCGTAGCCGGCGGTGAAGTTCAGCAGCAGGCGGTGGTGCACGCCCATCACTTCATTGATTCCGACGAAACCGGCCAGCGCGCCGGAAACGCACATCGCCAGCATGATCACCTTGCGCGTGTCGATCCCGGCATAGATCGCGGCGGGCTCGTTGGCGCCGACGGTGCGGATCTCGTAGCCCCAGCGGGTGCGCCAAATGAAGGCCCAGACCAGGAAGCAGCAGATCGCCGCCCAGACCACCGAAAGGTTCAGCGGCGAGGGCGTCACCTTCACGCCGAACCAAGCGAAGACCTCGTGCATGAAGGGCAGCTGGCCGGCGGTTGCGAACTCCCGGCTTTCCGGCGACATGGAGCCTGGCTGGATCAGCACGTTGACCATCAGGTAGACCATCAGCGCCGAGGCGATGAAGTTGAACATGATGGTGGTGATGACGATGTGACTGCCGCGATAGGCCTGCAGATAAGCCGGGATCGACGCCCAGGCGGCCCCGAAAGCCGCCGACAGGAGGATGGAGAGCGGCAGGATGACGAAGAACGGCAAGGTCGAGTCGACCAGCAGAATTCCGAGCCCCACACCGAGGCCGCCGATGTAGGCCTGCCCCTCGCCGCCGATGTTGAAGAGGCCGGCATGGAAGGCCACCGCAACGGCGAGGCCGGTGAAGACGAAATTGGTCGTGTAGTAGAGGGTATAGCCGATCGCCTCGTCGTAACCGAAGGCACCGTAGAGGATGATCTCCACCGCCTGGATCGGGTCGATGTCGATGGCCCACATGATGATGCCGGAGACCACGAAGGCCATGACGATGTTGATCAGCGGAATGAGGACGATGTCGACCCAGCGCGGGATCTTTCCGGGCGCGGCGCTCATGCCTCGGCCGCCTCGGGTGCGGCGTTGGCCATCATCAGCCCGAGCAGGCGCTCGTTCGCCTCGGCGGCCGGCACCTCGCCGACAATGCGTCCCTCGAACATCACCAGGATGCGGTCGCTCAAGGACATGATCTCGTCCAGTTCGACCGAAACCAGCAAGACCGCGCTGCCGGCGTCGCGCATGGCGATGAGGTTGCGATGGATGAACTCGATGGCGCCGATGTCGACGCCCCGGGTCGGCTGCCCGACCAGCAGCAGGCGCGGCCCGCGCGACAACTCGCGCGCCAACACGATCTTCTGCTGATTGCCGCCGGAGAAATTCGCCGTCTTGAGACCCGGCGACTGCGGACGTACGTCGAAGTCGGCCATTTTCCTGGCGCAATCTTCACGGATCGCCCGGCCGTCCATGACCAGCCCTCTGTTGTAGTCCGCATCGCAGTGATAGCCGAGAATCGCCGACTCCTCGGCATCGAAAGTCCGCACCAGCCCTCTGCGTAGACGGTCCTCCGGCACGTGGGCTGCCTTCAAGGCGCGCATGGCCTCGGGATCGAGCTGACGCTCCGCCGCAAAGCGCTGGCCCAGCAGATCGAAGCTGCCGGAGGAAAGCGGCAGGATGCCGGAGAGCACCTCCAGCAATTCGCTCTGGCCGTTGCCGGAGACCCCGGCAATACCGACGACCTCTCCGGCGCGCACGGTAAAACTGACATGGTCGACACGGGGCACCCGGTCCTTATCGATGTAAGTCAGATCCTCGACCGCCAGCACGGTCTCGCCGACCTGCGGCGCCTGCTTGTCGAGGGACAGCAGCACCTTGCGCCCAACCATCAACTCGGCCAGTTCCTCCTTGCTGGTTTCCGCCGTCACCCGGTGGGCGATCATCTCGCCGCCACGCATCACCGAGACATGGTCGGTCACCGCCATGATCTCGCGCAGCTTGTGGGTGATGAGCACCACCGTCACCCCCTCCCGGCGCAGGGAGTCGAGGATGCGGAACAGCTGATCGGTTTCCTGCGGCGTCAGCACGCCGGTCGGTTCGTCGAGGATGAGGATTTCGGCGCCGCGATAGAGTGCTTTCAAAATCTCGACGCGCTGCTGCTGGCCGACCGGCAGGTTCCCGGCGAGCGCTTCGGCATCGACATCGAGGTCGTAGTCGCGCTCCAGGCGTTCCAGCTCGGCGCGCGCCTTGGCAAGGCTGGAAGTAAGGATAGCCCCCGACTCGGCGCCCAGCATGATGTTCTCCACCACGCTCATGGTATCGACCAGCATGAAGTGCTGATGGACCATGCCGATGCCGGCGTCGATAGCGTCGCGCGAGGAGCGGATCGCTGCCGGCCTGCCATTGATGAGAACCTCTCCGCTGTCGGCTTCGTAGAAGCCGTAGAGAATGCTCATCAGGGTCGACTTGCCGGCGCCGTTCTCGCCGATGATGCCGTGGATGCTGCCCGGCCGCACGTTGAGGCAGACGTCCTTGTTGGCCTGCACCGCACCGAAGGCCTTGTTGATATGGCGCAGCTCGATCGCCGGCGGCGCGTCAGCGCCGTCTGCCGACCGTGCCAACCCGGCCGCCTCCCCCTCAGGGGATGTATTATCTTTGTCCGCCACGAGACAAGCCTGCAACCGCCCGGACCGCCTGCCTCGCAAGCGGTCCGGGCCGGCAGCCTAGTAGGAGCAGCTGCTGTCGCTCGTGTAGTCGTGGACCTTCAGCTTACCCGCTACGATTTCAGCGGAGGCCGCTTCGACCTTGGCCTTCATATCAGCGGTGATCAGGTCCTTGTTGTACTGGTCCAAGGCCCAGCCGACACCATCCTCGGACAGCCCCAACACCTGCACGCCGCCCGTCCAACTGCCGTCGTTGGCGTCCTTGAAGGCCTTGTAGGCGGCCACGTCGACGCGCTTGAGCATTGAGGTCAGCATGGTTCCCGGATGAAGGTGGTTCTGGTTGGAATCGACGCCGATGGCGAATTTTCCGCTGTCCTCGGCGGTCTGGTAGACGCCGACCCCGGTACCGCCTGCGGCCGCGTAGATCACGTCGACGCCGCGGTCGAACTGGCTCTTGGCCAACTCCGACCCGCGGGTGGGATCGTTCCAGGCCGCCGGCGTGGTACCGGTCATGTTCTGCAGCACCTCGGTAGAGGCGCTGACATGCTTGGCGCCCTGCTCGTAGCCGCAGGCGAACTTGCTGATCAGCGGGATGTCCATGCCGCCGACGAAGCCGACCTTACCCGATTGGGATTTCATGGCGGCGATCATGCCGACCAAGAAGGAACCCTCGTGCTCCTTGAACACCACGGAGCGGACATTGGGCAGATCGACAACGGCGTCGATGATGGTGAAGCGGGTATCCGGAAATTCCTTGGCCACCTTCTCCATCGCCGGCGCCTGGGCAAAGCCGACACCGATGATCGGGTTGGCCCCGCGCTGCGCCATACGTCGCAGTGCCTGCTCGCGCTGGGTCTCGTTGGTGACCTCGAATTCGCGATATTCGATGCCGGTTTCTTTCTTGAACTGCTCGACCCCGCTGAAGACGCCCTCGTTGAAGGACTTGTCGAACTTGCCGCCCATGTCGAAGACGACGGCCGGAGAAATATCGGCCGCCTGCGCAACAGCGGTGGAAACGAGCAGGGCCGCAGCCGCGACCGTGACTTTGCGTAACATGAAGATGCCTCGCCTGTGTTCTTGATGATTGCTTCTATAGGCAATAGAGCGTGTTGCCGAACTGTCCCGACAACCGCTGCGATTAAGAAGCTACGCTACCATGATCGCTGAGAAGCGCCAGTTGAATTTGGCCGACCCCCCGGACCTACCCGCCCCAAAAAAGAAGGCCGGGCCACAAGGGCCCGGCCAGTCGGCTAGGGATCTTAAACCACTGTGAGGATTGGGGTTTCAGGCGAGCCTGGTATCCCAGCACCCCGGACGAAGCCGCCCGGCCCGGATCCGGTCAAGGGGGGCACCAACCACCGCATGGAGATGGCCAGGGGGACTCTGTGGCTGACCGCGACAGCCAGAAAGTTAGAGCGCGAATGTTAGAGAGAGATGTCAAAGCGATGACAATCCTGTCACAGGCCGCAAGCACGCCTCCGCCTTGAGCTGCCCCGGCACATCCTATGGTCTTCGCTCGTTTGGTGAAGGGTTCTCCATAACGACCTGGAAGATAGACAGGAATGTCACAAATAAATCAGATGATTCTCATGCAGGCGGCCCAATATGGAGATGAACGAGTTGGGGAAGTCACAATCGACAACCGCGTCCCAGAGGACGCCTCGCAACTGAAAAGGCAGGCTTCATGAGCGAACCGCGCAAGGCGCCGGGATTTCCGGGCCGGCATCCCGTCATCGAGACATCGGATCGGGAATCCTCGAATTGGATCGCAGGAGAACCGACGGTGCGGGAGATGCTGCGCGATCCCATCGTCCATTCGGTTCTGCGCCGCGACGGCTTGACCGGAGACGATGTCCGCGCCGCCGTGGCTTTGGGCAGAGAACGCTTGAAGCTGGCGGCACCCAAGGAAGGTCGGGCTGCCTAGGCGGCCCGCACTTCCGTCAGGAAGGTTTCGATTTCCGCGCGTAGCGATTCGGCTTCACGGCGCAGCGCCTCGGTGGCTTCCTGGCCTTTGCCTGCCGCCTCGACGCACTTAGTGGCGCTGTTGCCGATCTCGGAAATATTCTGGTGCACTTCCTCGGTGCCTTGCGAGGCCATATGGGCGCTGCGGGTAATCTCGCCGGTGGCCGCGTTCTGCTCTTCCACCGCCGCGGCGATGGCCGAGGATACCGTGTCTACCGTACCAACGGTGGTGGCAATGCGTTCGATCGACTGCACCGCGGTCTGCGTCGCCGCCTGAATCTGACTGATCTGCGAGGCGATCTCTTCGGTGGCCCCCTCGGTCTGGGTCGCCAGGACCTTGACCTCGGAGGCAACGACGGCGAAGCCCTTACCGGCTTCACCGGCGCGCGCCGCCTCGATGGTCGCGTTCAAAGCCAGCAAGTTGGTCTGGCCGGCGATATCGGTGATCAACCGCAGCACGTCACCGATCTTGTCGGAGACCTCCACCAGGCCGGCCACTTCCTGGCTGGCCTTTTCGGAGTCCGACACGGCGCTGCGCGAAATGGTGCTGGATTCGGATACCTGGCTGGCGATTTCGCCGGCGGCAGCGGATAGCTCCTCCGACGCGCCGGCAACGGCCTGAACGTTCGCCGAGGCCTGTTCCGTGGCGCTGGTCACAGCCTGGACGTAGGCCGTGTTCTTCTCCAGGCTGGTACCAATCTCCTGCATGGTGTCACGCATCTCATCCACCGCGCCGCCGACGACGGTCAAAGCCTCGCCGACCCGTGTCTGGAAGCTGTCGATCATGGTTTCGACGCGCTTCGCCCTGGCCAACTGTTCGGCCTTGCGAACCTCTTCCTGTTCGCGCAAGCGGGCGCGCTCGACGGTGGCCTCCTGGAAAATCACCAACGCCTTGGCGATGTCGCCAATCTCGTCGTTGCGTTCCTGGCCGGTGATCGTCATGTCGCGCTCACCCTGCGACAGCGCCGTGATGTTGTTGATGATGCCGCCCAGTGGCCGCAACGCCTGGCGCAGATAGAAGAACAGGCCGCCCACTGCCAGCAAGGCTACGAAAACGGCGACCGCATAGGACAGATAGGCAATGCGCTTTTGCGCCCAGTAGCCCTCGGTTCGGTCCTTGGCCGTGATCACCCGACCGATCAGCTCACCGGCCGGATTCGAAACCGGCACGCCGGCAACGGCCAGCATGACGTCGCCGGCAGGAACGTAGATAGAATTGACATCGCCGCTGGCGAAAGCCTTCAAATCCAGGTCGGCAGGAACCTCTTCCTGCGTGGCGGCCACCACGCCGCCTTCGGGCGTCACCACGAAAACCTGCGCCTCCGCGGCTTCCGCCATGCGCGCCGCCACGGCGCCCAGGTTCTGCGCCAACATACCGGCGCCCACCAACTTGCCACCGACGTAGAGTGGGAAAGCCACCACGGCCACCATGTCCGCGCCATCCCGCACGACCCCGGTTTTCACTTCGCCCTCGCTGAGCGCGGCCTGCAGCAATGCCGGCAGCTTCCCATCCGACAGTTCAGGCTCGGCGAACATCAATTTGCCGGCCTGATCGACCACGCGCAGGCGGTCGATTACCTCTCCGGCGCTCAGGCGATTGAAGGTCGGCTGCAGTTCGTCCTGGATATCCTCCAGGTTACCCTCCTGCAGCGCAGCCATAGCATCGCGGTTGCGGCTCAGCGCCCGAGTGTTCACCTGCATCTGAGTCAGGCGTGTACGGACGATTTGCCGCCATAGAGTCGCGTCGCTTTCAACGACGCTATTGGCCAGCCTGGTCTCACCTTCCTGACGGGAATACTCGCCCAGAACGGTCAGGCTGGCGCCCAAAGCAACGAGGGCACAGCATGCGCCAATTACAATTCGGTTACGCAGCAGCATGATCCGTGCCCTCTATTTACTTTCAGTCAAAGTACCAACTGGTGCTATTCCACCGGAAAACCGGCCGACTGCCAGGCCGGCATGCCGTCGCGGAAGTAGTAGACCTTGCTGTAGCCCCACTCGACGGCCTGGGCGGCGGCCTTCGACGAGCGCATGCAGCTATGGCCGTTGCAGTAGATCACGACCTCGCCGCCCTTGCTGGCGACCTTGCCGAGGCTCTCATCCGTGAACACCTTCTTCAGTTCCAGATGGTGCGCACCCGGCACCCGGCCGGCTTCGAAATCGGAATCCTTGCGCACGTCGACGAAGGTCACACCCTTATCGAAAAGCTGCTTGGCCGTCGCCGCATCGACGGTCTGGGCGCCCGAAACCTCCATCGGAGATTCCTTGGCAGCCAACGCCGCCTCGGCGCCGGCAATGGCGAATACAAAACTCAGGGCATAAATAAGCGTCTTCATCTTGGGTCTCCTTGTCCCTTGGTTGCCAAGCGGCTGCATCGACAGACGAGCACGCAAGGCGCGCGCCCTAATCTGGACGGCGCTAAATAGGGGGTTATTGTCTCCACCACTTCATAAGATTTAGTAAAATTGTCCATTTAGGCCGGACGTTCTGTCAATTTTATCTAACTCAATTTATCCGACTTGATGGCAGAATCGTCGGGACAGCAAAGCAACGGCGCCGTCCGGCAGACCCTAGGGAGCGAGTCCGCCTGACACCGATTGTCAGCCTGCCCGACAGCCATCGCAGTGGAAGTTGGCGCTTGTTGTGCAACCCAGGGCATGGTGGCGGCACCTGACCGGCCGGCGGCGGTCAGCAGCAGGGCCAAGGCCCCCCACACGACTGCGACACTTGCCGTGCCGTTTCCCAGCGTCTATTGCCTCAGGCGCCCCCTGCGTTGTGGGGTGCTGAGGGTGCGAAGTTGAAAGAGAACGGAACGGGGCGGAGCATGCTGCGCATTGCGAGCATCGGCGAGTGCATGATCGAACTGTCGGAGACCGCCGGCACGGGAGAGCAGAGCGGCGCCATGCAGAGGACCTTCGGCGGCGACACCCTGAACACTGCGGTCTATCTGGCGCGCTCGCTAGAGAGCGGTTCCGGCGAAGTCCACTACGTCACCGCCCTGGGCGACGATCCCTTCAGCGCCGAGATGCTGGCCGCCTGGAAAGACGAGGGCCTCAAGACCGACCAGGTCTTCCGCCTCGCCGGCAGGCTGCCGGGTCTCTATATCATCCGCACCGACGCCGCCGGCGAAAGAACCTTTCACTACTGGCGCAGCGCCGCGGCAGCGCGCGAACTGTTCCGCGCCGAGCAGGCCGAAAGCCTGGCCGCGAGCCTCAGCGGCTTCGACCTC
>PJEL010004443.1_pt1 | contig 11583 bp, 2 predicted proteins | sample 1853271 | NCBI WGS metagenome assembly PJEL01 (sample SAMN08108733, study PRJNA415343) | Invertebrate metagenome, whole genome shotgun sequencing project. | host: Globobulimina | place: Sweden: Gullmar Fjord | collected 2015-08 | reverse complement strand
CCGCCACGGGCCTCGGGACTTGGCCCCCCCCGCCGGACAGATGGAGAATCGCCGCATCGGGAAAAAAACCCCGCATCGGATGCGGGGGTAATTCCAGGGTAGATTTGATTCGGCGTTTGACGCCGGAGATCAGGTCACGGAAGTACCTCACCGAACTGATCGATGAGGTTGAAATCTACGTAGTCGACCATCTGCAGATAGTGCTCGAGTGACCCACCACCGAAGCCTCCGCCGCCGGTCATACCCATCGTCCAAATCCGAACCAGCATCCGACCGTCCGAAGATCGGACAAATCTCTGGGGAGAGGACAGCTCACTCTCGATCACCAGATCTAGCCCGTCATCAGGCGCGGCGGCCAGGAACTGGACACCCACGAACGACCACTTGGCCGTATACCAGTCATAGGCCTCCACAAAGTAGAGAGTAAACACACCCGGGTATTTGACCTCGGAGGTTAGTGAAACGCTTCGCAAGTCATCCACATCAGCATGGCCCACAAACACGATATCAGTGAGATCGCCCTGCACGATGTAATCGATGTCCAGGATTTCCGGGACGGTCAACGGGCTCGACTGTCCAGTCCCGCCCATGTAGGGCTCCCAGTCGTATCCAGTCTCCTGCCCTCTCGCAATGAAGTACCAGTCATCACTGGCCATCACGCTGTACTTGTTGCCAAACACATGCTCACCACGGACGAGGATAATGTCATCGAGAAACGGAGACTGATCGAAACCTGAAAACCCCTGAGTAAGCAGCGCCGACGCTGCGCTATCGAAGCTACCGGCCACGAACGGGTAGCATCGGAAGCCTCCACTTTCGTCGGGCCCGACAAGGTTCGGACCCGCATCCGTCAAGGTGTCATACCAGCAGAAGTCATCCGGATCCGCCATGCCACCCAGGAATCTAAAAGAACCGAGACCCTGGGGCCAGCCGCCATTCACCATGGCAAGGCGTATTTTCCAAGGGGGAATTGGGATTCCATAAATCTGTTTGGCAAGGCCCTGCAGTGCCACCGAGAGCGCCGCGACCTGTGGCGCCGCAGCGCTCGTGCCGCCGAAATTGGCGGTGTATGAGCGGTTCGACCCGCTGGGGCCGTCGGCCAGATCCCCGTATCCCGTGGTGGTAACGTACGCACCCCACGCCGAAATATGCACTACGTTCCCGTTGCCAAAGGGCCTCCAATCGCCGCCGGAATAGTAGTTGCTGAAGTACATCCGGAAAAACGGCAGACCAGGGGAGATTGCGCCCACTACGGTTGCGCCGCTGTCTCCGAAGTTCTGCGCCCCGGAGAGGTCCCCGCAGGCGTTACCCGCGGATACGCACACGGAGATACCCAGACTGTTCGCGACTCCGAAAAGGATCGACATCGATTCGACGGTATTGAGGTCGTTCGCTCCGCCAGGTCCATAGGAAGCGGATATCGCATCGCCCCACGAAAGTTCGAGCAGGGCGCTGGTCCACGCGCTCAGTTCGCGATACCCATGCTCCTGTGATTGGATGGGGAAGAAGAAGAGCTCTGCCTCGGGCACGATACCCGTGACCCCGATGCCATTGTCAGAAGCGCCGATGATTCCGGCACACGCCGTTCCGTGGTCGGGATTCGTCAGCCACGACGGCTCGACTATCACGGTCTCGCCCGGCTCCACGGTGACGTCAAGATCCTCGTGGTTCTCGTATATCGCCCACTCGATCACCGCAACCTTCGCCCCTTTGCCACGAGTGAGGTTTCCTTCCCCGGTGGCGTCAAGACCACCGGCAAGGAGTGTCTCAGCCAAATCATAAAGGCCGTCCACGTCCCAGCCTTCCCCCCCGAAGCCGTAGAAGTAGGAATCAGGATCCGCCGGATCTTCCAGCGGGATGAACGGCTGCAGTTCGGGTGGAATCGAGCCCAACTGGTCCTCGTACCCCAGAAGAGTCTTGTATCCCTGCAAGGAAGTAAAATCAGCGGTAACCGGTCCGCTCACAGCGCCAACACATTCTCGCAGCGCGATCTCCACGCAGTAGCTTGACCAGTTGCTGTCACGGCAGGTGGGAGCGAGGGCAGCGACGATGTCGCAGCAAACGATGTTGTTGCAGCCCCCAAAGAAATTCGGCTCGAAACAGCTTCCATTCAGCGGGCTTTCGCATCTATTAGCGCCGTCCGCATCAATACCCGGGGCGCAGAAGAGGTGCGCCTGGGCCACGCAGAACTCATCCCATTCGCCGATGATGGGAGCTTCATCATCGCAACAATACGGATCCTGCTCGCAGATCAGCTCGCAACAGAACTCATCATCGCAGTAGAGATTTCCCTTGGCGGAGTCAAAGCAACTGCCCCAGATGGCATCGCCGCATTCCTCCCCTTCACACTCGGTGGCATCGCACAGTTGAAAGGCGGTCGTCCAATTTCCCTCGAGACCCGGGGGCCAGTCAGTGAGGAGGTTTTCGCAGCGTTCCTCGGTGGTATAATCAACACACGCTTCACCCACGCAGCAGGCGCCGCATTGCGTGGCGCACTCGGTCTGAATACCCTGAAAGGTGCCGCCACCGGTTTCACAATCCTCAAGCGTACGAAGCTGGCAGGTGTTGTCGGTAAAACAGCAAGCGCCCTGGTCACAAAAGACATCAACATCGCAAACCGAGCCGTCCCCGGAATACACACCGGGGTCTGGGACTGCGGCCAGGCAAGCCGCCTCATCCATCGTGGCCGTGCAGACTCCTGAATCCAGACAGCAGGCCCCGCAGAAACCACTGATACAGTTGGCAGCAAACTGCCAGACACCTCCGAGACCAACGCAGGTGTCTTTGTCCGCAATGGTGTCGTCGCACGACCCGTCGGGCAGGCAGCATGCCCCGGCGGGCATGATGATCTCGCTCGTCTGGCCCAGGGGTTTAGCCGGCGGTTGGGCGCCACCCGGCAAAACCGGCAATCGTTCGAACTGGACGAACTCGACGATATCCAGATTGTTCATCGCCCTGGAAGCCGCGAGCAGGCTTGCCGACGGGCCTTCGATATACATCATGCCCGCCAAGTCGGGCTGAGCGAGCCCACTGAGGGCCTCAGCCCTCGCTTCGAGTTCGGCCAGCTTTTCTGGGGGATGGTCGATCGCGGGGCGAACGGTCATTCCAAATCCCTGGATGATTGTGTTGGCATCCGCTATCCTGGAATTGGTCAGCGACAATACGTTCGCGGAGTCCTGGATTCGCACCCTGGCGTTGTCCGTGAACTTCACGATCACCCTTCCCGTGGAGTCGGCCGGCACCCGTAGTAGAGCCGAATCCTTCTTGGGAATCACCCTGCGTGGCGACGGCTCCTGGGCCCCCGCCCAACACGTTCCGGCCAGGATGAACAGTGCGGCACCTATTGCAACTCGCTTCAGCATCATTGTTCTGATCTCCAGATCAAGCCCGACGGGCGCTGCCGGTCTTGGGGTGCTCTCCAAACCAATCGGGGGGGGCCAGGAAGGGCATCCTGATACACCGGGACGCCCAATAGCCCACTTCCCGTCCATATAATCGTACCGTAGGCTCCGAAGGGTGCAATTGCTTCGAGAGTTTAATCAGTGATTATGATGACGAAACCTGCCCATCCGCCTCGGTAGGGCCAAAAGGCCGCTCAAAAAACGACCGGCGTAGGGACGCCGGCCGGCGGTTCCTGATTGTCTCCCGATCACTCCTGCCCATCAGACATCGCTGATACTGGCCTGGGGCTGCTCAGAAGGGGCCAGAATCTCAACCACCGAGCCGGAATCTGAGCCCGCGGGCTCCGCCCCGAGTGCCTCCGCCGCCTCGGCCGCCTCGGCCAGCATGGTTTCCTCATCTTCCTCGGGCACGGGCGGCTCGACGAGCTTGGCGACCTTCATCTTCACGAGCGGATCGAAGCCTGTTCCCGCCGGGATCAGGTGCCCCAGAAGCACGTTCTCCTTCAGGCCCGTCAGTTGGTCCACCGCACCTCTGAGTGCGGCCTCCGTCAGAACCTTCGTGGTTTCCTGGAATGAGGCTCCGGACAGGAATGATTCCGACTGGAGCGATGCCTTGGTGATGCCCAGCAGCAGCGTCTGGGCGGTCGCTCGCCTCGGCCGCTTTGTCTTTGCCGGCTCCTTGCCTTCCGCCTCCGCCAGGGTGTTTGCCTCCTTGGCCTCGTCGCGGCTGACCAGAGCATCCAGGGTCAAACCGGTGTCCCCGGAGTCGGTGACCCTGACCCTGGCGGTCACTTCATCGTTGGCGGCGCGGAAGTGGAACTTGTCCACAACTTCGTTGGGCAGCAGATCGGTATCGCCGGGTGAGAGCACCATGACCTTGCCCAGCATCTGCCTGAGGATGACCTCGATGTGCTTGTCGGAAATGGGAACGCCCTGGGCGCGATACACGTTCTGGACTTCCTCTAGCATGTACGCGTAAAGAGCTTCCTCTCCCTTGATGCGGAGGATGTCCGCCGGGATCAGCGGGCCTTCCGTGAGGCGATCACCCGCGTGGATGACATCGCCGGTGTGGACGGCCAGATGCTTGCCCTGCGGCACATGGTGATCGTGCTCGAGCCCCGCATCAGAGATGATGCGGATGGTCATCTTGCCCTTTCGCTTGTCCGAGTGAAGCTCGACCTTGCCGGAGATCTCAGCGGTAACTGCCGGATCTTTGGGGATTCTCGCTTCAAAGATCTCGGTAACCCGGGGCAGACCGCCGACGATGTCCGCCGATCCTGCGACTTCCTTGGGCTGACGAGCCAGCATCTGGCCCATCTTGATCTCCTGGCCCTCTTCCACCTCGATGCGCGCCTTCGCGGGCAAGTGGTGGAAGTCGAGGATCTTGCCATCCGCGTCCTCGACGATGATCTGCGGATGTTTTTCGCCGGTATGCTGAATGACCATCAGCTCTGCGGCACGAGTACCCTTGATCGCTTCCTCGCGGACGGTCTCGCCGAGGACAATGTCCTTGAACCGAACGGTGCCGGACTTCTCGGCGAGGATAGGAGCACGGTGGGGATCCCAGTCCACCAGGATCTGGCCCTTTTTGACGACGTCGCCGGTACGTACCTGAAGAGTAGCACCGTAGGGCACTTTGAATTTCTCTAGCTCACGCTTCTTGTCATCAAGGATGGCGATTTCGCCGTTGCGCTTGAGCACCGCTAGGATTGTCTCACCTTCGATCTCGACCTCAACCTCGTTACAGTCGCGCAGCTCGACGACACCCGAGTTGTCGGCCTTGTATTTCCTGTCCACAAGTCCGCGGGATGCGATACCGCCGGTATGGAAGGTCCGCATGGTGAGCTGCGTACCCGGCTCGCCGATCGACTGAGCAGCGATGGTTCCGACGGCAAGGCCTTCTTCGACGAGACGACCCCTGGACATGTCCATGCCGTAGCACAGGGCACAGATGCCCCGGGTGGTATCGCAGGTCAGCGGACTTCGCACCTGAACGGAGGGGATTCCCAAATGTTCGATTCTCTCCGCGATCTCTGCGGTGATCAGGTCGTTTTCCTTCACGATGACCTCGTCGGTCATCATGTTGATGAGGTTCTGGCGGGCGGTTCTTCCCACGATCGCCTCTCTCAGGGGGACATCGATTTCTTCGCCCTTGTAGATCGCGCTCTTGGGAATGCTCATCTTCGTGCCGCAGTCGTGCTCGATGACCACGATCGCCTGGGCCACGTCGTACAACTTGCGGGTGAGGTATCCGGAGTCCGCGGTTTTCAGCGCGGTATCGGCCAGACCCTTGCGGGCCCCGTGGGTTGATGAGAAGTACTCGAGGACGTTGAGGCCTTCGCGGAAGTTCGCCCGAATCGGGGTCTCGATGATCTCGCCTGAGGGCTTGGCCATGAGGCCGCGCATGCCTGCAAGCTGCTGCATCTGGCTGATGTTGCCTCTCGCCCCGGACACGCTCATGAGGTACACGGGGTTGAGATACATGATTCCCTCATCGGAATCAATCGGCAACTCGGCTCCGGTGATAGGATCGCGGCGATCCTTCTTCAGGGTGTCCACAAGCCGCTCGGTAATCTGCTCTCGGCAGTGGGCCCAGAGGTCGAGAAGCTGGTTGTGGCGTTCGCGCTCGGTAATGGCGCCCGCATCGTAGTTGCGCTCGACTCGATCAACCTTCTTCTGGGTGGCATCGAGCAGATCCTGTTTGGCCGCGGGAATGCGCAGATCGGTGATGCCGATCGACAGGCCCGAGATCGTCGACGTCTTGAAGCCCATCTCTTTCATGTCGTCCAGCACTTCGATAGTCGCCGGCCGCCCCAGACGCTTGTAGGTATCGTCGATGACGTTACTGCAACCCTTGCGCCCCAGCGTACAGTTGTAGAAGGGCATATTATCGGCAAGTATGTCCGCGAAGATCACGCGGCCGACGGTGGTCACGACCCGCCTATTCGCGGCGATGGGAGTTGCCGACCCCGACTCGCTGTTGACCACCTCTTTCACGTTGGCCAGGCGCACGACGATCCGTTCATGCAGATCGATCTGGCCGTACTCCAACGCCAGCATCGCCTCCTGGGGGTTGCGGAATCGACGCAACTCCGCCTCGGGGCGTTTGTCGGACAGGTCCATGAAGGTCACGAAGTAGACCCCCATCACGATGTCCTGACTGGGCGAGACAATCGGGCGGCCGTGTGCGGGCGAGAAGATGTTGTGCGTGGACAACATCAGAACATGAGTCTCGACCTGCGACTCCACGGAAAGCGGCAAATGCACAGCCATCTGGTCGCCGTCGAAGTCCGCGTTGTAGCCCGCGCAGACCAGCGGGTGGATCATGATCGCATTGCCTTCCACCAGCACGGGCTCGAATGCCTGGATACCCATGCGGTGCAGGGTGGGCGCGCGGTTCAGCATTACCGGATGCTGGTAGATCACCTGTTCCAGGATGTCCCAGACCTCCGGATCGCGGCGTTCCAGCATCCGCTTGGCGCTCTTGATCGTGTCGGCCAGGCCGTGTTCCTTCAACTTGCGGATGATGAAGGGCTGGTACAGCTCCAAGGCGATCTTCTTGGGGAGGCCGCACTGGTGCAGCCTCAGTTCCGGCCCCACGACGATGACCGAACGTGCGGAGTAATCCACGCGCTTGCCCAGCAGGTTCTCGCGGAAGCGGCCCTGCTTGCCCTTGATCATGTCGGTGAGACTCTTCAGCGGCCGGTTGCTTGAACCGAGCACCGGTCGGCGGCACCGTCCGTTGTCGAACAGCGCATCCACCGCCTGCTGGAGCATCCGCTTCTCATTGCGGATGATCACCTCCGGCGCGTTCAGATCCATCAACTTCTTCAGCCGATTGTTACGGTTGATAATCCGCCGATACAGATCGTTGAGATCCGAAGTGGCGAAATTCCCGCTTTCAAGCAGGACGAGGGGCCTCAGATCCGGGGGGATCACCGGAATCACATCCAGGACCATCCACGTGGGATCGTTCTCGGAATGACGGATCTGCTCGACCATCTTCAGGCGCTTGGACAGATCCTTGATCTTCTGCTTGCTGCGCGTCTTCCCGAGATTGTCCCTCAGTTCCTCGGCAAGCTCGTGCAGGTTCAGCACTCCCAGCAGTTCGCGGACTGCCTCCGCCCCCATGAGCGATGTGAAGGCGGTGCGGCCGTACTTATCGATCATCTGTCGATAGTCGTCTTCGGTCAGCACCTGACGGTGTTCGAGGTCGGTGGCGCTGGGATCGGTGATCACGTAATCCTGGAAGTAGATCACCTTCTCCAGGTCGGCGGTCTTCATGCTCAGCAGTGTTCCCAGGCGGCTGGGAAGGGCTTTGAAGAACCAGATATGCACGACCGGCGCGGCGAGGTTGATGTGCCCCATGCGCTTGCGCCGCACTCTGGAATGGGTCACCTTCACCCCGCAGCGGTCGCAGATGATGCCCTTGTATTTTGTGCCCTTGTATTTGCCGCACGCGCATTCGTAATCCCTCTCGGGACCAAAGATGCGCTCGCAGAAAAGGCCGTCCTTTTCAGGGCGATAAGTGCGGTAATTGATGGTTTCCGGCTTCTTGACCTCGCCGAAGCTCCACGAACGAATGTCGTTGGGGCTCGCCAGCGTGATCTTGACGGAACCAAAATCGTTAACACGGTCGTAAACGCTCTCAGCCATGATTAGCTCTCAGCCCTTGGATACTGGCTCGCGGCTTTACGGAAACGGGGGGCGTCGCCTCGGAGCGTCTACGACGGCCCCAACAACTTCAACCCACGCCATCACCGAACTTTACAACAGGCTTCCGCCTTCCAATTGCTGCTTCTCAAGCGTGATATTCATTCCCAGTCCTCGAATCTCGTGGCAGAGAACATCGAACACCACCGGCATTCCGGCCTCGAGGGTGTTCAAGCCCTTCACCATGGAGTCATAAATCTTCGTGCGACCTTCGACATCATCACTCTTGACCGTCAGCAGTTCCTGCAACACAAAGGCGGCGCCGTATCCCTCAAGGGCCCAGACCTCCATCTCGCCGAACCTCTGACCGCCGGTTCTGGCCTTGCCGCCCAACGGCTGCTGGGTGATCAGGCTGTAGGGGCCCGTGGCCCTGGCGTGGATCTTGTCATCCACCAAGTGATGCAGCTTCAGCAGGTACATGAACCCGACACTGCCCTTTTGATGAAACGGCTCACCGGTGCGACCGTCATACAACTGAACTTTGCCGCCATATGGAATTTTGGCCAGCAGTTCACGAGGATGCCCGGGATCCTCGCCCGTCTCCTCAAACCTACTCAGCCGCCGGCCCACGTGCTGGTTGGCCTCTTCGATCGCCTCCAGCACCTCGCCTTCGGTGGCTCCGTCGAACACCGGCGTCACCACCTGGAATCCCAGGACCGTGGCCGCCCACCCAAGGTGTGACTCAAGTATCTGCCCCACGTTCATTCGCGAAGGCACGCCCAGGGGGTTCAGCAACACCTGGACCGGCGTGCCGTCTTCGAGGAACGGCATGTCCTCCTCAGGGACGATCCTGGCGATCACACCCTTGTTGCCGTGCCGGCCGGCCATCTTGTCACCCACGGACAGTTGCCGCTTGGTGGCGAGATAGACCTTCACCATCTCGAGCACGCCCGAGGGGAGCTCATCGCCTCGTTTCATATGGGCAAGCTTGCGCAACTTCTCGCGCATGATCGCCTCGACGCGGGGCCAGAACTGGCTGTGAATGACAAGCCCCTGCTCCTTGACCTCTTTGTTCCCCTTGATCCACTTGGTGTCGAAGTTCTCGATCTGCTCGAGGATGACCTCGGGGATGTCCGAAGCACCGACCCTCTGCCTGGTGGCGGGGTCCACCATTTCGGCGCCCAGCACACCATTGATGCTGCCGATCATCTGGCGGAACAGGGAGATCGCCTTGAGGTTCATCTCGCTCTCAAAGACGGCCATTTCTTCCTTCAGCCGCTTGCGCTGCTCCTCGGTAAGGTGCATGCGCCTGCTGAATTTCCTGGCCCCGATCACGATCCCGTCGGTACCCGCGGGCACCTCAAGGGAATCATTCTTCACATCCTCGCCCGCCCGGCCAAAGATGGCGTGCAGCAGCTTTTCTTCCGGGGTCAGTTCGCTTTTGCTCTTTGGACTAACCTTGCCCACGAGGATGTCGCCCGGTCCGACGCGAGCCCCGTGGCGGATTACTCCGTCCGCATCGAGATTGCGCAACATCTTCTCCGACACATTCGGGATATCGCGGGTGAATTCCTCCCGGCCCAGCTTCGTTTCACGGATCTCCACATCAAAGGACTCGATGTGGATCGATGTGAAGACATCATCCTTGACGAGCTGCTCGGATATGACGATCGCATCCTCGAAGTTGTAGCCGTCGAATGTGTTGAACGCCACAAGCACGTTGCGTCCGATGGCCAACTCGCCCATCGAAGTGGATGCGCCGTCGGCGATGATCTGACCCGCCTCGACTTCCTCTTCGAGCTTCACCACCGGCTTCTGAGTCTGACAGGTTCGCTCGTTGAGCCCCACGCATTTCTTGAGCACGTACTCATCCGCGTTGTCGATGATGATTCGCTGCGCATCGACAAAAGTGATCGTGCCACCGCGCTTGGCCTTGACCAGCATGCCTGAGAAGGAGCCCGCGACTCTCTCCATACCGGTGGCCACGACAGGGGGATCGGCCCTGATAACGGGCACCGCCTGGCGCTGCATGTTTGAGCCCATCAACGCCCGGTTGGCGTCATCGTGCTCGAGGAACGGAATCAGGCTCGCGGATACGCCCACAATCTGCTTGGGCGAAATATCAACGTATTCGACATCCGAAGGCTCGACCTGGGTGAGTTCACCACTGACTCGGGCCAGCACCGGTCCCTGAGCGATCTTCCCGGAGTTGTCCAGCACATCGCTGGTGGCAAGGACGCCTTTCATTTCCTGGTCCGCGCGAAGGAATTCCACCTCGCCCGTGGCCTGGCCGTCCTTGATCTGCTGATAGGGAGTAAGCAGGAAACCGTATTCATCGATTTCCGCATAGATTCCCAGCGAGCAGATCAGGCCGATGTTGGTGCCTTCCGGCGTCTCGATCGGGCATACCCGCCCATAGTGGCTGATGTGCACATCGCGCACCTCGAACCCGGCTCGCTTGCGGTTCAAGCCTCCCGGTCCGAGAGCTGACAATCGGCGCTCGTGAACGAGCATCGATAGCGGATTCGTCTGGTCCACAACCTGGGAGAGCTCACTGCGGCCGAAGAAGAACTCGATCGCGCTGGAGATGGATTTGCTGTTGACGAGATCGGCGATACGGGCCAGCTCATCCGGATCCTTGACGCTCATCCGTTCCTGGACGGTGCGTCTGAGTTTGAGGAAACCCTTGCGCATTTCCTCGATCGCCAATTCGTCCAGCGTCCTCAGACGCCGATTACCCAGGTGATCGATGTCATCCACATGCGCCTTGGGGCTCTGGGCCCGCAGGTCCAGCAGGTATCGGATAACCGCGAGGAAATCCTCAGCGCGGATGTGCATCACATCCTCCGGCACATCCATGTCGAACTTCCGGTTGATTCGGAAGCGGCCGACCTTGCCCAACCGGTAGCGGTTGTCATCAAAGAACTTCTCTTTGAACAACTGTCTGGCCTTATCCACCTGCGGCGGGTTCCCGGGGCGGAGACGACCGTAGATCTTTAACAGGGTCGCCTCGTGCTCGGTAACCTCCGCCAGGAAGTCCAGTCGTTCCTCGGCAAGAGTGTTCAGCAGCAGAGGGTCCGTCGCCGCGGGAATCACCCTGACGGTCTTCAGCTCGGACGCCTGGATCGCCTCGATGGCATCACCAATCTGCACGCCGACCCGGCAAAGCTCTTCACCCGAATCCGTGTCGATGATGACCTCAGCCGAATAATGCTCCGGCTTCAGTTCCTCGACTTTCACCTCCTGCACGTCGTAGAACAGATCCAGCAAGGTGTCGGTGGAGCTATGCGCCTCATCAAGAGCGCGAAGGAAAGTGGTGGCGGCGATCTTGGTCGACTGATCGATCCGCATCATCAGGACGTCTTTTTTCGTGACCTCAAGCTCGATCCAAGAGCCTCGCTCGGGGATTATTCTCGCCGAGTGCAGGGGACGGTCCGCCACGGATGAGGCGATTCCAAAGTCCACGCCCGGAGAGCGGTGGAGCTGGCTGACGATGACTCGCTCGGCTCCGTTCACGATGAACTCGCCA
>PJEL010004442.1_pt1 | contig 11587 bp, 14 predicted proteins | sample 1853271 | NCBI WGS metagenome assembly PJEL01 (sample SAMN08108733, study PRJNA415343) | Invertebrate metagenome, whole genome shotgun sequencing project. | host: Globobulimina | place: Sweden: Gullmar Fjord | collected 2015-08 | reverse complement strand
CCTTGCTATTGGGTTGATTCACGCTTATGTATTCCTCATTGATATTGGCCGGAAGATTAGGCCGCACCACCTCGTCACTGACGGGTGCGCACGTTTCTGACTCTCTCACCAAAATCAACGACCCGGGACAATGGCCGCCAATCCTTGTGCGCCAAGTTCCACGTGCAGACCGTTAGTGAAAGGAAAATTCCATGATTACGGGCACCGTAAAGTTCTATAACGACCACCGGGGCTTCGGCTTCATCCAGCCGGAAGACGGCGAGAAGGACGTTTTTGTCCACGCCACAGCGCTGGAGCGCGCCGGCATCCATGCCCTGCAGGAAGGCCAGAAGGTGAAGTTCGACACCGAGACCGACCAGCGCAGTGGCAAGCCTGCCGTCAGCGTTATCGAGCTCGCCTAACAGATCGCGCGGTCACATGACCGTCTAAGAAGTACCAGGGCCGCCGCTTGATCCAAGCGGCGGCTCTTTGTTCGCGGGGGGCGAGGATTATCGGTATCTTCATTTTAACGTCGGAAACTCGTCACGCGCGGTTGCCAAGATTCAGCGTGAATTTCGACCGCCGGGAATCAACCGGACTTCCTGCACTTTGCAACAAGTCCAGAAGGAACTCAGCCGCCTCCGCTGGGATCCGACCGACACAACCCCGACTGTAGATTCGATGGTGGAAGAAGAAAAAGCCGCGATCCCGCCAGCACCAATCGCTGCGCGACAATGGGCCCAAACTCTCGCGGAATACCGTGAGCCCAGTCTCCGGCGCAGCATCTTTGAGATCGCCGTTACTGCCGTGCCCTTCGCCGGGCTCTGGGCCCTCACCTGGGCGGCAATACATTTCGGCTACTGGCAGCTGTCGCTGCTACCCTGGGTTCTGGCCGCCGCCTTTCTCGTCAGGCTGTTCATGATCCAGCACGATTGCGGGCACGGTTCCTTCTTCCGACACCGCCTCGCCAACGACTGGGTCGGCCGCATCATCGGTGTCTTGACCCTGACCCCTTACGACGCCTGGCGCGGTGCCCACGCCACCCACCATGCCACCACCGGCCACCTGGAACGTCGCGGAATTGGCGACATCGACACCCTGACGGTTCGTGAGTACCGGGCCCTGAGCTCCTGGGGCCGCCTGCGCTATCGCGTCTACCGGAACCCGGTCGTCATGTTCGGGATCGGCCCCGCCTATCTGTTCTTCCTGCGCCACCGGCTCCCGCTCGGCCCGGGCCGCAACCGCCGGCAGGCCTGGATCAGCGCCATGGCGACGAACCTGGCCAGCGCCGCCGTCGTCGCCACCCTGATCTGGTTCATCGGATTCGGTCAGTTTCTGATGGTGCAGCTGCCGATTACCCTGCTCGCGGCTTCAATCGGCGTCTGGCTGTTCTACGTGCAGCATCAGTTCGAAGGGACCTTCTGGGCAGAGAGCGACGACTGGACCCTGCACGACGCCGCCCTGCACGGCAGCTCGCATTACGACCTGCCGAAGTTTCTGCACTGGTTCACCGCCAACATCGGCATGCACCATCTGCACCACCTCTGCAGCCGCATCCCCTACTACCGCCTGCCGCGCGCGCTGCGCGACCATCCCGACCTGCACGACGTCGGCCGGATCACCTTCTGGAAGAGCCTCGGCTGCGTGCGCCTGACCCTGTGGGACGAAACCCAGCGCCGCCTGATTTCCTTCAAGGAAGCGCGGAAGAAGGCCTAGGTCTCGTAGACCCGCGACCCGCTGGAGTAGGCGACCATGAGAACCGCGGTCTCCCCTCCGATGTTTCGGGTCTGATGGGTGGCCCCTGCCGGGATCAGCAACGTGTCCCCGGCAGCCAGTTCGACCCATTGCTCTCCGCTGCGTTGCTCGACCTTCCCCGACAGCAGATGCACGGCCTCGCTGCAGTTGGGATGGCGATGGGCCTCCGAAGTCACACCGGGATCGACGGCCATCCGCGCCAGGCTGAGCCCGGCATTCTCGGCAATGCGATCTTCCATCAGCCATTGCATCGTTACACCCGGGGCCGCACGATCGGCGTCTTTCGACAAGGCGGTCATGGGAATCCTCAATCTCCGAATTTGGCCTGGCCGAACCGCTAATCCGGCGTCTTGGCCAGGGTCACCCCGATCATGCAGTCGCGGGTGACCAACTCGGCCAGGGCGCCCTCGTCGAGGCCCTCGGTCCCGGCCGGGCGCGCGGGGATCACCATGTAGCGCAGGTCGGCGGTGGAGTCGTGCACGCGGACTTCGACGTCGTCGGGGATCACGGTGCCGAATTCGGCGAGCACCCGGCGCGGTTCGCGCACCGTGCGGCTGCGATAGCTGCGCGATTTATACCAGTCGGGCGGCAGGCCGATGAGCAGGCGCGGATAGCAGGAACAGAGGGTGCAGACGATGACGTTGTGCACCCCGGGCATGTTCTCCACCGCGCGGATCGGGATCGCGCCGGTATCGATGCCCAGTTCTTCCGCCGCCTTGTTCACGTCCTCCAGCATGCGCGCCTTGAAGGCCGGATCGGTCCAGGCACGGGCCACCATACGAGCGCCGGCCGCCGGGCTCTTGGCGTCTATGGCTTCGACCATGGCGCGCAGCTCGTCGGCAGTGAAGACGCCTTTCCGGATCAGCAGGTCACCGACCGCCCGGGTCATCACCTGGTAGTGGGTGAGCGGCGTGTCCTCCAGGTCCGGCTGGAAGGGATGCGGCTGGCTGTGGTCGTGGTGCTCGTGGTCATGATCCTGCGCCATCAGCCTTGCTCCCCTGCGGCATCGAGCCAGTGTTCGTAGATGTCGACCACGGTGGTATCCCTGGGCGCGCCCTGATAGTCGTCCCAGAGATCCGAGGTCTCGAAAACCACCCGGTAGAGCGGCAGAGCCGGTTCGCCGCTGCGGCCGTAAGCCAGTTCCTCCGGGTTGCGGTAGGGACCCAGAACCTCGGTCACCCTGCCGCTCTTGCCGCGCACGAAAAACGGCGTACGCACGTGACCCGGCGGAAAAGCGGCGCGCACCGAGACCTTGTCGCCCACGGCGTAGAGCGCCTTCACGGCTTCTCTTCCTCACCGCTGGGCCAGGCGGCACGGACCTCCGCCATGCGCTGGCCCAGTTCGTCCACCGTGATGACGCCCTTTTCCAACAGATTGTTGGTGACCGAGGCGATCCAGCGCTCGTAGTAGCTCATTTCGTCGTAGGCGCCGGGCCCGAGTTCTTCAATGCAGCGGCGCAGCTCGTCGACGGTAATGATGCGGCGCTTCTTGTCGCTCAGCAGACGCAGGATGGCGTCCACATGCTTCTCCCAGGGCGCGTAGTCGTGCTCGCCCTGCTCGACCGGTCCGGCCGGCAGCCCGCCCATGTCGTGATGGCGGCGCAGCAGCAGCTTGCCGGGTTCCTGTTCCTTGCTCATTCGGGAAGTATCGGCCGGACTGGCCGATAGCGTCAATGGGGCTGGGCGGAAAGCGCTTAAGGCGGGCCGGAGGTCCTCTGAAGCGAACCCTGCCAACCCGGACCTGCGCTAGGCCAGCATCCCCAAGGCCTGCTTGTAGAGGTCGAGGATGGCTTCCTGCTCCTGGCGGTCGCCGGAGTCCATTTTGCGCAGCCGGACGATCTGGCGCATCACCTTGACGTCGAAGCCCTCGCCCTTGGCCTCGGCAAAGACCTCGCGGATATCGGCGGTCAGCGCCGCTTTTTCCTCTTCCAGACGCTCGATACGCTCGATCAGAGACCGCAGCCGATCCGCCCCGACGCCGCCAACATCAGACATGCATTCGCTCCTCAAACTCGCGAAATTCGGTCCCGGGAACCGGGCCCGGGTGAAGGGCGCGCAGACTAGCCGGACACCCCGGACCTGACAACGCCGGAAAGCTGGGGATAACTGCTAGGTGCAGCTTCCTATCCAGCCTCTAGTCGTGCTTGTGGGTCGCGGCGAAGGCGGCTTTCTGCTCGGCCGTGGCCACGGTCTGGTGCTTGGCCTTCCACTCGTCGTAAGGCATGCCGTAGACCACTTCGCGGGCAAGGTCATAGTCCATCTCGACGCCCTTTTCCTCGGCCGCGGCCAGATACCACTTGGACAGGCAATTGCGGCAGAAGCCCGACAGGTTCATCAGATCGATGTTCTGCACGTCGTTGCGTTCGCGCAGGTGCGCGACCAGGGTACGGAAGGCGGCGGCCTCCAACTCGGTACGGGTCTTGTCATCCATGGATTACCTATCTCCTTGTTGTGCGCCGTCCCCATTCTCCTTGGGGACCTCCCTTGGAAATCTGGGGGCGCCTGAGCTGTTTTTCCAGTTCGCCGGCCTGCCGCCTGGTGGATTCAACTTACCGGCCGAACGGTCTCGGCAATGAGGAAATCCACAACCTGGTTCAGCGCTTCCTGCTTGCCGGCGCCGGCGCCGCAGGCCTGGTTGAAGATCGCCAGCTGCCGGTGGGCCGAGGTGCCGCGGCTAACGATTTTGCGGGCGTGCTCCACCTCCTTGAGGCAGTCCAGCGCCTCGGCATGCTCGGAGACCAGGCCGATGATCTCCTCCAGCAGGTCCTTGTAGGGCACCACTTCGCCGCGCCCGAAGTCGACCAGTCCCTCGTCGAAGCCGTAGCGCTGGGCACGCCAGCGATTCTCGTCGATCAGCATGTTGGAATAGTTGCGCCAGCGCTGGTTGTTGCGCTTCAGGACATAGAGCATGCGCATCAGGCTGACGTAGAGAGCGGCGACGGTGACGCCGTCGCTCAGGTGGGTGCAGACGTCGGCGACCCGCATCTCCAGGGTCGGAAAACGGGCCGATGGGCGGATGTCCCACCACACCTTGGTGCCGTCCTCGATCAGCCCGGCGCTGATCATGACCTCGAGATGGCGCTGATATTCGCCGAAGCTGTCGAAGGTCTCGGGCAGGCCGGTGCGCGGCATCTCGTCGAAGACCGACAGGCGGTAGCACTTCAGGCCCGTTACCTCGCCGCGCCAGAACGGCGAGGAAGTGGACAGCGCCAGCAGGTGCGGCAGGAAATAGCTGACCTGCTGCATCAGGTCGATGCGCAGGTCGTCGTCGTCGAGGCCGACGTGGACGTGCATCCCGCAGATGACCAGGCGCCGCACCACCGCCTGCATATCGCGGGCAAGGTCGTCGTAGCGTTCCTTGCGGGTGTGCTTCTGGGCGTCCCACTGGGCGAAGGGATGGGTCGATGCGGCGATCGGCGCCAGGCCGTAGTCGGCGGCGATGCGCCCGATGGTCTGACGCATCTCGGCCAGTTCCGCACCGGCCTGGCCGACCGTGTCGCACTTGCTGGTGCCGACTTCGATCTGCGACTGCAGGAATTCGGGACTGACGCGCTCCTCCAGTTCCTGCTCGCAGCGGGTCATCAGGCTGTCCGGCGGATCCACCACCAGATCGCGGGTCTCGCAGTCGACGAGGAGATATTCTTCCTCCATGCCCACGGTGAAAGAGGGCTCCGTCCGCCCCGTCCCTACAGTCATCCGCAGTCTCCCCTCAGCTGAAACGTCTCAATAATGCTCGATCCGGTAGAGGTCCGGATCGCGCAGCACGTCTTCCAGCGCCGCGCCGACACGCTCGGCCCATTCGGCGGCGCCGTGGCGGGTGTCGATCAGGTCCTGGCGCACCTCGATCAGGACGTTGGCGAGGCCGCGCCTGTCGCAGTGGACGTGCTGGGTATAGCCGTGCCCGTCGGCCCCGGAATAAGGCAGATTGTCGCCCACGGTCAGGCCCTCGGCGCGGAGCCGGGCCATCAGCGGCTGCGGCAGGCGCGGATCGCGGTTCCAGAGAATGCCGATCTCCCAGGGGCGCTCCTGACCGTGCATCATCGGCGTGAAGGAGTGCATGGACACCACCGTGGGGACCTTGCCCGCTGCGAGCATGGCATCGATCTGCGCCTCGATGCCGTCGTGGTAGGGACGAAAGAAGGTATCGATCCGCGCCGCGCGCGCCGCCGCGTCCAGATCCCGGTTGCCGGGCACGACGGTACCGTCGCTGATCTCGGGAATCAGGGTCGGGTTGTCGAGCTGACGGTTGGGATCGACAATCAGGCGCGAGAAATTGGAGAACACCGCCGGCGCGTCGAGACGTTCGATCAGGCAGCGGGTCATTTCGGCAATGCCGATGTCCCAGGCGATGTGCCGGGTCAGGCAGGCCTCGTCCAGGCCGAGCGATTCCAGCGCCCGGGGGATGAAGCGCGCCGCATGATCGCAGAGCAGCAGGACCGGCGCCGCGCCACCGCCATTGAGGACCTCAAAAGGGCGTGGTTCGTCCGGGGCCAGAAGCCCGGAATCCCTGGCTTCTTCAGGTTCTAATCTGTCCATCTCGGCGGTCGACATAAGGCGCCGACTATAGCCGCCGCAGGCCTGTCAGTAAAAGCCCCTGAGACCCCTGCCCTCTAAAACCCCGGGCATTGTCAAATCGGGGGGCGCACCCGATACTCCGGGCCATGACGGATAAAGGGCAGGCCAGGGCCGAGATCCGGCCCAACACTTTCTTTTGCATCGACGGCCATACCTGCGGCAATCCGGTGCGCCTGGTGGCCGCTGGCGGCCCGGCCCTGAACGGCGCCAGCATGAGCGAAAAGCGCCTGGACTTCCTCGCCCGCTACGACTGGATCCGCACTGGTCTGATGTTCGAACCACGCGGCCACGACATGATGTCCGGATCGATTCTCTATCCCGCGACCCGCGACGACTGCGACGTCGCCGTGCTCTTCATCGAAACCTCGGGCTGCCTGCCGATGTGCGGCCACGGCACCATCGGCACGGTGACTTTCGCGCTGGAGCGCGGGCTGGTGCAGCCCCGCGCGCCCGGCCTGCTGCGCCTGGATACGCCGGCCGGGCCGGTCGAGGCCCGCTACAGCTTGAAAGACGGCTATGTGGAATCCGTCCGCCTGACCAACGTGGGCGCCTACCTGGCCTCCGAAGGCGTGGCGGTCGACTGTCCGGAACTGGGCAGCCTCACCGTCGACATCGCCTATGGCGGCAACTTCTACGCCATCGTCGAGTCGCAGACGAACTACGGCGACCTGCAGGATCTCAGCCCCGCCGATATCCTGCGTCTCTCGCCACTACTGCGCAGGGCTCTCAACGAGACCGTCGAGATCGCCCACCCGGACAACCCGACGATCCGCGGCGTCAGCCATATCCTCTGGACCGGCAAGGCGACGAAGCCGGAGGCCGATGCCCGCAACGCCGTGTTCTACGGCGACAAGGCCATCGACCGCAGCCCCTGCGGCACCGGCACCTCGGCCCGCATGGCCCAACTCCATGCCAAGGGGCGGCTCAAGACCGGCGGCAGCTTCGTCCACGAAAGCATCATCGGCAGCCTCTTCACCGGGCGCGTCGAGGCGGAGACCCAGGTCGGCAACCACCGGGGGATCATCCCCTCGATCGAAGGCTGGGCCCGGATGACCGGCCTCAACACCATCACCATCGATGCGCGCGATCCCTACGCGCAGGGCTTCCAGGTGGTGTAGCCGGACTATGGCAGGGCATCACCACGGCCACAGCCACGTTCATGGCCAGGGCGCCGACAACGAAAGGCGCGTGCTCTGGGCATTCGTGCTGACCGCCGGGTTCATGGGCGCGGAGGTGGCCGGCGGCCTGATCTCCGGTTCCCTGGCGCTGCTGGCCGACGCCGCCCACATGCTGACCGACGCGGCGGCGCTGGCGCTGGCCTGGTTCGCTTTTCGCATCGCCCGGCGCCCGGCCGACGCCAAGCGCTCCTACGGCTACCACCGCGGCCAGGTGCTGGCCGCCTTCGTGAACGGCGCGCTGCTCATCGCCATCGTGTTCTGGATCTTCTTCGAGGCGGTCCAGCGGCTGCGTGACCCCTTGCCGGTGCAGGGCTGGACCATGCTGTCTGTCGCCGCCCTCGGCCTGGTGGTGAACATTGCCGCCTTTCTCATTTTGCACGGCGGCGACCGCCAGAACCTGAATCTGCGCGGCGCGGCGGCCCATGTGCTGGGCGACCTGCTGGGTTCGGTCGCCGCCATCATCGGGGCGCTGGTGATCCTCTGGACCGGCTGGACGCCTATCGACCCGATCCTCTCCCTGCTGGTCGGCCTGCTGGTGCTGCGCAGCGCCTGGCTGATCGTGCGCGAATCCGCCCACATCCTGCTCGAGGGCACGCCGGCGGAGATCGACCCGCAAGGCCTGCGCCAGGCGCTGATGGAGGACATTCCGGCGCTGCAGGACGTTCACCACGTCCACGCCTGGTCCCTGACCCCGGAGCGCCCCCTGCTCACCCTTCACGCCCAGGTCGGCGAGAGCGCCGACGCCCAGGCGACCCTGGTCCGCATCAAACAGGTGCTGGCCAAACGCTTCGGCATCGACCACTCCACCGTGCAGATCGAACGCGACAGCTGCGGCGACGACTGAAACCGCCAGGCCGGGAGCAATCTGAAAAAGCCGGACGCTGCCTCTCAGGCCGGTTTCTCAGCAATTGCCTTGTCGCCAGTACATAATCATAATAACTAAATAAAATTGGGCGTCTTACTCAACCCTAGGGTTGCTCAAGCCCGGACTCCCGCAAGATCGCTTGGAGAGCGTTTGAGTCTCGAAAGGCCACAATTTGGGGATCGACGGCATGCAGGAACGATTGGGTCGCCGGCGACCGCCAGCAGACGAGGCCCACCTCCGACTTGGCAACCGGCAAGACGGGATTGAAAGTGGGCGCCGCAAGCCCGTTGTTCCGAAAGACCATCAGGATATCCGGGGTCCAGCCGGCAATCGCGTCCAGTCGGTGTTCCGTCAACATCCGGACCTTGATGTCCTGGTTTCTTACCGGAAAAAAATCGATGGCATAGCCGTCGAGAATTTTCGGGATGGGCGAGCCGATGGAAGTGCCGAGGGTCTTGCCGTCGAGTTCGCGAAATTCCGAAACCGCCGGCTCCCCCGGCGCCATGAAGATATGCAGTTCGCTGGTAAAGAGGGACTTGCTTTCGACCAGGCCTTCGACGGCAACACCTGCCTTCAGCAAGGTCGGCGCGTCGATCGCCCAAATGCAGTCGGCCGCCTTCTCGGCAAAGGCGTTCAGTGCCCGCTTCAGCGGCAGAACGCTGAAGGTGAATTCCTGGCTGGATTCCCGGAGCACCTTTGTCAGGGCCCTACCGTAGAAGCCTTCGCCGTCTTCCGTCTGGATACCGTCGCCAAGATCAAAGGACACGATGTCGACAGGTTCTGCGAAGGACGGCCGCGAGTCGCCGGCCCAAAGGCCCAGCACAACGAGGGCTGTGATCAACCAACAGATCTGCTGCTTAGCTTTCGCCATCGTCGACCATGCAAACCTATCGAACCATGAGCAGCCCGACTTCATCCGAGCAGGCCTTGTTGAGTAGGCAGACAGCGCAGAAGCGTCCGCGGCTTTCCTACAAGATGGCAGTATTGATCATCCTGTTCAGTTCCGCCATCGCCATTGTCACCACATTCATTCAACTGGCATTCGACTACCGCGACAACATCGGCCAGATCGAGCGCAACCTCGACAACATTCGCTTCGTGCATCTCCCAAGCCTTAGCCTCAGCCTCTGGGAGTTGGACCAGGAACGCCTTGCCGTTCAGCTTCAGGGCCTCGAAAGCTCACCGGCTATCGAGTACATCCAGGTCGAGGCCGAAGGCAGAACCGTCGCTTGGGCGGGAGAGGCACGCTCGCAGTATGTCGTCAGGCGTAACTACGACATGAACTTCCTATACCGCGGAGAACGTCGAAGAATCGGCGAACTTCAGGTGACAACCAGCATCGATGACATCATCGACCGGCTGATGAAAAAATTTCTCATCGTCCTCGCCACCAACGGCGCAAAAACCTTCCTCGCCGCCGGTTTCATGCTGTTCCTCTTTCAGAAGATCATTGGGCGGCACCTCGACAAAATCGCCTCCTTTGCCAGGGAGCGAAAGGCAACCAACCGGCTCAAAGAGCTTCGACTTGAGCGTTCGGCCTCCGGGCCGAACCAAGGCGACGAACTGGACCAAGTCGTCGAAGCAATCAACGACTATGCCCGCGAAGTCGAGCGTCGCGAAGTCGAACGCGAGGCCAACGAGAAGAACCTGCTAAGCGCCATAGAGCAGGTGGCGCAAGCCGCACGCCGGGCCGAGTACGCCAACAAGGCCAAGGACGAATTTCTCGCGAACATGAGCCACGAGCTGCGCACCCCGCTCAACGCGATCATTGGCTTCTCGGAGATTCTCAACGGCGATGCAAATGTGGACATCCCTGAAGACACACGCCTGGAATATGCCGCAATCATCAACAAGTCCGGGCATCACCTGCTTGCGGTTATTTCCGAGATCCTCGACGTCGCCAAAGTCGAGACCGGCGAGTTCGAGCTGCAGGAAAGTCGAATTCAACTCTCTTCGGCACTCCCCGAGGCAGCGACCATGATTGCACCCCGCGCGGCAACTGCACAGGTGACACTGGACCTGCGCCCGATCGACCCGAAGCTGTCTCTCCGGGCCGACGCGACACGATTTACCCAGGTTCTGCTCAATATCCTGACCAATGCAGTGAAGTTCACCTTACCCGGCGGCGAGGTGACCGTTGATGCGTTCTGCAATCAGACCGGCGAAATCGTTATCGCCATCGCGGACACCGGCGTCGGCATCGCGAAAGAAGATATCCCGATCGCGCTGGAGCCCTTCGGGCAGGTCCGGCAAAGCCCTCAGCAAACCCACGAAGGAACCGGCCTGGGTCTCTCACTCGCGCGCGGCCTGATGGAACGCCACGGCGGAAGCCTGGAACTCTCCAGCAAACCCGGCGACGGCACCACCGTCACCCTCACCTTCCCGGCCTTCCGCAGCGTGATCGCCGATTGATCATCGACTGATCATCGACTGATCATCGTCGATGCACCTCACGGGTGAGATTTCGCACAGGCGCCCTCGGCGAATACGATTATATTCTCTTCCAGTGATCGGCTCATATTCCCCAGACCACCCGGGGCAGGACGATGGGCCGAACGCGTCGGGACAGACAGCCCGCCGAAGCAGCCTTGGGAGAGGGAATTGTACGAACTGGATCTTACCTGGAGCACGGGCCTGCTGGTCCACGCCGCCGCACTGCTTCAGGTCCTGGGCTTCCTCAACCGCAAGCAACTGGTTCTGCGCAGTCTCATCCTGGCCGGCAGCCTGGTGTATCTCGCCTACTACTACTTTCACCCCGAAGAGCCGCTGTGGGGCGCCATGTTCTGGAGCTCCGTCCTGGCGCTGGCCAACCTGGTGGGCATCGTCCGGGTCATCCTGGAGCGCCGGGCCACGCACTCCAGCGAACATCACGATTCCTTCCTCAACATCATGAAGGTGCTGACCCCCGGCGAGTTCCGCCGCCTGATGCAGATGGCGGAGTGGCGCGTGGCCGAGCAGACCACCCAGCTGACCCGGGAAGGCGAGACCGCCTCCAGCCTCTATTTCGTGACCGGCGGGCAGGTCGAAATCGGCAGGGGCGGGAAAGACATCACCCTGGGGCCGGGCATCTTCATCGGCGAGATTTCGTTTCTCCTCGACGGCGCGGCGACAGCCGACGTCTCCGCCCCGAGCGGCACGGAATACATCGAATGGCCGAAGGAAAGACTGCGCCGGGCCATCGACCGCACGCCAACTCTCGGCACCTCCATGGAGCGGCTGTTCAACCAGGAACTGGC
>PJEL010004441.1_pt1 | contig 11588 bp, 13 predicted proteins | sample 1853271 | NCBI WGS metagenome assembly PJEL01 (sample SAMN08108733, study PRJNA415343) | Invertebrate metagenome, whole genome shotgun sequencing project. | host: Globobulimina | place: Sweden: Gullmar Fjord | collected 2015-08 | reverse complement strand
TTCAAGCTTGATGTGATGGTCGTTAAAAAGAGTGATGACTGCTTCTGGAAAATCATCTCCTACGACCCCGACTATATGGGGTGATTCAAAATAGCTGGCTGCCAGTGCGCAATAGCTGGTTGAGCCACCTGGAACCTCAGAAGCTGAGCGGGTTGTTGTTTCTATTGTATCCAGTGCTACAGAGCCTACAATGAGGGGATGACAGAATTTCTATGCCATATTGCCCGTGAGACTTGAAAGGCATGACACCTTGAACAATTAGTGGCTTAGAATTCAGCTCACGCACGAATTGAAGTAGCTCAAGCAACGGGTTCATCCAAAGTCTTTTACAGCCACTATATTTCTCACCACTTTGTCACATGCTGATGCATAACAAAGTCGTCGTCCAATGCTAGTGTCGTTTTCTTGTACAAGCCTTTCAAGGCAGCAGTGGGTACAGACCACCCAAGGTTTCCAAGGTTTGGAATTACCCATCTGCTAGTGAAGTTCGAGGACCCCTTTGTTGATTGGGGATGGCATCATGATGCCACGATAATGGATAGTTGTCTTCCTCCAGAAGTACCTGGGCCTCATTTTTCAACATTCTGGCTCGGTCTCTCAATCCTTCAACTGTGATTGTGGTGGTGGAGGTGTGGTTATTATACCATACATTCATTGTATCCACCCACTGCTGGATATGATTATGATTTAGGGGGCCGCACACCTGAGTTGTTGAGCCCATGGGAAACAAATTCCCAAACAAATTCCCTTGCAGGTGGCACGGGTGCAGCAGATAAAGAACTCACCACTGGCTTATTTTCTGCACTTGAAGAAGATGCAATGCAGCTAGGTTGCCATTGTCCCCTCTGCCTTTCACCAGCATTCGATGTCGCATCCATCTCACCCCGGGCCTCTTCCACAGAAATCTTTCGTCCATACATGAGCCTCAGCCGACCTAACACATCATCCATACCTCTAGATAAGTCCCTAATGTGTGTCAATTCGGATAACAAGTCCTTTGATGATTCCACTTCCGTGTCAAAGTCAACATTATTTTCCTTTTTCTTATCTATGGCCTCCTTCTCTGCCTCACTCGAGCTGCCACAAACGCTGACATTACTTCCCGGAGTGCTGGAGCTGTAGTCACTCTCCGAATCAGACATTCCTTCCTTTACTTCACCGCGATATTCTCCCAGAGTTCCTCCCTCACTACTGTGTTTGGTTCCCTCCAAGCAAGGCGGCCTAAACTCAACCCAGGGGGTAGAGGTACTTTAGTACTTTACACCAGCCCTTCAGATTCTATGACGACACATTCGGGTTGGAGTGTTGTTAGTAGTGAAAATAATAACTTTGAGCGCATTGGAAATCGGGTGAAAGAGGGCGCACGATATGTATGTACACCTCTATAGATGTACAACACCAAAACATCCTTTAATGATTTACCTAAATGAGTTCGGGGGGGGGGCCTGGTTGCGATGAGGCGCCGAGGAGTTGGGGTTGGGGTGGTGCAAAGCGGCAAGAAGAAAGCCGCAGCATTTGAGCGTATTGGAAATCAGGTGGAAGAGGAACAGAAGGAGTACGTAGAGCAGACCCTGGCTAGGTTCAAGGTCCAACTGGAAGCATTCGCTAGGAAGCACCGCAAGTAACAGTTAACGGGCCTTGTTGTTACCGATAGTGTAATATTGTCGTTGTGGCCCATTTTCTTTTGATGTAAATGTGTATGTGTTACGCTCTATAATAACCCTAACCCTAACCATATATGTTGTGGAGAAGAAAGAAAGGTGTATCTATATTTGTATTTGTTTGTTCCCCATTATTACAGCGTGTAGAATGAAGAGAGGGGCTATTTACATTCTCCATCTATTCACATAAGCACCACAAGTGCATGTTGTTGTGTAGAATAAGTAATAAGTAACGGGGTTCTTTATCCCCGCTGCTTGCTTACTCACAGTGCATCATCTAAATGTCTTATCGGTACTTATACCTTAGAGATATTAACTCGGATCCGGTCTTTAGATCACAGTTTCAGAACATGTGCTCTGAAATCGGTTGGTTTGCCATTTAAGTTGTACCGATAATGTATGTGATTGTCATGAAAGTTTCAATCACCCCCCAGGCGTTGACCCATTGGCATCGGGAAAGGGATTTTGGGCAGAACTGCTTGGTGTTGGAGATTTTTATTTTGAGCTTACTGTACAGGTAGGAGATGAAGAAGAAGAGTATAAGAATCGAGACGGGGAGTTACGTAATATATAATAACCTAAACTCTATTTACTTCCCTTCTGTATGTTCAGATAACAGAAATATGCTTTGTGACCCGTGAAACCAATGGTGGTTTAATACATTTGGATGAATTGCTTAGGCAGTTACAAGGTAGACGCAGTCGTCATCGTCAGCACGTGTCTTGTGATGATATTCGACGCGCTATACCACATCTTAAGATCCTTGGGACGGGATTCTCTATAGTAAACATAGGGGATACTGAGATGGTTCAAAGTGTCCCAAGAGGTACGTACTACTAAATGATAACTACTACACCCGCAGCTTGGCTCTTATAATATGTAATGTTTCGGCTGACAAATTTTGGTGTTTCTTTCCAAATGCGGATTGGGTGGTGGTGGATGACTTATTACAAATTTAAATAATTATTGTTTTGGCTGGCTGGCTGATGAACTGCAACAGAACTGTCTGCTGATCACACAGCACTGCTTGTGCAAGCCGAGGCAGATCACAGCGGTGATGGGCGGGTGATAGTCTCTTCACTTACTAAAGACCTAGGTTGGGAGCAGGCACGAGCCTCACGTGCCATTCAAGATGTTCTAGCCGAAGGTATGGCTTGGTTGGATTCCCAGGCGCCTGAAGGGAACTGTATTTATTTCCCAGCTCTCTTTTTAAGGAGAAAGGAAGTTATTTAAGGTTCTATGTGCTTCTCAACTACTATTTGTCTGTCCTGCAGTAGTTTTCCTATAAAATGCCGCTCTGAATCTGTGAAAAATCTGCACGCATATTATATGGAAGGAGGACCGCATGTGCTGGTGTACAACATGCCACCATTGTACTACGCTAAAGAATCACTATGTTACTGTAAATACGCTTGTAGTGGTGGACTATTAGGATATAATATGAAAGGCACATATTTTTATATTTGGATTTATTTCATCCCCTATTATTCGATATAAGTGAACGGAAAAGCCTAAAAAAATAACTTCTATCTATTTTTGGGCACTTTATATCGGTTCCATCCAATGCTGCAAGGAACTGAGTACAATCTGCACGACGGGTTTGGCTGAAAAACCCTGAGATTGAATCAATACTCATTGCCAGCTTCTTTATATCAGTAGTACAACCATGTTGTTTAGACGCATCAAGGACGGCATGTTTCCACTCGTCAAATGAAACGGGCACCAGCGGGATACAATCAGTAACATCCTCTTGCCGCAACATATCGACATTTGAGATGGACAGTGGCTCTTGAGGCGACGTCACATGCAGAACATGCCCAAGAGCCTCATCAGGGCACGTGGCAACAAGACGAGCAATGGCATCTGCAGCAAAGTCAACTGGGGTCATATCAAGTCTCCATCCTGCATCAATAGGTAAGGTACCAGTCTTGTAGCACCCAATAAGCGCAAGACGCATGAAATCATCTTCATTGGACCACAATAACGTCTTAGAAGAAGGTCCCATGTTGCCCAAGCGAAAAATGCTGAGATGTGAGTGATTGAATGAAGAATCCTATCAGCAACATGGTTGGGGGCCTACAGAGATGGAAGGACACACAACGCATCACAACTTAGGTAGCATAGTACCTTAGGGGAAGCGCACGAGCGTGAGCTACCCGACATAAACGCTCTGCTACCCACTTGGATTGCGAGTAACCTTCCTTAATATGCTTCCACTCATCCATAGCATCGTCACTCTCCATGCAGCTTCCACCACTTCCCTGAAAAATCCCGAGAGTAGAAATGTAGTGTACAGGTTTAACTTTTGTGTAGTACGCCCCATTGGTAACTGCCAGACGAAGGATTTCCTGCGTACCCAGGACATTGATTGCCTTCAATGCCTATGTGAAACACGGTGGGTGGGTGCAAGTTTTACTATTTACTACCTGAGGGTAAGCTGAGTTGACATATATGGAACTAGCACACCTCGTAAGGCAACAATATGTTGACATATGCGCCACAGTGTAAAATGGCATCAAGCTCTCCTGTTTGGGTTTAAGATTGTGATGAATGAACATGAATTGCGCTACATATATATATATACACACACACACATTTGGGTGGCTCTAAAGCTCGTCGCAATACCTGCCAAGCTCTTAAACTTGGAATATTCAAGGCCAAGAAGGGGCTTGGAAAGGTCTCCGCAGACCATCACGCAACGCTCCGTACCCTAAGAAATATCAAAATATCACCACACAAGGAATAATTCTGAGTAGTAGCGGTGGTGGTGCCTAATGCGTATGATGCACAATCTACATACAGCAGGATAATGCGGTGGTCTTGGATAGAGAGCAAGAAAAAGGATGCAAGGAAGGGGCAAGGGGTGTACCTGAACAACATCAGCAGCCTCATTTAATCCCATTTTATGGAGAGTTGAAATCACACGATTCAGAGCTGCAAGGTTCTTATCCCCTTCTGCGACATCTTCAGATACTCTCACGAGGACATAAACGGTTACATACGTAGAGCAGAGTAAAGCACTTAGAATGTGTGCTGAAATTCAAAGGAGAAAAGGTAGTAGTAATGTTAGAAGGTGCCTGCCAGTTTGGGTTTTCATTGCTTTTGCGTTATCATACAATCCCAAATATTATTCATATTCATTTTCTCTCTCACCCCCAAGGAACCCTGTTCCTCCCGTGAGGAATAACCGCTGAGGAGGGATAGCACATTCTGCATATCGTAGCTGCACCGTACCACTATTTCGTGTCGGGGCTGGGAATATAGAAGGATCTAGAAAGGCAGCTTCTTCAAGTAGATTGATACGTGCAGCAGTATCATCTTCTCCATCTCCAGCACTTCCGTTGCAACGTAGTAGTCTCCTATCAATGAGCCTAGCAAGCGTTTCGACTGTGACATTTCTAATGAAATCTTTCACATCAAGTTCCAATGTTGAGGGGATCTGGGTTGAATTGGAAATGGCCAGGGAAATGAATTTTATTTTTTTAAAGAACGGCGAAAAACAAGAAAATAGCAAAAAAAGAGTGAATGATGCGCTAATAGTAACCTTCTCTTGTATTGCCGTTACAACGTCAAAAAGAAGAAGGCTGTGGCCCCCCACTTCGGAGAAATTTGATGTGGGTGTCAAACCGGCTATAGGGATATCGAGGACTTGGGCCCATACTTCAGCTATCACTTTCTCCGTCGGTGAAAGCACCACCCTCTTTTGAATATTGGACACTTCTGCAGAATCATCATTCGCAGCAGAGTGTTTCATGATATTCCCGCAATATCGATCCAAGGTAAGGGCCTTTCGATCAGCTAAGAATGATGAAATGGAGTAATAAACACTCATGTTAGACATTGCTGTAATTGCACATCGAATGTAACATCCGTCCACTTCGGATGTTACATTCAGAACAGAATACCGCACCGCAGCGCGGCGCACACCTACTAAGCAGCAGATCACACTTACTTTTGCCTGTTGGGTGGACAGGCATGGAATCCAGCAATACAAATGTTTTTGGCAAGGCATAAGGAGGTATACGTTCTTGTAAGTGGGCAATAAGGCTTTGTACGGTTGGCACCTTCTCCCACACCTAATGAATGGACAAGAGCTAATGTTACAGCTACAGCACTCTGTGAGAAGATTTAAGTAACACAATACACTTGTGACTGAAACCACCTTGGGAACTATATAAGCCTTCAATGTTTTATCCGTCCCCTCAGCTCCCTCCACAAGTACACAAGCAGCAGAAACATCAGGGTGTTCTGCAATAGCCTGTTGTATGAATGCTTATCAGAATCAGAAGATATGCATACAAACGCATGTAATAAAAATAAGAAATATACAGTACCACTGCATCGGTGAGAAACAGGAAAAAAGAGCCAACGTACCGCCTCGATTGCAGGAACTACCACACTATATCCTCGAATTTTGACCATGTAGTCCATACGACCTACCACCTCAATGGAACCATCTGCGTGTACCAAGCCCCGGTCCCCAGTGTCATACATCCTCTCCTTTTGGGTTGCGCCAGGAAGTAAAACTTCAACAAATCTGCGTCTAGTCACCTCAGGTCGATTCAGGTACCCTATTGCCAGTGTAGGCCCTCCCACTAAAATGCGTCCTATTATTTGAGGAAAATAGAAAATCAACGAAGACCTAAGGATGCTCTGGCTTGGGCAGAAACAACAAGAGTTCAGACGCACCATGATGGCCTATTGGTACAGTTTCGGCACCTTCAATAGTGCAGTCCCCACCTTCAAAGTCATCATCCTTTATAATCTGCGATATCATTGGGGCTTACCCATCCGAACGGACTTCAACCAGAAGCCAAACCAAGCCATGAATGGATATATATATAAATACCTGTATGACAACATTATTTATTGGAGGCCCACAGTTGGCAAACGCCCCCCCTGGTTGCATTAGACGACAGCATGGATTGGGGTAGAGCTCTGCATACGTGATATCATGGCATTCACTGATTGAAAGACTATTAACAATTTTACACCCAGGCAAAACTTTTGAACACAAAGCCAGCAGAGTAGTTGTCACCACCTCGCCCTGAAGAACCAGCACGCGTAAGCTTCTCAGGCTATTTGATATTTCCTCATTCGTCTTGCCCCCCTTGTGCAGTATCAATGATAATAGAGACGGTGTAGCTAGCATACGAGTAATAGCCTGTTTGGATATGATCAGTGATCGTGCTGAATGGGAAAAGAGAGGTGCAGAAGGGGTGCGTACTTTTTCCTCTAGAACCTTGACAAGCATTCTCGGGTCCTACAATCAAATTCAGTGTGTCAGTGCACAAGCTTGTATTAGCAGCTTCAATAACAGATTCAGGACTACCGCTGGGACATTATCGGGCAGGAGGTGTGCTGGAACAGGTGGACAGGGTGTATCCCGGACCCCTCCCAGTAAGGGCCGCAGCACTTCCCATATGAAAAACACCTGCACATTATAAGTAAGGCATGCATGTTAGCTCGCTAGCCAAATTAAACGTAATAAGCAGAGGGGCAGAGTACGTTTGCTCAGTGTGCCATGCAGGTCATGGTGCAACTTACATGAATTGCCTCAGCCTCTTCTTCTTCATAAGGGACTCTCATTAACCTATAATAAATTCCATGAACCATTCCACGATGTGGACAGCAGATACCCTAAGAGCGGAAAACGAATAAGGAAAAATACAGTAAATACGTTGGAGGGGGGGCATAGCCATGGATAGAGATAGCGTATGCCACTCTGATGCACTGCCAATGTTCAGCAGTGCGCATTCATGATATATCCATAATTGACACTACCCAGCACTTGATTTTTCATCAAAGCTTACTTTTGGCTTTCCTGTTGTGCCAGAGCTCATCACAACATATGCCATGGAGTCAGGATGTGCAAGATCTCTGTCGGGAGGGAGATTTGGCGCTGACCTCGCAGTCAGCAGCCAATCTGTTTTGTCATAATCGACTACTAGATATCGGCAGCCATCTGAAGGCAACCTATTCAAGTACCTATCCTGTAAAACACAATTCAGTGCGATGTAGTGGTAAAATGAGATAAGCAGAACCCATTTAGCACACCTTGGTGAGGATGATGGTGGGAGTGCTGTCTTCCAGAACACTTTCAATAAGATCTGGAGGGTAAACAATTTCTGAGGTTTCGCGTATAGAGGGGGGAAAAAAAATCAGCATCAGAAACCCCCGGACGCCGTCGATGCCAAGCGAAAAACAACAAGCACAGCCATATACCGATAGGCATGAAAGCAGCCCCGGCCTTGAGAGCCGCCAGCATTGCAACCACGTACTCATCACATCGTTCCATCAGTATGCCTACTACGCTTCCTACCCTCGTCCCACACTCATGATAAAGCCATCGAGCCAGCGCATCGCTCATTTCATTCAGTTCTCCCAAGGTCGTCTCCCGCCCCTCAAACACCGTAGCAATACGATTCGGGTAAGACGAAGCACTTTCCACGAATAGTTCATGGAGAGTAGACTCGCTGGGGTACTCCATAGGCTCTCCCCTCAGAAGGGAAATGCCTTCCATATTATCAATTGCAACTCTTCCACCTCCAATGCAACAACAGGGAATTCAGGGTTAGGATTAGTGTTATTGAGTTAGGGTTACTGTTACTGAATTAGGGTTAGGGCTAGGGTTAGAGTTATATGGTTAGAGTTTTATGGTTAGAGTTTTTAGGGTTAAGGTTTTAGGGGTGCCTGAATTTTAGGGTTTGGGCGGCTGTTAGGCTAGAGTGCAATTACATCAATAGAGGTGTAAGTCTAAATCACTATCTTAGGGTTAGGATTTCATGAATAATCATTGTTATTGCATCCAGCACGGTGGTCTTGTGTTCATTTTTTGACATAAAGGGGAATCTCCTGTGCGTGATGAGCATGAGACACTAATAATATCTCTTTCAGGTTCTTGTCAAGTCGCGCCAGCTTAACCTTAACAAGATTGGTGAGACTTTTACCCGGCATTTATTCGATTCATAATTGAATCATGATATGCAGGCGGTATTAGCCCCAACGATGAATAACTTACTATGCACTACCCCAAACGTTTACACTACCTCATTCCTAGGCACCTAGGAACTTGCCATTATTCACAAAACTGCTCCAAAGCGACCGACCAGTCAACATTTTTTTTCAAATTTTGCATTGGCCCCAGCCGTTTGCCTGCAAAGGTGTATTTACACAAGGGGAAATACTAGTTGTTCAGGGTTACAGAGTTGTAGTTCATTTCACCCTCGTGACATTTCCTGATGGATTCTTTTTCAGAAGCCACGATCTATACAAGGGAGCACCAAGACCAAGACTCCTATTTCTCCCAGTTGTTGCTGATATGGTGGGGTGGTTGATTATGAAATGTTAATCTGCTGCTGCATTGCAGGTCTTGACCACCCCCGCTGCACTCACCTTCTTTGCATAATGTTTTTGCAGTTTGGCTCATTCAATGTTTGAAGCGTGCTTGCTGCTCTTCATTTTCTTTAACGTAACTCGATAATTGTTGCAGATTTTATTAAATATGATACGCTGAATATGACAAGAAATGGAAATTTGAAGAAGTACATGGTATCACATTAAAGCGATGTTCAAGCTGGTGCTGACTTGGGCTTTTAAGTGGGAAACATCATCGTTGCAGCTGGAGGTGCTGTTTCTCAATGAAATGAGCACAGACACAAGCACATACAGCCCACTACAGAAATACTAAAGTTGTTTGCAGAGAAGTAGCAACCCAATACGTAAACTAATACAATATTTAACATTGATATGCAAAAAAGCAATAAAGAAATAGTGGCATAAAACCACAATACGATTGCCACTCCACCATTCAAGGGATAAACTGAGGGGCCATAACATACTCTATGATCTAAGCACATTAAACAGTTGGGTATATACACATATAATATAATACATAGTCTGCCAAGAAAGTAAGCGCGCATTAAAGTGCTGCTTCATCTACAGGCTTCCACAACGACACTGCAACACGAGGAACAGGAAGAAGTCCAGCTACCAACCGAACCTGCACCCGAAGAATGACTCTTTGCAGTGTCCTGCCTGTCATCATCAGCTACTGGTCTCCCAGAAAGGGCTAGTATTAAAAGGAGACCAAATGGGACTACAGGGGCAAAGAAACCCTCTGGACAAGACGTTTTGTACGCTCGCCTGATTATTCAACAGAAATAGGGAAACAATGTTATAAATCACCATGTGTAGACATCAGAGTCGTCACACTATACCTCAGCCTCTGCCAAACTGGCCAGGATAAAAACAATGGCTGAGACGAGGCCTCAGATACCAAGTTCTTCTCCTTCTCCTCCTTCTCCCCCCCCCTCCTCCTGATAATCACACTTGCAGTCATTTTCCTCTTCCGCGTTAGGTTTCTCATCAACCACACCGGAGGAGTCCAGCACAACTATATGAGCATCATCTTCTGGAACATATCCACAATCGCCACCATCCAACTCCATATCCATACTCGTACCCCCGATACCTTCTCCGGTCACCATGACCCATGACTCAACTGCACCCCCTCCTACAAAGAAATAATTATTCAACTCGATTTTCAAACTCACCAAGACCTACAAAAAAACATTACGCTCCTTCCTGCCTTTCTTTCCGCTCATTTGACAATTGCTGCGGTTACCTGGTGACAATGCTCCCATGGGTACCCTCTCCGTCGTAACAGCCCCCCTGTGCGTTATCCCCTGCACCTTCCTCTTCCCCTGCATGATCCACTCCATCATACTTCAATGTACACACTACGCGTAGGATTAGAGTTAGAGTAAGGGTTAATATTAGGGTTAGAGTTAGAGTTAAGGTGAGGGCTTAGAGTTAGGGGTAGGACTTAGAGTTAGGGTTAGGGCTTAGAGCAAGGGTTTGGAGTCAGGGTTAGGGATTAGAATTAGGGTTAGGGCTAGTATCCCACGTATTTGACCAACGAATCATACCAATATTTGGCTATCTTGCTTCCCTAACCCTAAAATTCGGAAAAACTCGAACTGATGCGAAGATCAAACTTAGGTTTAAAACGGAAGAATTACTTTTTGGTAAAATTATTGTGTCGGTTTTGTTTTGTCGTTTAAGGAGTTGGCTTGTTCTGAGATATATCGCTGTCACCCAGGGTTAGGTAGCACTGAAGAGCTGCGAGAATAAGAGATTCGGTAGAATAATATGAGTTGGATACTAAACTCTAAATTCGTTAAATGCCACGGGTGTGTAATTAAGAAAGAGCACCCGGTCCCCGTACACATTATGTAAAAAAATGTAATATAGAAAGAGGAGAATGGCTGCGTATTTATAATCGTCGGATTTGTGAGAGTTCGAGGAATTGAACGGTTTGACTTAGAGCTTCAACGGACTCGTAGTTAGTAGGTCCGCGTCTGTGTAGAGTAGCCGTGTTTTTTTAATTATATACCGACTTTATTTGTGTCGGTTTGTATAATCGACTTAGTGCTCTGTCGGTTTATCAAAACCGGTACCATGAATGCAGTCCGTGTGTGTTATGCCTTCACTAAGAGGGGTACTCCGTAGGGATACGCCAGGATAGAGGTGATATATATTACAGTATTAAACATCAAATTCGGAGAAATCACTCAAAAACTCCCATAGTGAGAGGAGTGAAAGATATCATACTATGTCAGTTTCCCAAAACCGACATTTCATTTATGTCAATCCTGCAAAAACCGACACTAAGCAATCACATTTGCACACTATGTTGAAGTTTGTGGATTAAGTGATGCATCGTTGGGGGTATTATTGCCTGCGTATTGTGATTCAAACTTATGATTGGGATGAGTGTGTCGCGATGGTCGTATTAGGATCGATAATACGACCATCGCGACATGGAAGCTGGCACGGTTTCAATGATGAACCCAGTAATGGTGGGCAAATTTGCCCCATGGAATGGAAACTGGTACCAGTGGAGGGCTGCAATGGAAGCAGCAG
>PJEL010004439.1_pt1 | contig 11595 bp, 14 predicted proteins | sample 1853271 | NCBI WGS metagenome assembly PJEL01 (sample SAMN08108733, study PRJNA415343) | Invertebrate metagenome, whole genome shotgun sequencing project. | host: Globobulimina | place: Sweden: Gullmar Fjord | collected 2015-08 | reverse complement strand
GGCACTGCCGCCTTTTTCGCGATGGTAATTTTCAATCCATTCCATCTGACAAACCTGACCCACACATTCGAAATTTCTGTCAGCAAACACGCTGAATCATGGCGAAAAGTACAAGAGTGGCACAGCGCCTTCGAATGGTTCAATGCCGTCGGTCAAAGCTTCCCGTTCCTGGTAATGGTCATCATAACCGCCGTCTCAGTAATCTTATGGTCAACTGCAAGATTCTTCCGCCCAATACCTGCCGACTCACCAATACGCCTCGTTAAAGCAAGCCAATCACGCTTCTCTGTCTTGCGTCCAGTATACGGCTCAACCGCTGCGATACTTACAACAACAGCTGCATGACTATATCAAAATATTTATTTCAGAAAAATCTTTTGAAGGATGTGGCGGGCTTACCTTCTTGAGATGCGTTCGGCATACTCGGCCTGGTCGCAGGTTTTTTCAAAAGAATATGAGCTGCTCCTACATAAAACAATAAAAGGGGGAAAGGCAGACCTGACATGTTTTTGCGTCGAACACCTCCCACTTTTATTCGTTCATGAAAACCCGGTCCTCAGGGCCCGGCTTTTTTACTTTTTGGCCAAATAAAGACCTAGTACCAAGGTACAATGGATTTATATGCAATTTATTATATATTCAATGAAAGCCAATCTTATTGACGGGGAGATTTATGCGAAAAATAATTACACCCTTTATACTCCTTCTGTTGCTGATGCCTTCTATTGGTATGGCAATCTCAATTGACCCGGACCTGTTCTACACTGTAACACCTGCCGGTAACAGTGCGGAGCTCTGGACTATTGATCCGAATACCGGGAATACCGCACTCGCTATTGCTCTTACGCTCCCTGGCGGAGAAACCCCTGATTTCAGGACCAACTCAATTGCCTTCAACCCTGCCAATCAGCTTTATGGCTGGGACACAGATAATAGACAATTGTTCAATATCGATTATAATTCGGGACAGATCAATTACATAGGAACCCCGGATGTGAATGCACCGAGATGGATAAACGGCATGGCATTCGATCAATCAGGGAGCTTATACGGGCTGGCAGGCTCTACCGACAAGCTGTATACAATTAACACATCCACAAGTGTTGCCAGTGTTGCGGGCAATTCATACGTGAACGTAAAGCATAGCGGTATGGCCGTAGATTTCAGTACCGGTTCGCTTTATTCAATAAGCGGATGGCAGGATAATATGCCTGATTACCTGCTTGCCATTAATCCCAATCCTACCCCTGTTGTAAACGAGGTCCACGACACGAATACAACCGGCAGCTACTCATGGACTACCCAAGCATCCGGTACAGGATATTCATACGACAGCAGCGCCGGGACGATCCATATGGACGGTACGGGATTCTCCTGCGGCGGTAACTGGTGCCCTGCCTCTGTGCAGAGTGAGAGGGAAATGGCAATTCCTTCCAGTGGATATGCAAAACTCGATTTTGATATTATCGGTGACGGGGCCGGGCAAAGCAGGATAATATTGCTCTTGAAAGAAGACGACAATACTATGTACAGCTTTAAAATTACCGATGACACATATGGGAGTAGCGGATTCACACAGGGCGTAACAAAGAAAGTGGGCGGTCTGGTTGTAGATCAGCATAATGGTGTTGGCACGGTAGCTCTTGGCGGGAATGAGACAGGGAATACGGTTAATTCGATAAACGAAAGTGTTGTAGTGGAGATATGGTGGAGCCCAACCCATTTAAAACTGGTAGTGAATGGAGTGCTTGTTAAAGACCTCAAGACGTCGGACACCACGATTATCGACCCATCAAAGCTTGTAGTAAAGTCGTATCGCTTCAATACCGATTGGAATTCCATTGAGGTGCAGCCCGGTGTCGCGCAGATAATCGCCGAGTTGGGCAACGGCATTGATTTTTACGGAGTAGGAGCTGAATTCGATCCTGCTACAGGTAATTTATTCACCATACGTGACTCCAATTATTTCCTTAACGTTGACCTTTTGGGCGGGGACGTAAGTGAGATAGGAAGGCTCGACGGGATTTTCACAACCAACCTTGCAGCGCCATATCCATACCCACAAGGCAGCACGCCGGTGCCGGAACCCGGCACCCTAGCCCTTTTCGGGGCAGGCCTTGCCGGTCTTCTACTGAGGAAAAGAAGAAAGCATCTTTAACTGTATTACCACACAAACCGCCTAGTGCAGACCCGCTTGTCGGGGCACCCAGGGGTCATTGTTGCTTTTATGCATCAAATTTCAATTTGAGATACGTAATTCCAGGGACACCATAGTTAATTCTTTTTCACCCATAAAATACTCTGCCAGTCATCAGCAGTTTGTTGGTTAACGGGTCAATCATTGGTCGTTTCATAGACCAATAAACAAACCAACGAAAGACATGCATGCTGATAAATGTCAGGCCGGACTCTGGTACGTTTTTTCATTGATCAGATCGATCAATCATTTTTTCAATGGATGAACGGTAATTTTCTGCTACAGTTTAAGAGATTCAGCTATTATCCATTAATTATCTCAAACACGGGGCAACCTGCATGAAACTTATTTTTGTTTACAATGCGGATAGCGGTTTACTCAACACGTTAATGGATATTGGCCACAAGATAATCAAGCCGGAAACGTATACCTGCAATTTATGCAACCTCACTTTCGGCAATTTCAGTGAAAACCGGAAATGGAAAGAATTCCGGGAGAACACCGATATTGAAATGGAGTTCCTGCACAGAGATGAATTTGAGACAAAATATGAAATGAAACTGGATTGCCCGGTTATATTAAAGGGGGCTGACCCGTTGGAAATAGCTATCTCAAAAGAACAACTTGAAGAATTCAACTCCCTTGACCAGCTGATAAACGCGGTTAATGAACTGGAGTCCCGCCAATAAGGCCGTAACAAAGCGTAAAGCCGGAATCCAATCATCTAATTAACTATTCAAGAGAATCCAGATGGCAGCAAAAAAATATTATGCAATCGTATCCGGCCGCAAGCCCGGAATTTATGATAACTGGCCGGTCGCGCAGGCACAGGTGACAGGATACCCGGGGGCAAAATTCAAAGGGTTTCCAACCAGAAAAGAAGCCGAAGCGTGGATGAAAAAGCCGACATACAGCCAATCACCCAAAAAAACAACGAGCAAGGCCAGGCCGTCGATTGCAGACACCTCCCCCAAAACCGGCGAAGTGACGATTTACACCGATGGCGGCGCCCGCTATAACCCGGGCCCCGGTGGCTACGGAATCGTCCTGATCTATAATGGTGAGCGAAAAGAACTCTCCGGCGGCTATAAACTGACCACCAACAACCGTATGGAGCTCATGGGCTGCATTGTCGCCCTGCGGGAACTCGAGCATCGCAATAAACCGGTGACGCTCTATTCCGATTCCAGCTATGTTGTGAACGGCATCGTCAAAGGATGGGCAAAAAGCTGGCGCAAAAAGGGCTGGATTAAATCCGACAGAAAGCCTGCCATCAACCCTGACCTCTGGGCTGAGCTGCTGGACCTCGTTGAAGATTTGAATATCACGTTCAAATGGGTAAAAGGCCATGCCGGCCATCCCATGAATGAGCGGTGTGATGAATTGGCGGTGGCTTCCGCAAGGCAGGAAGGATTGCCGGTAGATGCCGGGTACCGCCCTTAAATAACTAAAGAGCTCCCTGCTCTGGCAAGAAAAGAGAATTATGCAGATCTGGGTTGATGCCGATGCGTGCCCCAACGTTATCAAGGAAATACTGTTTCGGGCTGCCGAGCGGCTGCAGATCCCTCTCATCCTGGTTGCCAATAAGCTCCTGCGAACCCCTCCATCACGTTATATCAGCTCAATTCGGGTGGGGGCCGGACTCGATGTGGCAGATAATGAAATAGTCCGGAAAATGGCGTCCGGCGACCTGGTAATCACCGCCGATATACCCTTGGCCTCCGAGGTCATCGGCCAAGGCGGCCATGCCCTTAACCCGCGGGGAGAATTTTACTCCAAAGAAAATATCGAAGAGCGGTTGAGCATGCGAAATTTCATGGACGAGTTGCGCGATGCCGGAGTCAATACCGGCGGGCCGGCCACCCTTAACCAGAAAGACAGACAAGCCTTTGCCAATCAGCTGGATCGATTTCTGGCCTCCTGCAGGTAGAAACTACCCGCCGGCCAGTTTGGCCTTAAACCCCAACTTTATTAAGGCATCGACCAGGACTTGGCGATGATTTCCCTGGATTTCAATAATCCCGTTTTTGACTGTGCCGCCTGATCCGCACTTCTTCTTGAGCTGTTTGGCGAGCTTTTTGAGCTCTGCCTCGCCGAGGCCCACCCCGGTTATCAGGCAGACCCCGCTGCCCTTGCGGCCTTTGGTCTGCCGGCTTACCCGCACCACGGTGTCGCCCTGTTGCCGGTTTTTCTCATTACTGCAGCAGCATTTTTTAACCGGATGGCCACAGCCCGGACAGGTTCGACCCGTATCGGTCGAGTAAACCAGGCCTTTTGTTTTTGGCTTTTTCACTTTTGCCTGCGACGTCCCTTTGACTCTTTCTTGCGCGGCTGGCGCGGCTCGCCGCCACCGGGGGGCAGGATACTCTTGTCCTCCGAAGCGACCCATACAAAACGGGACTGCGCTTTACTCCCCCTGTAGGCCGGGATCCGGTAACGGCGCACCTCGAAGCTGCAATCCATCAAGAGCTGCTCGAATTCCTTACTTGGCCCCGCCGACCACACGGCCAGACACCCCTTTTTGCGCAGTGCCACGTGACAGGCCATAATTCCTTCATAGCCGTACAGACGGCTGTTCCCAGAATCGGTTATGGCGCCGGGGCCATTATCGATATCCAGCAGGATCGCATCGAATCTGTTCCTGGAACGTGAGATAAGCTCGACGACATCGCCGGTCTTCAGGTCAACCCGTTGGTCTGCCAGTGGCTGGCCGTTTAATTCCCCGAGGAACTGACGATTCCATTCGACTACAGCATCCATCAGTTCACCCACCACCACCTGGGCGTCGGGGCTGAGCATATCGAGTGCCTGGCGCAGGGTATAGCCCATGCCCAGGCCGCCGATGAGTATGCTGGGCGCCTTGCGGCCGGCCAGATGCGCACAACCCAGCCGCGCCAGCTCCAGTTCCGATTCATGGTGGCGGCTGAGCATCAAATCCTCACCGTTGACTATGATCGTGAAATCACGGTCATGCTGATAAAGGATCATCTCGCCGCCGTCCGGAGTCCGGGCGGCAGCTATTTTTAGTCTCTGTTTCATGGTGGTATCCTAAAAAAGCATATTGAATTTTGCCGGCATTCTCGCCTGGAACTCCATCCGTTTGCCTGTGACAGGGTGCACAAAAGCCAGATAGTTCGCATGCAGGGCAAGCCGCCCGAAGGGATCGCTACTTGCGCCGTATTTCTTATCTCCGGTCACGGGATGGCCGATGTCGGCCAGGTGCACGCGGATCTGGTTTTTTCTCCCGGTTTCAAGAGTGATTTCGAGGAGGGCATAGCGGCCTGCGGATTTCACCAATTCATAGTTTGTCACGGAGTATCTGCCCTTCTCGTTGCTGTCGTCAACCGCATATGTCCGCAGGGATTTTGACTCGTAAAGCCGGCTGGTTATCCGACGGCTCTTCTCCTTGGGAACACCTTCGACAACGGCTGCATATTTTTTGTCAACCTCTTTCCAGTTGTCCTGCAACGCACGCTTCACGGTTTCATTTCTGGCAAAGACAAGCAGGCCGGAGGTGTCCCGATCCAGCCGGTGGACGATGAAAATCCGTTCCCCGGAATCGTACCACTCCCTGAGACAGGCATTGAGGCGGTAATACGCCGTTTTTGTTTTTTCCCTGTCAGTCGCTATGGTCAACAGTCCTGCAGGCTTGTCGATGACGATGATCGCCTCATCCGCATGGACAATCGTCAGCCCCGGGCAGGACTTGATCTCTTCAGTCGTTTCTTTTGCCGATTTTATGAAAATTGTATCTCCCGGCGACAGACGGTGATCATGCCGCGTTACAGGCACGCTGCCGACAAGAATCGCCCGATATTTGAGAAGCTGCTTCGCCTTGGTTCTGGAATAGCCGGCAGCGGTCAGAAACTCAAGAAGGGTGACTTCGTTTTTTGTTACCAGTTTTCTCATCAGCTCTTTAACGAGAGTGCGATCCTCTTTCTTTCATGGTCAACGTCAAGTACCCTGACAGTCAGTTGCTGACGGACCTTGACGATCTCGGCAGGATCTTTGACAAACCGATCAGCAAGCTGGCTGATGTGGATCAGACCGTCGTTATGGACGCCAATATCAACAAAGGCCCCGAATTTTGTAACATTGGTGACAATCCCCGGGATCTTCATGCCGGGCGATAGGTCATCAATGGTATTCACCCCGTCGGCAAAAGAGAAAACTTCAAAAATAGCCCTTGGGTCTCGACCGGGTTTGGCAAGCTCTGCCAGGATGTCCTTTAGCGTCGGCAAGCCGACCGTGTCGGAAACATATTGCGAAATATCAATTCCAGCCCGTTTGGTTTCGTTTTTGATCAAATCAGTAACCCTGCAGCCCGCGTCTTTTGCCATCTGCTCCACCAAAGAATAGCGCTCCGGGTGAACAGAGCTGTCATCCAAAGGGTTTTCAGCACCATGCACCCGCAAAAAACCGGCGCATTGCTCAAAGGCTTTGGCTCCCAAACGCGGGACTTTCAGCAACTTTTTCCTGGTTGCAAAGGGCCCGTTTTCATTGCGATACGAAATAATATTCTGAGCCAGGATCGGTCCCAACCCGGAAACATGGGTCAGCAACTCAACGCTTGCCGTGTTCACTTCAACCCCGATAGTATTGACGCAGCTTTCAACAACCTCCTGCAGCCTTTTTTTGAGCTCCATCTGGTTCACATCATGCTGATACTGACCTACACCGATGGCCTTGGGATCAATTTTCACCAATTCCGCCAGCGGGTCTTGCAGGCGCCTGCCGATTGAAACAGCGCCGCGCACGGTCAGATCATGATCCGGGAATTCTTTGCGGGCCGTTTCCGAGGCGGAGTAGACCGAGGCACCGCTTTCATCCACCATGGTAATAACAACCGGGTCCAATCCCAGGCGACGCGCAAAAGTTTCGGTTTCCCGGCTTGCCGTGCCGTTGCCGATGCCAATCGCTTCAATCCGGTATTTCCGGCAGAGATCTTTTACAGCCTTGCCGGCCTCATGACTCTTGTGCTCGGAAAGAGTGGGATAGATGGTCGTAAAATTGAGAAGCTTGCCCTGTCCGTCCAAACAGGCAAGTTTGGCGCCGGTCCTGAAACCCGGGTCCAGGGCCATTACCCGTTTCTGACCAAGAGGGGGCGCTAACAGGAGTTCACGCAAATTATCGGCAAAAACCAGTATTGCCTCTTCATCCGCTCTTTCCTTCAGAGAATTACGTAATTCATTTTCAAGTGACGGCATGAGTAACCGTTTATAGCTGTCTTCAAGCGCCAGCAACACCTGTTGGCCACAGAAATCTTGCCTCTTTAAAAACCGACCCTTGAGCAACTTGATGGCTTCATCGGGATCGGGGCGTATGGCAAGTGACAACACCTTTTCATTCTCACCGCGAAACATCGCCAGCATCCGGTGGCCGGGAACCTTTACCGTCGACTCCTGCCAATCAAAATAATCCCTGAATTTGGCGCCCCTTTCTTCATTCTTTTTAATGACCTTTGAATGAATCATTGAACGCTGGTTGAAAAGCTGTCGCAATTTTGCCCGCACCGCAGAGTTTTCACTGACCCACTCGGCAATGATATCCCGCGCCCCGTCAAGGGCATCCTCCGGGGTATGCACCTCCTTTGCCGGATCAATATATTTTTCCGGGGTAACCGGCTTGCCGTCCTGTCTGAAAATTGATGCTGCCAAGGGCTCCAGACCCTTTTCTTTGGCAATCATACTGCGGGTCCGCCGTTTGGGCCTGAAGGGCAGATAAATATCTTCCAGGGTGGCAAGATCCGCAGCAGCTTCTAAGGATTTTTGCAAGGAATCGGTCAGTAAATCACGTTCGGAAAGCGATTTGATAATCGCCTGCAGTCTTTTGTCCCGTTCAGCAAGTTTCGCCAGTTGATCCAGAATTGCACTGATCTGCATTTCATCCAAAGACCCGGTTGCCTCTTTCCGGTACCGGGCCACAAATGGAACCGTTGCCCCCTCATTCAATAGAGCAGCAGTTGCGGAAATCTGTTTCTCATTGATATTTAAATTCTTTGAAATTGTCTGATGATGTTTGTTCATAATAGAGACTATTCGCCGTACATATCAGTTATGAGCTTGCGTAATTGAGCGGCTTTGATCTTTGATAATTTGTCAATTTTCTTTTTCAATCTTTGTTTGCTAAGAGTACGAATTTGGTCAACGGCGATCTCCGCCTTTTTATTGGCGCATTTAATCTGGAGTCGGGTTCTCCATTGTGGGTGCAACTTTGAGGTCAAGGGACACACGACAATGGTTTCTAGGTATTTATTCATTTCATCTTGGCTGATTATGACAACAGGACGTATTTTTTTTGTTTCTCTTCCTATCGTTGGGTTGAGGTCAGCATAATATATTTCGTACCTTTTAATATTCAAAGTCTTCATCCTCCAGTCCGTCAAGAAGCGTTGTGTCAAAATCATCCCAATCTTCCTTATCAGCAGCCATGGCTTTATATGTATCTTCCCAGGAAAGCTTATTGCCTTCTTTCTTCCGAAGCAGCAGTCCCCTGTCTGTTTCTTCGAGCAAAAGGGAATTGTTAAGGCCATATTTTTGAAGGAGTGCCTTGGGTATGCGAACGCCTTTGGAATTTCCAATAGGGACCAGCTTAATATCTCTTACACGTATTTGTTTTTCCATGGGTATTGCTCCTTGAATTTTATTAAAGCTATTTTGTAATTATTGTAATTACATTTATCTGCGAGGTCAAGTTTAGAATCAAAACAAACTTGTTACTCATTCTAATCTGCTATACTATCTTTTTTGCATCAAATGTGCGGTTGAACGTAGAACCGGTTGCACGCAATAGAGGTTAAATAATGACCATTGATATAGATTATTTTCTAAATATCCTCGCAGAGGAAGTCCAGAAATACCAGGTTCCAGTGGTTGACCTGATCGCGGTGCAGACGAAAGATCCCTTTCGGATACTGGTGGCCACCATCCTGTCGGCCCGCACCAAGGACGAAACAACGGCAAAGGCCTCGGCAAGGCTGTTCAAGAAGGTATCCGGCCTGGACAGCCTGGCAGACCTTGATGAGGCAACTATTGCCAAGCTTATTTACCCGGTGGGTTTTTATAAGAATAAGGCAAAATATCTCAAGGAGCTGCCGGGCGCCATGGAACAGTTTGGCGGCAGGATCCCGGATGATGTTGAGTCACTCACCAGGCTGCCCGGCGTGGGGCGCAAGACCGCCAACCTGGTGGTGGCAGTGGCCTTCAACAAGCCGGCCATCTGTGTAGACACCCATGTGCACAGGATTATGAATATCTGGGGCTATGTACAGACCAAGACCCCATTAGAGACAGAAATGGCATTGCGGCAGAAACTGTCCGGAAAATACTGGATCAAGGTCAATTCCATTCTGGTGGCCTTTGGCCAGGCAATCTGCAAGCCGGTACGGCCCCACTGTGATCGCTGCATTATTGTTGATCAGTGTCCACAGATCGGCGTGACTCCAAGGAAAACGCCTAAGGCAAAAGTGGCAAATGGAAAAAGTCCAGGGAATCGAGTGAAAAAAATAATATCCTGGAATGTCAACGGGTTAAGGGCCATAGGGAAGAAGGGATTTACTGATATTGTCTATGAACTGGATGCAGATATCATCAGTCTCCAGGAGATTAAGGCCCTGCCTGACCAACTGCCGGAGAGCCTAAGGAGCCTGGAGGGCTATGAACCCTACTGGTACCCGGCAAAACGTAAAGGATATGCCGGCGTCTGCACATACACCAGGATAAAACCGCTCAATGTTATCTACGGCATGGATATTGCCGAATATGACCGGGAAGGCAGGGTGCTGACCCTGGAATTTGAGGATTTTTTTCTGGTCAACACCTATTTCCCCAATGCCCAGCACGGCCTGCTTCGTCTGGATTTTAAGTTGGCCTTCAACAGGGATATGCACAACTTCATTGACCGGCTGGCAGAGAAAAAGAGTGTGGTACTCTGTGGCGACTTAAATGTGGCCCATAAGCCCATAGACCTGGCAAACCCCAAGCAGAATGAGAAAAATCCCGGTTATTCAGCCCCGGAGAGAGAATGGATGGATACCTTTATCGGGTCCGGCTATATCGATACCTTCCGCAAGTTCAACCAGGAGCCGGAGCAGTACTCCTGGTGGAGTTACCGCTTCAATGCCAGGGCCAGGAATATCGGTTGGCGGATTGATTATTTCTGTGTGGATCCGGCCAGTGAAAAACGGGTCAAGGGCGCCGACATCCTTGATCATATCCTCGGCTCTGACCATTGCCCGGTCAGTTTGGATTTTGAGTAGAGAAAAAAGGGTCCTAGGGGTCGAGGGTTGTCAGCATACGAAACTGCTGACGATTGACACAAGGGAAAGAATTCAGAATTCAAAGTTTAGAACTTAAAATTGCCATCTCACGCAGCTTGTTTTTTCCTGACCAGAAAAAGGGCTATTCCGCCAATGATCATGAGGCTGCTGAGCAGCTGTCCCATGGTTATGCCGCCGGCCAGAAATCCTATGTGGGCGTCAGGTTCACGGAAAAATTCAATGATAATTCGGAAGATACCGTACAGAATCAGAAACATGGCCAGCATGGAGCCATGCGCCCATGAAGATGGCGGCTTCTGCTTTTCCTTCAGAATCCATAAGATACAGAAGAGCACCACACCTTCAAGAAAGGCCTCGTAAAGCTGGGATGGATGACGGGGCAGCGGTCCGCCGCCTGGAAAAACCATGGCCCAGGATACATCGGTAACCCGGCCGTACAGTTCGGCGTTGATAAAGTTGCCAAGGCGGCCAAACCCCAGGCCAATCGGAATTGTGACAGCATACATGTCTGCAACCCGCCAGAAATCCAGCCCTTTCTTCCTGCAGAATATCACAGCGCCGATGATCAATCCCAGCAAGCCGCCATGAAAGGACATGCCGCCCTGCCAGGTGGCGAGGATCTGGGCGGGATGCTGCAGGTAATAAGAGAAGTTGTAAAACAATACGTAACCCAGCCGGCCGCCCAGCACCAGGGAGATGATCAGCACCAGGTTGAGGTTCTCAAAGTCATTTTCAAATTCCCGGAAGCCGAATTTTTTGATCTGGTGCTTGACCAGCATGATGGTGGCAAAAAAGCCAAGTACATACATCATCCCGTACCAGCGGACATGCAGGGGGCCAACCGAGAAGATAACCGGGTCTATTTGCGGAAAGGTCATATATAACCTTCTTTTCGTAAATGGATCTGCAGGGCCGAGATGGCAGCCGGGGTTATGCCGGAGATGCGGGAGGCCTGGCCCAATGACCGCGGCCGCACCCTTGTCAGTTTTTCAATCACCTCGTGGGACAACCCGGCCAGTCCTTTATAGTCCATTTCTTCCGGCAGGGCGACAGACTCAAGCCGCTGGAACCGGGAAATCTGCTCATTTTGCCTTTCAATATAGCCCTGGTATTTCACCTG
>PJEL010004438.1_pt1 | contig 11596 bp, 10 predicted proteins | sample 1853271 | NCBI WGS metagenome assembly PJEL01 (sample SAMN08108733, study PRJNA415343) | Invertebrate metagenome, whole genome shotgun sequencing project. | host: Globobulimina | place: Sweden: Gullmar Fjord | collected 2015-08 | reverse complement strand
AAGACCATCTCGACCTCCCCCACCGCCTTCTCGAGGTCTCCGGCCAGATCGAGCAGAGCCGGCAGCAGGACCGCATGGAGGCTGTTGCCCTCCCGCAGGGTCCAACCGTAGTCGCGGATCACATGAAACACCCAGAACGCCAGCGCCGGCCCGCGCAGGAACTTCGGCAATTCCCGGTGACACCTGGCGATCAGAGGCAGCACCCGTGGCAGCATTTCAGGGGCGCAGATGTCCTCGGCGGCCAGCGTCTTGCCCTCGATATAGTCGATCACCAGCACGCCCGGTTCATGATGGACCACCGCCGGGGAGATACCGGCCTGTGCCGCGGCGCGGCTCGCCGCCAGCTCGTTGAAGCGCATCACCTGATGAGTCGGGATGTCGTCGCCGACACGCACCACGACCTTACGGCCGGCATCCTCGACCAGGAAGTTCACGTTGGTGATGCCGCCGCTGAGCGGCTGCGGATCGACCGGACCCTGCCAGAGCTTCAAAGCCATGACCCTGCTGCGGGCATCGCTCATCTCACTGCCCTCCCTGCTCGGTCAGACCCAGTCGCGCGCGGGCGCGTGCGGCCCCGGCGGCAATCAGGCGGTCGGCGATGATGGCGATGAAAGCGACCGAGACGCCGGCAACGATACCGCGCCCGGTATCGGCCTTGGTCAGCGCGATATAGACCTCCTGCCCCAGGTCGCGGGTGCCGACCAGCGCGGTGATCACCAGCATGGACAGGGCCAGCATGATGGTCTGGTTGATGCCCAGCATGATCTCCGGCAGGGCCAGCGGCAGCTTGATGCGCCACAGCAATTGCCAGCGGGTGCAGCCGGACACCGTGCCGGCCTCGACAAGCTGCGGGTCGACGGAGCGGATTCCGTGAGCGGTGTAGCGCACCGCCGGCGCCAGGGCATAGAGCACCACGGCGATCATCGCCGAGAAATCGCCGACCCGGAACAGCATGACCACGGGGATCAGATAGACGAAGCTCGGCAGGGTCTGCAGGGTATCGACAAAGCCGCCGATGATCCGTCCCGCCCGCCGGTTCTGTGCCGCCAGAACTCCGAGCGGCACGCCGATCAGCGCGGCGATCAGCACCGAGACGCCACAGAGGTAGACGGTCACCATGGCCTTGTCCCAAAGACCGTTGACCAGGATGAAGCTCGCCAGGAGGAAGCAGAGCAGCGCCAGCTTCCAGCGCCCGAGCTGCCAGCCGGCGAAGGTGATCAGCGCCAGGAACCAGGGCCAGGGCACGCCCAGCAGAAATCGCTTCACCGGGATCAGAAGGTTGAGCAGCAGGAAAGTCTTCACGGCCTCCAACTGATCGAAGAAGTTCACGTTGATGGTCCGCACCAGGTCTTCCCAGAAGGCCCCGGTGGTGACTTCCGCGGCCTCCGGATAGGTCTGAACGGCGGGCCAGACAAGCCCGAACAGGCCGGTCGCAAGAATGACGGCCAATGTGGCAAGCAGCCAGGGGTGGCGCTTCACGAAGGGCAGCGCGCGACGGCCATGCTCCGGCGGCGGACGATTGGCGAAAGCCTGGCTCAAGCGATCCAGCGCGATGGCAAGGACGACGATGGCGACGCCGGACTCGAGCCCGCCGCCGATATCGAGCTTGCGCAGCGACGCCAGCACGTCATAGCCCAAACCGCCGGCGCCGATCATCGAGGCGATAATGACCATGTTGAGCGACAGCATGATCACCTGGTTGACCCCGACCATCAGGCTCGGCATGGCCGAGGGCACCAACACCCGCCAGGTCATCTGGCGGTCGGTGCAGCCCACCATCACGCCGAACTCGCGAACCTCCGACGGTACGCCGCGCAGTGCCAGGGTGGAGATGCGCACCATCGGTGGCATGGCATAGATCAGTGTCGCGACCAAGGCCGAGACCGGCCCGAAGCCGAAGAGGAAGAGGATCGGCACCAGGTAGGCGAAAACCGGAACGGTCTGCATAAGGTCGAGAAGCGGCGTCAGCAGCCGGTCGAACCAGCGCCAGCGGTAGGCGCCGATACCCAGCAACAAGCCACCACCGACGCCCAGCGGCACGGTGATGACGATCGAGGCCAGGGTCACCATGGCGCTCTCCCACTGCCCGAAAACGGCAAGGTAGAAAAAGCAGAGCCCGACGAAGATCGCCAAACCGATACTCTTGGCGTAGTAACCGATGGCGACGACGACGAAGACAACGGCAATCCAGCTCAAGGACGGCAGGAGTTCCACCGCCTCGTCGCCGAGGCCCTGAACGAAGCCGCTGACCAGCAGCGCCTTGGCCAGATCGTACGGCTGCTCCAGCAGCCAGGCGATGCCGCGGGTCATGTCGGTGAAGCTGAAGAGGCCGAAATGCGCGTCTTCCACCAGCCACTTCATGAAGGCGCTGATCTCGCTCTTCATGGGCAGGCGCAGATCGCGCGGCACTTTCATAAGCCAGCGCGCGTCGATGGCCTTGGCAAGGTCGCGCCCGGTTTGGGCCAGCACGAAGGTCGCCAAAGCAAGCCCCAACCAAATGATCGCCACGGGCGACAGCGGCAGAGCGCGTGCCGCCTTCATGATCCCCGCTCCCGCCCGATGAGGGTATCGATCACGGCGCGGCGGTCGATGGAACCGATGACGGCGCCGCTCTCGTCGACGACGGCAAAGGGGCGGTCGGCCGCCTCGACGCGGTCGGCCACGTCCTCGATTCTGTCCTTGGCAGAGAGCTGTCCGGCCACCTCCCCGCCTGGCGCCCCCGCCTGCATGACCGCGCGCAGGGTCAACACCTTGGCGCGCGGAATGTGCTTGGTGAACTCGGCCACGTAGTCGTCGGCCGGAGTCAGCACCAGTTGCTCGGGTGTGTCCACCTGGATGACCGCGCCGTCCTTCATGATGGCAATGCGGTCGGCAAGGCGGATCGCTTCGTCGAAGTCATGGGTGATGAAGACGATGGTCTTGCGCAGCACCGATTGCAGGCGCAGGAACTCGTCCTGCATTTCGCGGCGGATCAACGGGTCCAGCGCCGAGAATGGCTCATCGAGGAACCAGATCTCCGGCTCCACCGCCAGCGAACGCGCAATACCGACGCGCTGCTGCTGACCGCCGGAAAGCTCGCGGGGGAAGTAAGCTTCACGGCCGGTCAGGCCGACGAGGTCGATCACTTCCTTGGCGCGCGCCTCGCGCTGCCCGCGGTCGATGCCCTGTACCTCCAGCGGAAAGGCGACGTTCTGCATCACGGTCAGGTGCGGCAGCAGGGCGAAGTGCTGGAACACCATGCCCATCTTGTGGCGCCGGATCTGGATCATCTCGCGCTCCGAGGCGCGCAGCAGATCCTGGCCTTCAAAAAGGATTTCTCCTGCCGTCGGCTCGATCAGCCGCGACAGGCAGCGCACCAGTGTCGATTTACCGGAACCGCTCAACCCCATGATGACGAAGATTTCGCCCTCACGGACCTCGATGTTCGCCTCGCGCACCGCGCCGATCAGTCCGGCCGCCTGGATCTCCGCCAGTCCCGGCGCAGCGCCTTGCTGGGCAAGGAAACGCTCCGCTCCATCCCCAAAGAGTTTCCAGACATGGCGGCAAGCCAGCTTGACGGGTCTTTGCTGCATCATACCCTCGTAGTTCCCCTGTTCCGGGGAACGATGAGATACCCGGCCGACGAACTCAACTGGCGAAGTCGATTGTCTCACTTGTGAAACCGGCCGCGACGACCGCCGGCATGACCTTCGACCGGCCCCGGGCGACGGCCGGAACGCCCCGCAAAGGACGTCCCAGCCACCTCCTAGGCCCCTGATCGCTCAGGGGAATCCGCAGGGGTCACACCGCGGACTTTTCAGCGAACTACTGACCGATCCACTTGCTCCAGGTCGATTCGTTCTTGGCGACCCAGTCGGCGACCACCGCGTCGAGGTCCTTGCCGTCCAGATCGACCGCCGCGACCATCGCGCCCATCTCCTCATTGGAGACCTGGAACGCCATGACCGCCTTGTGGGCGCCGGGCCACTTGTCCTTCACGCCGGACCAGGAAACCTTCCAGATCGGCCCGCGCGGCTTGCCGCAGTCATAGGCCATGTCCGGGTTCAGGCCGGAGGACGGATCGCCGTAGCACTCGGCGGAGTACTTCGGGAACTCGACCCACTCGCCGTCGAACTTGATCGGCGCCCAGTGCGGCGCATAGACCCACAGCAGGACCGGCGCCTTGCGCTGGTACGCGGACTCGAGCTCGGCGAAGAGCGCCGCGTCGGTACCGGCGTGCACGACTTCGTAATCCAGCTCGAGAGCTTCGACGCGCTCGTCGTCGAAGCCGCCCCAGGTCACCGGACCTCCGAGATAACGCCCTTTAGGGGCCGTCTCAGCCGTGGAGAAGGCCTCGGCGCAGTCGTTCAACGCCTCCCAGTTCGGCAGACCCGGGCACTTCTCTTTCATGTAGGCGGGGTACCACCACTCCTCGATGGCCTGCATGCCGGTCTCACCGAGATTCTCGACCTTGCCGGTTCCCGTCGCTTCGTCCATGGCCTCGCGGCCCGTGGTTTCCCAAATCTCCATGGCGACGTGCAGGTCGCCGGTCTTCAAGCCGGCGAACTGTGCGATGTAGTCGGCCTGCACGTACTCGATGTTGTAGCCGGCTTTCTTCAGCACCGACCCCATCATCTTGGTGGTGATCAGCTGGCCCGTCCAATCGTGCAGCGTCAGCTTGATGGGGTCCTTTGATTCGACTTCCGCCAGCGCGCCGCCGACAGTCCCAAGGCCGACCGCGAGACCGATCGCGAGACCAACCCCTGGACCGGCCAGCAGCCCCAAAAATTTCGAACTCCGCATCCTACCGTCCTTCCCGTTCCGATTTTTTTCTGCCTCTTTTCCCCGGGCGCGGCCGCTAGGCCACGCCTTGCCCACGGCTGGCGAACCGGCCGAGAGGCGCAATTATTCTTCTGCCTATACCCACATCTGTCAACATTGGATATGTGGTTTTGTGGCTTTTGGCGCATTTCAGGTTGCCCGAGGGGCCAGAATTGCGAAATACTGTTAGCATTGCCACGAAAGGGCCGCCCGACTGGCACGGCTTTTTTTGCGCCCCTGCCGACAGGTTCCGATATATGCATTCAACGCACCGCGAAGTGGAAATCCTGGACGAGCTGAAGGTCTCTGGCTCCTGTCGGATCCACGAGCTGGCACGCCGCCTCGCGGTGTCCGAGGAGACCATCCGCCGCAACGTGAAAAAGCTCGCCGGGCGCGGCCTGGTGCGCAAGGTGCACGGCGGCGTCTACCTGCCGGATTCCGTCCAGGAAGCCTCCTTCGCCCAGCGCATGGACGAGAACCCCGACGCCAAGCGGCTGATCGCCGCCCAGGTGGCGCGCATGATCAAGAACGGCGATTCGCTGATCCTCGACATCGGCTCCACCACCGCCTACGTCGCCCGCGCGCTGCGCGGACACCACGACCTCTTTGTCGTGACCAACTCGGTGGCGGTGGCGCAGATGCTCGCGACCCGCAACAACAACCGTGTCTTCATGGCCGGGGGCGAGTTGCGGGCCCATGACGCCGGCGCCTTCGGGCGCGAGGCCATCGCCTTCGTGCGGCAGTTCTCTGTGCAGTACGCCATTCTTTCCGCCGCGGCCATAGATGCCGAGACGGGCTTCATGCTGTTCGACCTGCAGGAAGCAGAGTTCTCCCGCGAGATCATCCAGCACGCGGAAAAGTCGATCATCGCCGCCGACGCCACAAAGTTCGGCCGCCGCGCACCCGTGCGCGTCGAAGACGCCGGCGTCATCGATACCCTGGTAACCGACGCGCCGCCGCCCGCCGACATCGTCGCCTTCCTGGAAGAAGCCGCGGTCAACCTGGTCGTCGCCGAGCCGGCAGCGGAACAGGCATAGCTCCTTCGAAAGCGAGCAAGACAAGAGGAGTTCCCCCGTGAGCGACCCTTCCGCCGCCACCTTGCTGCAGGCCGCCCGCGACATCACCGCCACGGCCCTGGCGACGCCGCTGCGCCACTTCCGCAGCGGCTTTAATGTCGAGCAGAAAGCGGACGAAAGCCCGGTCACCATTGCCGACCGCGAGACCGAGGCCGCCCTGCGCGCGGCCATCGCCAAGCGCTTCCCGGAGCACGGCATCCTGGGTGAGGAATACGGCAGCGAGAACCTGGATCGCGACGTCGTCTGGGTCATCGATCCCATCGACGGCACCAAGTCCTTCATCTCCGGCTCGCCGCTCTTCGGCATGCTGGTGGCGGTGCTGAAGGGCGGCCTGCCGGTCGCCGGGATCATCCGTATGCCGGCGCTGGGCGAGTGCTACGCCGGGTCCCTGGAAACCGGCAGCGACCGCGACGGCACCCCCCTCGCCTGCCGCAAGGGCGTCGCCCTCGACCAGGCCTTCCTCTGCATCAACGAGGCCAACAGCATCATGGCCGAGGAGCCGGAGATATTCCGGCGGCTGATGGCGACCGGCCGCTACCAGCGCCTGACCTACGACTGCTTTCCCTACGCCCAGCTCGCCTCCGGCCAAATCGACGCCGTGGTCGACTACAACCTGCAGCCTTATGATTTCCTGCCGGTGGCCCCGGTCATCGAGGGTGCCGGCGGCGTCATCACCGACTGGCAGGGCCGGCCGCTCACCCTGGAATCCGGCGACCGCGTCGTCGCCAGCGCCAGCGCCAAGATTCATGAGGAATTGCTGAAGATTCTCGCCGGCTAGGCGCTCCGCATATATTGCGTCTACTGCCACGATGGAGGGCTACATAGCATTCGGCCATCGCCCTCCCTGTCAGCTTTGACGGTTCCAGAAACGGCGGGCGTTCAGCCGCGGCTGTACCGAGGCCGCGCCATGAAGGACCGCCCCCCACTGAAGGCCTTCACAGATGGACTACCAAAATTGAAGAATGCGAAGATGAAGCCAACACCCAAAGCCACTTACCCCAACTTTGCTCAGGGGCGGCACCTGTCAGGCTAAGATCCTACCTGCACACTCGGTCCGAAACTTTGGGGGCAGGTCAAAAGCATGGACCTAAGCCGGCTCAGCAATGCCATCAGGTGACTGCTCGCCCAATTTCTTCAGTCGTCGATAAATGAAAGGCGCCCCGATGACTATGTAAATGAACAAGAGAAAGGTGCCTACAATGCTGTGTGCCGGAACCTTACGACCCATCTCCGCTTCACATAGCGCACGGGCAGAAATCCAAAATATTCCAAAAAACAGGAACACCGTTGCGAACGCCAAAGCCATTTCAAGAGGCTTATCGAAAGGCGTTCCGCCGAACAGCGCAGGTTGCAGGTACGTCTTGTACAAGACCGCACCCCCAAAACATACGATCAGCACTAGTAAGAAACGACGGGCGGTGGGTAGGGGCTCCGAAGCGCCTACGCCGTGTCGCATAGAACGGAGCCGCCCGGAAGCGAAAGCCAAGGCGCGAAAGGTCCAGGCAAAATGCAAGGCGAAGCACCCCAGGCCGAAAAGGAATGGCCAAAATCCCGAAATCTCCAGCCCCGAAGTTCCTAAGAGGGACGATATTGCAGCAAGGAGAAAATACGCAGGCACAAAGAAGAGAGGTCTGAGAGGCAGCTTTTCCATCCAACGTCCTTCACCGATAAGACAATCACACTGTTCAAATTGGGCGCCGTGACCTACCCCCGGACTTGGTACCACTCGTTAGTCTAGACTGCTATATCCCAGGTTGTAAGTGGCGATCTGGTTGGAGCCCCGAAGGCGCTGAAGGCCGGCGGCCGCGTCGTCGCCAGCGCCAGCGCGGAAATCCATCAGGAACTGCTGAAGGTGCTGGCGGAGTAGATGCCTAAGTTGGGCGTGGGTGATCTCTCAACTGTGGCCGCTGGACGGTTTCATCCGACGCTTTCCAGCACGCTTGTATTTGCTCTGATACTCACGTCGCTGCTTGGTAACTTCATACAGAACGATACCCGACGTCGTCCCCAGGTTCAGGCTTTCGATCATTCCAAACATAGGAATGCTTACGCACATCTCACTATGATCGACAGCCAGATCACTTATCCCTCTGGACTCGCTCCCGAACCATACGGCAAGCTTGGTGTATACGGTGTAGTCGACCTCGTGCAGAACCTCGTTTCGCCTTCCCTTTATGTGTGGCGACGTTACGATCGATACATATCGGTTCTTCTCCAAGTGCGCTAAGCACTCTTCCGAGCTATCGAATCGCCTTACAAAGCTCCACTTTATTGCTGAGACAGAGATCTTCGACAGTGACCGCCTATCCCGCATATCCTGCCAATCGTCCGGAAGCGCCCGCCGGGGGTCAACAATGTAGGTTTTCTCAACACCCAACGCATTCACGTTGCGGATCACCGTGCCAATGTTCTTGATATCGGTCGGGTTTTCCAAGACCGCGATCAGGTTCTTGCAACGATAGGGTTTGATCTCGTCGGCACGTTGGCGGACCGCGTTCTTCTTGGATGCTGTTTCGTCTGACTCCACGACGGTACCACTCTTGCGCTATCGCATTATCCAGTTTGGGTCATTTCCCAACTCTGATTCCGATGATAGCTGCTTCCGCTCCTCCAGACGAGTGGCCGATGGCGCCGGCGGCGTCATCATCGACTGGCAGGGCCGTCCCCTCACCCTGGAGTCCGACGGCCGCGTGGTGGCCAGCGCAAGCGCGGAGATTCACCTGGAACTGCTGAGGGACATCGTGGGCGAGCTCCAAAAGTCTGATTAATTCCTGCGGCCCGACAAAAAAAGCCGCAATCATCATCTCAATTTACAGCCCCCTGGTCATCTTCGGAGCGGTTTTGCGATGCTGAAAACACTGCGTATCTGCATCCTATTCTTCGTGCTAGGCAGTTCGGCATGGGCGGGAATGCCCGTCGACGAGACAGTAACCTGCCCGGTCGGTGGCGAGAAATTTACAGTCACAGGCACGGCAAGCTGCACCACCATGGGCAGGACCATGTCATTTCGGCCTGAAACCTCGTGCGATTTCGTCACCAAGCTTCCTGTCTGCCCATCGAACGGCCTGCCGATATTCGATGACTTCAACGAAGACCAGGTTGCCGCGCTGACGTCGTTCCTAAAAACCTCCGACTATGAGAAAGTCAAGAAGCTGCCGCCGTGGCAAAGAGCTTATGCCGTCGCCGCTCATCTCGGCCAGTCCGGGACAGAAACGGCGTTTTGGCTGCTGCAGAAATCAATGTGGTATGAAGCGCCGTCGTTCTTTGGGAGCCGAACTGCGCTGGATCAACTACTTCACGAAGTGGAGTTAGAACTGCAGCGAGCGCCGGAGGACGCAAGGCCCTATATGAATTCAATACTCGCCTATGCCCTGGCCTATGCTGGCCGGATAGAGGAGTCGAATGAAAGGTTGAAGCTCGCTGAGCAGGCGCCCGACGTGCCCGAGTATCTTCGGAAATACATTTCCACGATAAGAGCCTGCCAAGCCAACATGACGTCTGAGCACTGTCAGCCAGACGCCCGCTTCAATCCGTAATTTGCCGGCACGCCCCTCGCCTGCCGCAAGGGCGTGGCCCTGGACCAGGCCTTCCTCTGCATCAACGAGGCCAACAGCATCATGGCCGAGGAGCCGGCGATCTTTGAGAAGCTGATGGCGACCGGACAATATCAGCGCCTGACCTACGACTACTTTCCCTATGCCCAACTCGCCTCCGGCCAGGTCGATGTCGTGGTCGACTACAACCTGCAGCCCTACGACTACCTTCCCGTGGTCCCGGTGGTCGAGGGCGCCAGCGGCGTCATCACCGACTGGCAGGGCCAGCCGCTCACCCTGAAGTCCGGCGGCCGCGTGGTGGCCAGCGCCAGCGCGGAGATTCATGAGGAAATGCTGAAGCTACTCGCCGGTTAGCCGCGCCTCTCCGGCAAGCCTCGCCTCTGCGGCGCAAAGAGCTTCACCCGTCTAAGGGCCAGCCACCTTCGCAAGAAGATGGCCCGTTCCGCCGCTCACTCCGTACCTCTTGACCAGAGCAGGCATTGTCGCAGATGTGCCATATCCGGACATCCGAACAACGGATAGCTAGCACCGAGGGCCCTGATTCTTTCGAGCACCGTGGCCGCCATAAACTCCGGCCCCGCTGTATTCATCCAGCAACAGTGTTACGGTATCGCGGAAACTGGAGAGTGGGACATGTCTGAAAAATTCGACGCGATCATCATCGGTACTGGCCAGGCGGGCCCGTCGCTGGCACAGCGCATGACCCGGGAGGGCATGAAAACGGCGATCATCGAACGGAAGTTGTTCGGCGGTACTTGTGTCAACGTCGGCTGTATTCCGACCAAGGCGTTGGTTGCAAGCGCGCGAGCGGCCCACATGGCGCGGCGCGGTAGCGAATTCGGCGTCTCCATCGAAGGCCAGATTAATGTCGACATGGTGCAGGTCAAGGCCCGCAAGGACGGTATCGTCAAGCAGTCCAGCGACGGCGTCACGAACTGGCTGAAGACGATGGACAATCTGACAGTGTTCGAGGGTCACGGTCGCCTGGAGAACGCCAACTCGGTCCGCGTCAACGGCGATCTGCTGGAAGCCGAGAAAATCGTGCTCAACGTCGGTGGCCGGGCCGTCGTCCCCGACATAACCGGCGTCGGCGATATCGACTACCTAACCAACACCAGTATCATGGACGTCGATTTTCTTCCCGAACACCTGATTATCATCGGCGGCAGCTACATCGGGCTTGAGTTCGCGCAAATGTATAGGCGCTTCGGGAGCCGTGTCACGGTCGTCGAAATGGCGCCGAAACTGATTGGCCGTGAGGACGACGAGGTCTCCGCGGCGGTCCAGGAAATCCTCGAAAACGAAGGCATCGAGTTTCGCCTTAACGCCAGCTGCATCGGGCTGTCGCGGCGCGGCAGCCAGGTCGCCGTCACTGCAAGCTGTGAACCGGGGCCGGAAAATATCATTGGCTCCCACGTGCTCCTCGCCGTAGGCCGCAAACCCAATACGGACGATTTGGGCCTGGCAGCGGCCGGTGTTGAAACGGACGCGCGGGGCTACATCACCGTCGACGACCAGCTTCGTACCAACGTGCCGGGAATCTGGGCGATCGGCGACGTCAACGGCCGTGGTGCCTTTACTCATACGTCCTACAACGATTACGAAATTCTCGCCGCCAACATGTTCGATAACGACCCGAGGCGGGTTTCCGATCGGATCACCACTTACGGGTTGTTTATTGATCCGCCGTTGGGCCGAGTCGGCATGAGCGAATCCCAGGTCCGCGAGTCGGGCCGCACGGCGCTGGTCGCCAAGATGATGATGGCGCGCGTCGGACGCGCCCGCGAGCGCAGCGAGACCCAAGGGTTCATGAAGATTCTGATCGACGCTGAAAGCGAGAAAATTCTGGGCGCCGCAATCCTCGGCATCGGCGGCGATGAAATCGTCCACACGCTTCTCGACGTAATGTACGCTGATGCGCCGTACACGGTCATCCAGCGCGCCATGCACATCCATCCGACGGTCACTGAGCTAATCCCGACCATGCTTGGAGACCTGAGGCCGTTGGAATGACTGTCCCTGGGACGCCCTATCGAACTTCCGCTTCGGGTCTTGGCTGTGTAGAAACGCCGAGCTGGGCGTGGTTGGAGCGATCCGACAGTGGACGCGGGCTGTGATTTGGGCGTTTGCCGATTTTTGGGGCTTAGATTCGATCCCATGGCTGCC
>PJEL010004437.1_pt1 | contig 11598 bp, 12 predicted proteins | sample 1853271 | NCBI WGS metagenome assembly PJEL01 (sample SAMN08108733, study PRJNA415343) | Invertebrate metagenome, whole genome shotgun sequencing project. | host: Globobulimina | place: Sweden: Gullmar Fjord | collected 2015-08 | reverse complement strand
CAGTCATAGTAGTAGTGGTGGTAGTAGTAGTATAGTGCTGGTAGCAATAATAATGCCTCGTGTGTATGTGGGCAACCTGCCCGTATACACAAACTTGGCCAGCATAGATCACCTGCTGGTGTCATGGGGTCTGCCTCGCCCTCTTTCTGGAAAGATCGTGGGCAGAAAAGGACAAGTTGTGCCAGGCCAGGAATATTCCCTCTAGCTCCCTCTCCTCCCTCTGGCTCCTACTACTAACTACTGCCTGCTTTACAACTACAACTCCAACCACAGAAAAACAAAAAGTACTACTCCTCAGGTCAGATGTGCTCTGCATTCTTGACCTTCAGAGATGAAGAGAGCAGATCGGCTGTCATCGTTGCTGGCAAAGTTCTGTAGACAACACTTTATATATGGTTGGAATTATACCCTGCTTCAAACTTACACCGAACTAGCACCTCACCTGACAGGGCTAAGCTAGGCTCAACTTTCTAGAGCTGTTGATATACTTAGCTTATCCTATTCTGCATGATCGAAAATAGATAGCATATTGCTTGAGGCAAACAGTTGAGGTGGCTGACCGATGCTCTAAAGTGTGTATATATAAATATGATGTACTTATCCTTGTATGTGTATGGGCAGTCAGCAAAAGGACCCACCCCAACCACAAATAGAGAAGCCCAAACAGCAACAAGTTTGATAATGCCACTAAGCTATGCAGACAAGTTTCCTATCCAACCCTTCGTGCTTGCATATGGAGTAGTTTCAGAGCCCTGTCCAACTAGCTTGTTCGTATGAAGCTTGTTTTACAAATGCAAGTTTTTTTTTGACAACTTCATGGCAAACACAAGGCTGCACTGCACATGCAGTACGCTCTGGAAAGCACTCGTCCTTTGGAAGTTTCGGAAGCAGCAGACGAAGTTTCTAGCATTTTGTCAAGACCATATAATAGCTTGGTGGCACCCCTTACGAAGACAACTAGATTGAGCAAACTGTTTCTGCAGTTAGTTGTGCAAAGCTCAAACAATACCAGGAACAAAAAAAGGAGACCCTCTGTCTTATTTTTTGTATGGTGAATTCGTGTGTTTCCACTTTGTTGTTGTTCTACAGAGTTGTGCCCTTCCAAGACAAACCTTTACAACACAAGGGGCTATGATAGACGAATTGGGGCCAAAACAAGGGTGTAGAGTGAGTGTAGTTGTTGCATGTTTCTCTGAGAGTGCGCTGAGAGTGTTTACCATGAGAGTCTTTTGCCTTCGGCTTTTGTTTGATCGCACATAAGACAAAACCTAGGTCTTCCGACGAACTGCAGGAGCCAAATCTTCAGGTCCATGGCCTGAAAGTGGACCTCCAACATGGACAGCCCCACAGCAACGACCTGGCCCACCTCCAGCCCCACACCTCCAACCTGGCCCACCTCCAGCCCCACACCTCCAACCTGGCCCACTACCTCCAACTGGCCCACTACCTCCAACTGGCACACCTCCAGCCCACCTCCTCCAACCTGGCCCACCTCCTCCAACTGCCCCACAGCTCCAAGCTGGCCCACCTCCAGCCCCAAAGCTCCAACCTGGCCCACCTCCAGCCCCACTGCTCCAAGCTGACCCACCTCCAGCCCCACAGCTCCAAGCTGGCCCACCTCCAGCACCTCCTCAAACCATAAGCATAAGCAAACAACTGGTTCCACACACAGCCCCCAAACCACCCTCTGCTCGCCCCCCACAGCCCCCATCCCGCAGCAAGACAAACGATCGAAGTCCTGTGCTCGCAAGGCCCCCACCTGGAAAACCTCCAACACTTGTGCCACCTCCAAAGATAGACCATTCAAGCGCACCAATGACACCTCCAAAGGCAGCTTCACCTCCAAAGGCAGCACAGACAGTGAAGCCAAATGCAGTGAGCCCACTGACTCCTCCTGAGGCATTTGACTGTCCAGTGGCCCCTGCAGCTTCAGGCTCTGCGACATTCCATAAACCCACTTCGAAGCCCAAATCCACGATTGTTGAAGACATGTTCCAGGCAACACCAACACAGCGAAAGCAGGCACTGCAGACACCATCCCAACCCGAGTTGCCCTTCAAGATGCCACCACCGAAAGAGGGCTCCACCAGCAGCAGTGGTCTGCGAACACCGAGACATGGCTCCACCAGCAGCACAGGGGAGAGGTGGGAGGCAAGGTGGGAAGAGTACATGCCCAAAACTCTTCCTCCTTCAGAGGGATGGGTAATGTACGATGACAATGGGATCCCTTGGTGGCATATGAAGCACGATTGCATCGTGGGGCTGGAGTTCTGGATCGATGAGCAGACCAAAGTGCCCAGGATATATTCGACTCCAGGGTGGCCAGAGCAGAAGGCAGCAGAGGAGCAGAAGGCCTTACAGCGGATGTTAGATGAGATGCATGCCAGAGAGGAGCAGGAGGCCTTAGAAAGAGGGTGTTTGGCATTAGACGAGCAGAAGGCCAAAGATGAGCAGAAGGCCAAAGACGAGCAGAAGGCCTTAGATGAGCAGAAGGCCTTAAATGAGCAGAAGGCCTTAAATGAGCAGAAGGCCTTAGATAAGCAGAAGGCCTTAGATAAGCAGAAAGCCTTAGATGAGCAGAAGGCCTTAGATGAGCAGAAGGCCAAAGATTCTCGCAAAGGTCAATCAGACGATGTGATGTCGATACATTCAGCAGAGCCTGAAGAGTCGAAAAGCCCAATGCCAAGGAGCCCGAGCAGGTCGGTAAGCGAAAAGCGAAGGAGTCCCAGCAGGTCTTCACAAGCAGAGCCTGAAGAGTCGAAAAGCCCAATGCCAAGAAGCCCGAGCAGGAAAAGACGAAAAAAGAAACACAAGCGCGAAGGATCTCATAAGTTTATGGCACAAAGTATTGAGGGAAACACTACTTAGACTGTATAAGCTCGACCTGGGCAAATGTGTCCCTTAGTTAGTTTAGAAAGAAAAAGTTAAGTTCACTGGCAGTATTGTCTAGCACATTTTCCATTTAATTTGTGACTAAGGGTGTCTTAGGTAGTAGCTGAAGCAAGGGTTCCCCCAGTTAGCCATTCTACCATATGCTGAAATCAACTATAGACACACATAACGAGGACGCAACAGATCCTCAGATTCTGACGATCCCAAAGAACAGGAAGCCCTTCGAGAATTGCACAGCAACATGCACCGAAACATGTATTTGTTATGCAGTGTTTTGTTGATTTGGGCTGTTGTTATGTGTGGATGGGTAATGACTCACATCCCGAACTTACTTTAGCGAAGCTACATCTAAGGGTACTTCAGCTTGAAGTTGGTGAAGACGAGCAAGCACAAGCGCAGCCACAGCAGATCTTGAGTATCTGTGTCTTAGATGATACACTCACTTGTAGTTTGCAACTGGGTGAGATCAGATAAGCTGAGGTACAACCCCCACTGTACACATCACAGTAACTATGAAACACATGTTCATTATAAGTGAGTGAGACACTCAATTAAGTTGTCCTCTAATAGCCGTTTGTTTGTTTTGCTTCTCAAGAGAGGCATCGCACTTTCTGGTTTGTGGCTGTCATCTGCTTCCAGTGGCAAAGTGTGTACATTCAATTGCTCGATTACAACTAGAAAGGTTAAGACGCATCTGTGGTTTGGTATGCTTTATATTTACTACCAACTAAAGTTGCAAACCAGAAAGCCTTTCTTTCAGAGCACTCACTTCTAATTCTGGCCAGCCTTAAATGTAATAGTGACTTGCCAATGTGTGTTATCTCTTCCTTTCTATTTTTACAACCAGAATTAGACATGAATGCTCTGCGCAGACAATCCTCGTTGTTGGTGGCTCGAAAAATCATTCAGGAGTGGTATCTCTATCTCTCGTGTTCTTTCTCACTCTCGCAGCACTCTCGCAGCACTGTCGTAGTTCTTTATCGCAGCATGTTCGTAACACTAAAGGTGCATGTGTAAACTGATGCATGCATCATTCAGCTTGTTTTCAAATCAGCTCGCATATGAAATATACTCAGTCCCACGAGGAGTGTTTTGTCTTCTTAGCTACAGGCTCAGCTACAGGCTCATCTACAGACGCAATAGATCGCTTGTGAACCTTATCCCAGCATTCAGAGCACAGCCATTCCTTCTTCCATTGGTACAGCTGCTGATGCCTAGGACAATCTTTGTGGTCTCCCACACATCGACTGCAAAGGGCACCACTCTGTTTTGTAGTCGAAGTCCACCACTCGAGAACCGTAATTTTCCCTACAGTCAACTTTGTCTTGCATTCTTGTGGGTTATCAGGCCGAGAACCACTGCTCTTCGATTTGTCATCCATGGTTTGCAAGGTGTCGAACTTGGCTTGCTTGCTGTCGGTCTTGAGCCGAAACCATGATCATGTATTCCCACACATATAGCAGTTTAGATGTGTATGTGTGTTGTTGATTCTATGGTAATCTTAATTGAGGGTGATCTCGCTCTTTCTCTGAACATGGCATAGACTAGCATGTTGTAAGCATGGGTGTCGTGTTGTTTGGGTCATGAAGCAATGACATACAGTGGCCTAGTGTATTGTTTGCATGGTTCGCCAAAACATCAGCTGATGATGTGTTACATGTTCTGCTGCACGCAGTTAAGTTATTTGCAGTGTTCGTTGTACATCGACACCACACGAAGATTAGCAGTCAAGTTGCTGAGGTAGAATATGCATTTCTTTGAGAGGACATCCAACTACAATGAGACTACCTTGAGAGTGTCTTGAGAGTTTGTAGATATAAAGATACTTCGAGTGATGCAGAGAGATTGTTACTGAGAGAATGATAGTGGATACTACAACTGCAAGTGAGTCCGAAAGTGTCTTGAGAGTTTGTTGATATATAGATACTTCGAGTGATGCAGAGAGATTGTTACTGAGAGAATGATAGTGGAAACTACAACTGCAAGTGAGTATGAGAGTGTCTTAAGAGTTTGTAGATATTTAGATACTTCGAGTGATGCAGAGAGAGTGTTACTGAGAGAAGGATAGTGGAAACTACAACTGCAAGTGAGTCATCTCGATTGTGGTCGTAGGTACATTGGACAGTTGAATACATACAGCAGGTGTTACAAGCATGTTCGTGATACCACTCGCTAAAATCGCAGCACCTGCAAAACACACGGAGTCATTTATAGACATGAAATGTCAAAGTTTGTGAGCAAACCTAGGTCAGACGGTGCATGATTTTAAGTGTGTTGACAAGTTTTTTTCAACAGCAATGAATCACACGGTGTTGACATGGTGCAAGTTTTATGCAAACTTGCACCAAACTTGCACGACAAGTGCAAGTTTGGTGCAAGTTTGGTGCAAGTTTGGTGCAAGTTTGCATAAAACTTGCACCAAAGTTGCACAGTTTGGTGCAAGTTTGGTGCAAGTTTGGTGCAAGTTTGGTGCAAGTTTGGTGCAAGTTTGGTGCAAGTTTTCATCATATGTGCAAGTTTGGTGCAAGTTTTTCAATTTTTATTTAGTTTTAGTGAGTTTTCATTAATATATTGTAAATTTACATTAGAAAATTATATTTTTTCAAGACAAATTACAAACTTGCACCAAACTTGCACCAAACTTGCACCAAACTTGCACCAAAGTTGTACCAAACTTGCACATGTCGTGCAAGTTTGGTGCAAGTTTGATGCAAGTTTGGTGCAAACTTGCACCAAACTTGCACACAACTTGCACTTGTCGTGCAAGTTTGGTGCAATATTGCTGCAAGTGTGTGGCAGATTTAGTGGAAGTTTAGTGCACACCTGCACAAGTCTTTCACACAATTTGCAAATATCGTGCAAGATTTGTGGAAGTTTGGTTAAGTGTTTGTGCTGAAGTTGCACACTGTAATCTACTTGCTGTGCCATAGTTGTGATGATTTGCACATACGATTAACACACCAACACATGTTTTGCACACATTTGCACCACACATGCTCATGACTGTTTACTATATGTGTACTGATTGACTGCGCTTTGTTTATTCATCAACTTCGATTGTGCTTCGTAAACTTGTCAAACTTATCTGTGTGTTCGTTTGCAATGGACATAGTTATGCATCTTGTAGTATATTTGAAGCTTCGAAACTCTACAGTAGCTTTGACTGGCCCTACCCAACACTACCATGGCTGCTTCTACTCAAGAACGTCAAGCCGATGCCGAGTTGGAGCGAGGTGAAGAAGAACAAGAGGAACAAGAGGAACATGAAGAGAAGGGTGACGAAACAGATGAAGAGCAGGAAGATGATCAGGGAACAGCAACAAAAAAGCCTGCAGCAAAGACAGATTCTGCAGACGATGCCGATGGCGATACAGACACTGTAAAGAAAAAGCCTTCAGCAAAGACAGGTTCTGCAGACGATGCCGATGGCGATACAGACACTGTAAAGAAAAAGCCTGCAGGAAAATCCAGCAAAGGAGGCAAGGCATCAGGCAAGAAAGCAGGCAAGAAAGCAGGCAAAGCAAGCAAAGCAGGCAAAGCAGCCAATTCAGAAGCATCAGCCAAGCCAGAAAACACACCAGCAGACAATACAGCTGGCAAGACAACAAGCAAACCAATCGTAGCGAAGCGTCCAGCAGCCGATGACAACAAAGCACCAGGTGCAGGTGGGAAACCACCGAAAAAATCTATTCACAGCATGATCCAGGGGTGGAAGGCATCTTCAAAGACTGAGGACGATGCTGATGACTACCAGGAGGAGGGAGAAGAGGAAGCCATGGAAAACGACGAAGAAGTCGACGCCGAAGATGGGGAGAGGCGCCATGCAGGCAAATCCAGGCAGTATAAAAAGGCCAAGGATAGAAAGCTTATTCCAGATCACATTATTAATTTGATCGTGACCACCATTGTCTTGTTAGTGTTTTATTGTCTTGTTAGTGTTTTATGACAGCTTAGGCAAACTTGTAGATCTAAACCTTTTCATGTTTTGATTGTTGCATCGGATGCATCTTAGGAAGAAGAGTGCAAGAAGCACAACACTCCTCGTAAGGAGCAGTCTCGTTTGATCAACAAGCTCTTCAGTGGGCCTGACAAGAAGGGCCAGTACCAGTTGAGGGTCAACGACGCAGAATTCAAGCAGCATAAGGATTTTTTTGAGAAATCGTGGGGGAAGCAGGAAAGCCAGGGTGTTCCCTACTCAGTGCTGCTCTATGAGACTTTCAGAGGGAATGAGCAGGGCTTGCAGCGTGCTATAAGCAATGGCGAAGTGAGAGAACCTTGATCATCTAGTTTGGACTCCCTACTAAAACCTAAGGTAACTTTGATCTCACTACATATCACAGCTATGTTTCTACCAAGTTGCAAGGTGCCCATCAAGTTAGCTGAGGAATTGCCCTAGCCTCTTTGTCGTTTAGTTTATTTCAACAGATCACATCAACACACATAACCCTAAACATACACCTTCGACAAGTTTGTAAGGAATTTCACGAGGGCGGCCAGCGATTCTTTGTCTTCGACAGGTGCTCTGCAGGACGGGAGAAAGGACAGGCTACCAACCACGAGCTGAGGAGTGGCCCTTTGGCCTTGAGTGGTGAAGAGCATAACATTATGGCTGGAACATTTCAGCGAGCCATGAGGGCTGCTGGGAAGGGTAATGGCAGAGGTGCGATCACTCAGGGTGGTCAGAGTGCTCGGATTACAATGCTACAAGGTCATCAGGGAATGAGTGGATTTGGTGGAGGTCGTCGTTTGGCGATCGGTAATGGTGATCCAGGGATGGGGTCCTCCATGGGCTCGATGGGCTCGATGGGATCGATGGGCGGTGGTGTTGGTACGATGGGATCGATGGGATCCATGGGCTCCATGGGATCGATGGGCAGTGGTGTTGGTACGATGGGCAGTGGTGTTGGTACGATGGGATCCATGGGATCCATGGGCTCCATGGGATCGATGGGTCAGGTGGGCCAGATGGGCTCGTTTTCCATGCAAGCCAGGCAGGGGCAGGCCATGCCCCATGGCGGCCTGACTGCCCATCGAGAGGGAGTTCTCAACGAGATGATGGAGGCAGTAACAGTATGTGCAAGGGTTATGAGTGGACCTACCAAAGCTCTTTCAGGTGCAAGTGCACACTTGCTGAGTGATAAAGTGAGCGACATCAAGCAGATCAATAAGGAGATCAAGGATATGCAGAACGAGATCGAGGGTGTCAAAACGTACAAGGAACAGTTGTTCGCTTTACTAGTATAGGCATAAGGAAAAACATGGCAAGAGTAAACAGCCTGGTAGTGTGTCTATTGTAGCTCTCCAAGTATTGCCTATTGCGAGCGACAGACTCTCTCTCAAAGTATACACTCAAAGTATTCACTCACAGTATTCGTATGATAAAGGTAGCTGGATAAACTTGCTCTGCGATCTGGTTCGTTTCCTACAAGAAATCAGTTATCGTAACTATCTGACTTGGCTCAACAATTAGAAACTCATCAAGTTACCTTTTAGGAGTTGAAATGTTAAATGACCTGGCCTGCTAAAGGAACTCCCGAATGGAGACACTCTCCATGATGACGCTTGGGAGAACTTTGTCGACATCATGGCAACTCGTACAACAACATTGGACGAAGTGAGCACAAGCCTGAAAGCAGTTTGCAAGTCCAGAGGGATTTGCTAGTCATCTCTACATTCTCCTCTCTCGGTATGTCTCTCGCAGTATAGCATTCTCAGGTGGCTTGCTCGGAGCTTCTACTTGCAGTGTTTGCATGACATGTTGAACTATGTAACTTACAAACTACCCAGAACATGTGAAAACCATTTCTCACCTTGAGAGTTCCCTGAGACTCTGAGACTTTGAGTGTTCCTTGAGAGGACTGATTATAGCCTGAGCATCCCTCCATAGCAGAACCATGGGGTACATAACCGATGATTCGTTCGCCCCCTTGCTCGATCCAAACATCCAACATGCTTCCTAAAGTAAGCCCTACTTGTATAATTCATACTGTGGGGAAGTAATTGAGCAACTACATCTCGTCTGCAATGTGGCCTGACCTTGGTGAGGCATGCTTAGAACTGGAGGGTCGAATTCCTCCAGAGATAGAGTAGGTGTAAAGATAAGTGGGTTTGCTTTGCTCGGTTTTCAACTGACCAGCATGTTTTGGCAACTAGCTGTTACATATCATCACACTTACCCTGTTATATTCTATTTGCAGTTTCAACCAGCCCTTATCTTCGTGCCTGAGCTGACGATTCACTGAGTGCAAATCTAAGACACCCTGTGTGAGAGTTCCTGAGAGCTATATTGATTACAGTGAACAGAGAGTCGCTGAGGTGCAAAATAAGTGCTACTTGAGAGTGTGCTAAGTGCATGAGGTGCAGTACAAGTGTTATTTGAGAGTGTCCTGAGAGTGCATAGAGAGAGGCATGCATGAGGTGCAATAGAAGTGTTCTTTGAGAGTGTCCTGACAGTGCACATAGAGATACATGCATGAGGTGCAATACAAGTGTTCTTTGAGAGTGTCCTGACAGTGCACATAGAGATGCATGCATGAGGTGCAATACAAGTGTTATTTGAAAGTGTCCTGAGAGTGCGCATAGAGATACATGCATGAGGTGCAATACAAGTGTTCTTTGAGAGTGTCCTGACAGTGCACATAGAGATACATGCATGAGGTGCAATACAAGTGTTCTTTGAGAGTGTCCTGAGAGTGCATAGAGAGAGGCATGCATGAGGTGCAATACAAGTGTTCTTTGAGAGTGTCCTGAGAGTGCATAGAGAGAGGCATGCATGAGGTGCAATACAAGTGTTCTCTGAGAGTGTCCTAAAGGCATATAGAGATGCACGCATGAAGAAGCAAAAGTAGCAACTGCAGTTTTTTCGTTCGCTCGTTTCTAATGCTGGTTGTCAGGTGCGTTCTGCACATTGTGATCATCTGGAGGGGCTCTGGGGAGTTCACTCGAACTGGATGCTCCAGTCTGCGCTCGGATCTGGTCTCTCGCTCGGATCTTCATAATGTTTCCCCTGATTCCTAGGATGTGATTAGTATATGGGGTGGGGCCCTTGTGACATTGGATTGCAGTACAGCAAGTTCCCAATAGAATGTTACTTCTGGAGTGCCCTGAAGCAGGAAACTCAACAAAAGTGGACCACTGCAAACAAGTGATACAAATATTGCTGTTTCTTATTTGCTTTCTAGACCATAATCAGTATAGGGCAGGCGGTCCTGGAATCCTATAGTCACAAGCAGTTTCTGTTTCCAGGACCCTCCCACATTTGAAACAGCAAGTATATAGATGCCAAGCTTCTTGGTTTCAGGACTTGGCGACCCTTGGCTGCGACTTATCAGAAATCCACAAAGCGAACACACACTGCCCATAAACATTTGCGAGGGCTTGGCTCACAACATCCCAAAACAAATAAGATACATATATTAAAAGCTTACCTGAGCAACCAAAAAAACTGCCAAGCACGGCTGGCAGAAGACACCAAGTGTGGGAGGAGTAGGGGCATCTTGATCATCAGGGAAAGGCACCTGGTCCACTGTGGTTGTGCCCATAAAAGAAGCTCAGAGTTTAGAGCCATATACTATTGTTTGTGCTTGGGGTGACAACCTTTTGAACTAGCGAGAGTTCGGGCTTGGCATTCCTCATTTCTTCTTCATCGCACCAGTCCTCATGGTCTCGGCCATCAGTGAGGAAGCACCTCTTGCAGCATCGATCCCAAGCGCATCCCTCAGGATACTGCTTCTCTCGGCTACAACCTTTCGTCTCGCAAACTCCATTGTGGCGGCGGTCCGAAGGGACCTACTTCTAGTGCCCAGATATGGTCTCAAGTCCAGAACTCATAATCTATAGAATCCAATAGTAATTCCAACAATTATGAGTCCCTCTTTTTAGACCCCTATGTATTATATTTCCCACTCACAGGAAAAATATAGATATAGCCATCTCAAAGCAAATCTTTCATGGTAGATTCTCCACCCCTTCTTATTGTTATCGCATTCTTGGTGCCATGGCTTCCTCTGAAGGAGAAGCCTTTGCTTACAAAAGACGAAGGACTGGTGGACAAAGGCAGCGAATTCAGCGAGCTGCAGAGCGCGATGCTCCCTCTGTGAAAAGTGTTTTCGCAGAGTTCCTGCTGAAGATGTTTGCTTGGGGCACATTTTCCCCTCAGCAAGTCCAGTCAATGGCAGCCCTTGTCGTCCAAGATATCAAAACTGCAGTGGAGAAGGGAGGCAGATTGGTGGAAATGGAACGCTTAGCCGAGCTGGGGGCTCATGGCCAGTATCCAAATCATATTCATGGAGAGCTTATGGGCAAGATCAAAAACATGAGTAATATTCATCCTACATATTATGAGACCCTTACCTTTAAATCACCTGTCGGCCCTGCGAGACAAGGTTTTTTGCTTCCGCACGAAACTTTCTCCACCATCTACCATAAGTATCCTAAAACCTGGGAACGAAGTGTTCTTCCAAACACCGAAGCGCTTGCAGACTTCTGGCAGTCAGTAAAGGAGCACCCTCAGATGCTTAATCATCCTGTTACAAAGCGACAAAGTTTCACATCAAAAGCCATACCCTTTGGGTTTCATGGAGATGGTGTCCCCATCACTGGTGTCGGAAAAGTTTGGCAAAAACTTATGACTGTATTTTCGTTTTCAAGCATGATCGCATCTGGTGCAACTCTGGATGTATGTTTTTTCATTTGGGCAGTGTTTGA
>PJEL010004436.1_pt1 | contig 11599 bp, 11 predicted proteins | sample 1853271 | NCBI WGS metagenome assembly PJEL01 (sample SAMN08108733, study PRJNA415343) | Invertebrate metagenome, whole genome shotgun sequencing project. | host: Globobulimina | place: Sweden: Gullmar Fjord | collected 2015-08 | reverse complement strand
TTTTCTTCGATAGCAGCAATAAGTTTTTTCTTATTTAAAGTTTTATACTTCTTAATTTTAAGTTTCTTTGCTAACTTCCTTAATTCCTTTTCTGACATGTCCTCAAGATCATCATCATCGTCGTCCTTGTCAAGATCATCTTCAAGTTCTTCCTGTTTTTCTTTAATAGCTTTAATAAGTTTTTTCTTTTTCAATTTCTTCCAACCATCTACACCTAGTTTCTTAGCAAGTTTTCTCAATTCTTTTTCTGACATTGCATCCATATCTTCTTTATCTCCTTCTTTATTATCACTACCACTTACTTTGATAGCTTTTTTAATTACGTTAAGATCAAAATCACCTTCATCAAATAAGTCCTCATTATACGCTCTTCTCAAGCTTTCAATTACTTCCTGTTCTGAAGGGACGAAATTAAGTACCTTTTCCATGTCATAAAGCAAGTAATTCCTTTGCCTTTTATTTAAAGGGGTAGCGTCATCCTTCTGTATATCATACATTGAAGCACCCTGTTGACTAGGGTCATACATGATTGTAAGGTCTCTACCATGCTTAGGATGATTTAAGTAAAAGGATTTCATTTTTCCATCTACTTTCTTCTTGTTAAGCTTCTTCAAATTCTTAATCTTGTTTGCCGGACCTTGAGGTATTTGTAGTACTCTAACAGGACTAAACCACTTAGACCCTTTCTCTCTAAACTTAATACCTTTAGGAATCTTGACCTTATTCGGTCCATTATCTTCAATATCCCTTATTATAGCATTAGTTAATATTCTAACGCTGTAAGAGATACCAGCTTCACATGCAGGACATTTCTCTCCTTCCTTATTAGCTCTACATAAAAGAGCATAACTCGTTTCTTTTCCGGTTTTAGTTATAACTGGTATCCAATGCATTTTAATTGCAAAGATATCACCTATCAACCTTATCTTTACATAGTCCTCTTTAGGGAAGGGAAAGACATCTAGACAATCCCTATAATCAGTACTACTCCCTAAAGCAGGTACATCATCCCAACCTGTCTTAGCCATGCTAACCTCCTTGGTTAATTTATAGAAGAAGTTCTATCTCTTCTGTAGGAGTTAAAGGGTTTACAATATTGTAATTTAATAACAGTAAATTTTTAAAGGGTAGAGGTAATTCATTACTTACTTTTTCTATTAAATCTAAATACTCCTCTACGTTTCTATCCAAATAAATATACTTTTCAAACGTTTGAAAGATTTCATTATCTATCTCATCTTTAGAAGTTTCATAAGCCTGATCAAGTGAAATAGTATTATGTTTAGCTAAATCCTTTTCTCCGATAATGATTTTATTCTTTTTGGATTTAATGAAAAACTTCAAATAACTATTAAAAGGAACCTTAGATTTAGTCGGATTATAAGAATTAACCATATCCACAATAACATCGAACGCATCAGACTTAAGTTTATCAGGATCAGGGGTACTTTTCCTTCTTAACATCAAGTTCTTTAATATAAATGATAAATAATGATCAGTAATCAATGTATGAATGTTATTTATTTTACGCACAATAAAAGGAAAATTATCAACAATACTAGGTGTAAACTTTCCTAATTTAAAATTAAATTGCCATAAATATTTCAGTTCCTCATTAGTTAAATCATCTACATATTTCTCTTTAATACTTCTATAATAAGTAATAGATTTAGCTAAATTATTTATAAACAATATCAATATTTCCCTGTTTATAAACTTACTGTAAAAAAGAGTATTAATTCGTGATTCATCATAAATACACATATACTTTATAAACGAATTTGCCACATACTTTCTATCTTTCTGCTTATACTTATATTTTATGTTTGAAGATATATAGATATCAAAGAAATCTGTATTAGATAGATAACTAAGAGCTAGACGTAAATAATAATCTAAATCTATTATATACATAAACGATTTAGCCGGTAAGCCTTTAGCTTTAGTTTTAACCTTCAAGATATTTTTGGTTTGGTTTCCCATCTCGTATTTCTCCGCTTCCATACTTTATGTTTTAGCTTCTTCCAACAAGTACTGTTTAAACACATGCTCTATTTGTAAAAATTGTTTTTCTGAAACCACGGATTGTGTAGCCTCTCTAAACGCATAATATCTTTTAGCAGTTACATGAAGGCTATAATTAGGATCTTTATCTCGTTCTATATCCTCTATAGTAACTTTTATTCATAGTTGTACTTTATCAAATTTATCCATAATTACCCCAAAAAACTAAATTGAACTTCATCAATTTTTTTAAATTTGGATTTAACCTCTTTACAGAAAACTTTAAAATCTTTAAAATTCAATTCATCATTACAGAATGATTGAAAATCACAATCCTTATAAATAGCAGGATAATTACCACAAGGATTGGTTTTATAAAGTTTTTTATATTTACCTGTTATAAAGGATTCAAAAAACAAATTAGTAAGTTTTATAGTAGTTTTATATATCTTATTATTTCTTTCTTGTATAAAATCTTTACTAGTAAGATGGGGATTATCTCTCGCTATATATTTTAACACATACCCCCCAACGTCAATTGTATGTATCTTAAAATTCTTTTTAAGTATCTTCTGTAAAGCTGAAGCATAGAAGCTAGCTTGACAATGATACTTATGAGCGGGTGCCTTTAATTGCCTGACATTAAATGAAGACGTAGTTTTTAACTCCAGAACCAATGCAGGTATAACGATCTTCTTACGCATTTTCTTATCATGAATAAGCTTATTCATAACCCAAACACCTTCACCACTCTTAGCCATGTCAATAGAGTAGTATTTCTTTATCTTTTCATACATATATTCTCTATCAAGAAGGAGTCCGTCACAATGACCTGTTATAGGAGCATCTACAACATTTAATTCAAACTCCTCATACATCATAGGTCTATCACATCTAGGACAATCTATAGGTCCAACTAAATTATAAACCATAAAAGGTTTAAAATAAGATTTACCACTTCGAGTCTTAGCAATACCACCACAAGGGTTACACTTCCAGTTACCCATTAAAACACCTGAACTACCATCAACCATGGGTAACCATTTCTGAACAGCTTCATGTACAGCAGTACCCTGATCACAATAAAAGTCTCCAGTATATTCCCAAGTAGATTCATCAGAAAGATATTCAATATATTTTAAAACAAATTCTATAGGACAGAAAGGCATTGAACTTGCCCGTATAGCAGGAGGTTTTTTACTTATCTCCTTACCTTTAAGTATTCCCTTCTTATAAAGAGTATCGAAATTAATTGCCATTAGTAATCCTCCATTCTAGCGTATTCAGCACACACAGCAGGCCCGTCTCCTAAAAGAGAAAGGCATATTAATGTGTAATCAACCTTCTTACCACACTCCATACAGGTGTACTCATCAACATACCTATCTTCAAGTCTTTCTATTCTCAACTCCATCAATTCTACAGGATCAAGTATTCTTTCCATTACGTTTCCTCAAAATTATCAAATACATTTAATTAAGTTTATATATATATATATAATATCTATCAGGGTAGTAACTTACCTCCAGTTTGCTTTATTAAATTCTTAATTACTTTCAAATATCTTAATTTCATATCATCAGGATCTTTACCAGGAGGCGGAAAGAAAACCCTCACCTGATACCCACGTTTACTCAGTTCTTTAGCAAGTCCTAGCTTATTCTTACCAACAACAGCGTCCACAGCGTTAATGTCACCATCTAAACATAAGATGACACTCTTAATACTGAGCGTATCGAGCAGATCATAACCAAAGATAGTTATTGATATCCCTAAAATAGCTAATGCTGGTATACCATACTTTATTAAACGTAATGCATCAGCTATTCCTTCAACTAAAACTATAGTAGGTGTATTATATTGCATGATAAAATCAAAAGGGAAGAACACCTTCTCTTCCATGTTAAACCAATATTTAATACCCACAGACTCCTCGTGCATCTTAGCCCGTATATAACCCTTATAATCCCCTATAAAGTTAACTGGAAAGAACAGGTAGTAATCTTTAAGTTTATCTTCCCACATTCTCTGAGCTTCAAACTTCCTAAGAAACTTAGGAGAATAGTTTCTCCACTTCTCTTTTATAGGTAGTAGTGTTAAAGTGTCGGGGTCAACAGGATTATAAATCTCTACTTTCTGCTTATTTATAAAGAAATAATCTCGGTCTTCAATATCAAGTTTTAACTGTTCTACTGTTCTTAACCCTAGGCGTTGAGCGAGAGCATTCCAACCCCCACTACTCTTACAAGAGAAACAATGGAAACCTCCAACAACTATCTTACCTCCAAGACTCACACGACAACTAGGACTATGGTCTGAATGAAAAGGACATAGGATAAGAGCTTGATTATTTACAATACGATATCCTACCTTTTTCAATTCATTTAATACAAAGTTAACAGTAAGTCTCATAGATCTACTCTTTATTTTTTATTGAAAGGGGTTACATTCCCTAAGTTTTTCAAATCAACAGAGGAAGCTGGAATTATACCTGCCCTCTTAGCTTTAATTCCTTCTACTGCCTTATCATAATTAACAATTAAGGCTTTCTCAGGCTTATACTCAATAAAGTTATTCTCTATGAAATTCTTATGAACTACTGCCACCCCATCTTTTGAAAAATCAAGAAATTCTCCAAAACCTATACCTTGCTTTGTTTGAGCAAAAGCTAGGGGATTATCTAACAAATATTTGTCCTTCTCTTTTTTAACTTTAGATATAAACAATAAACCCTGTATACTCTTAAACAATTTAATTTCTGACATTATTTCTCCTTATATTGAGCATTTATAATTTTATTTTCATGTCTAAGCAAAGCCACTTTCAAAGTCTTCCATAAGTGTTTAAACCATTTATATTTCCTCTTAAAACGATCTAACTGAATTTCTAACTCTTTAACTTTCTTAATAAGTTCAGCATTTTCCCTACTTAAAGGTTCACAGTTATAACAATAATTAATATCTAAATTTTCCTCACTAATAACTAAATTAAAATGACTACCCATCCCACACTCTATATCAACACCATACAGACAATTAAAAAGAGGTAGCCTATTTTTATCTATTATAATTAAACCTATAGATTTTCTACCTTCAAATCCTGAAAATATAATATCAACAGTATAAGACATGATTAAATCCTTTCTAAATAATCACCAATCATCCAGACTAAACAATTTTGCAAACCTATACCACCAAGTCTAATTTTCTGTAAAGCCTCCGTTGAAGAATTACACATTACTAATGCTCTACTTCCTTTAATATCTTTACCAAAACGTAACTTATCTAAAGCTTTTTCCCACCTAATATAATTAATGTAATAGAAGTTTCGCTTATTAATACCTTTGCCTTTCTTCTTACGATTTAACGCAAAAAGATAAGCATAATAACTGTAACCGAAACATTTGTTTACAAAGTCTGAGATCTTAGAAGGTTCTATTTCTGATATAATTTCAAATGGTATCTGTTTTTTACCAGAAAACAAAAAAGTTAAAGTTCGTATTGCCTGCACATCCGTATTTCCAGCAGTAGTAATCATTGAAGTCAAAGAACCTTCTATTTCAGAATCTTTAACTTTACCTATAGCATCGAAACTATTTAAATAAGCTCCGAGTTGTTGAAGTAAATTCATAGCATCTCTAGGTTGATTATTAACAGCTTCAGCTATTTTCATAGTATAAGGCTTAATGATCTTTACAACATCTTTATTGAATTCTTTTTTAGCTAACGTATTAAGTCTTAATTTTAACGATTTAGGAGAAGGGTAGTTAAAATAAAGCTTAATACACCTACCTAACACAGCACTAGGTAATTTCTCGGGCTCAGTAGTACACACAATCCAAACAGTGCCAGGTGGCGGTTCTTCCATAGACTTTAAAATAACTTCTTTGCTTTTAGGGGGGAATAAGTGAGCTTCATCAACTATCAGCACTCTGTAATTAAACATAGCCGCTAATTCTAATTTCTTTAGTGTAGTTTTTACGTTAGCAATTAAACCTTCATCACCCCCACCATTAATTTCATAAATATCTGAATGCGTATCAGATACAGCAGCGACACAAGAATCACATTTTAAACAAGGATCATACCCCTGAAGATTTTGACAGTTAACAGTCGTTGCTATTATTCGTGCTACCGTTGTTTTACCAGCACCAGTTAATCCAAGTAACGCCCAAGTTTTAGGTAGTTTTCTTTCTTTGAAAAAACCTTTAATAGTTTCCATATTACGATCATTACCGATAATAGCATCTAACACTTTAGGTCTTTCCCTAACTGCCAAACTATCTTCTAACTTTATTATCTTGCTCTTACTTTTACTCATTACCCACCTCTTCATAATTAATAACATCTAATATATTAAACGGAAAATCTTTTAAGTTTAATACCGATAATTTTTCCCGCATGTATTCCATAATAGTAATATCAATTTTATCCTTACCTACTTTCCTACTCTTACAAACTCCAAAAGGAGTATTTAAAAAAATACCTCTAACTGTATAACCATATTCTTTCGCTAACCTAAAAGTTTTAGCAAGATAAAAAGGGTTAATATTAGTACCATCACTAACTATATTTAATCCTCTTTCCATAAAGGCTCTCATACTAGTTTCAAAAATACTTGCAACTAAACCTTCTACCTTAACATTAAATATATCTCCAAGAGCTAACCGATAATCATCTAAACATAAAATCTGATAAGATAGAAAATGATTATTAATAAAATTTTCATTTACATAAGTTGATTTACCGGAGCCTGGTATACCTATCATTAAAACTAACTCTTTAAAACTTCCCATAATGTTCTCTCCTATATAAGCTTTAAATATTCTTCTAATTCCTTTATTAATTTCCCTCCATCTATAGGAGTACTATAAACTTTACAGTAACCGACATCTAAAATAAACGCTACCGGAGCTGTTAAATCATAAGCAATTAAAGACTCAGGTATAACATTTAAGGTATAGTAAGTTTGGTAATGATATCCAATACAATCAGGAGCAACACATTCACTTTGTTTTTGAGGGCAATACATATCAGTAACTCATTGCTAATGCTTTCTTATAAAGTTTAGGATTATACTTAACTCCGCGTCTCTTCGCATCGTGGATAAGCATTTCCTTTTGTATATGTTTAGCATGAGCTTGTGTACCATCCCAGGCTATCATATCACTATAACTAATACCTATATCAAAATCAATTTCTATAGGTACCTTAGTAGTAAAACCAAAAGTATCTTTAGCGTACTTTAAAAGCTCAGAAGTAAAGTACTTCTCAAAGTTATTGAGTATAAAATAAATATCGAGAATAGGAATCTCTAGCTCACCTGAATCATGAACAAGATTATCAACGAACCATGCCTGCTCATCACTAACTTGATATTTACCTTTGCCTACGGAATATATGTAATCTATAATGAGAGCATTAGCTATGATATTAAGATCAGAACAAAAACCTTGGATTTCACTATTTTGAGCGAGCCTCTCCATTTTTGCAATAACAGCACCATTTTTCTGAAGAAAACCCCATACTCTCCGTCTTCTACCAAAAGGACTTTCAATAAATAGATTTTTTCTACCAAATTCTTTTGTAGACTCAAGCCACTTAAACGCATCAGGCATACTGTTTTTAAATAGTTCAAAAAGTGCTTTAGCATCATCCTTAGTGATACCCAGCTCTTGAGCTATAGAAGGAATACCTCTACCATAAATGCTGCCAAAAACTAGATTTTTAGCATTCTGTCTCATTTCAGGTGTGACTTGATCAAGACTAACTCTATTAAAAGTAGCTGCTGATCGTCTATGAATATCAGCATTTGACTTTAAAATACTCTTAGCTAAGATATATTTTATAGCTTTCTTGAAATATTCATCTACCTCTTCTTTCAAATCTTTAGTGTTATAAACAGAATTCTCATCGACTACTGATAAAACAAATTTAACAAAATCTTTTTTAACATCATTCGGGGCATTATGTTTCTTTAACCAATAATCGACATGATCATGAATATAACTACCATGAAAGAAATCAAGTCTAATTTTACTCAACAATATATCTTTTAGGTTCGTAGTAATCTTATCATCTTTTTTTGATATTAAAGCATAAGGATTCTTTCTAAACCTGTTTTTAAGCTTATGCATGTCTGCAAAAGCTCGTATTAACGCTTTATCTTTCGATTTAATAGCTAAACCCCTAACCTCAAAAGCGGAGTAATCTATTTTCATACAACATCGTTTATGTTTAGCTTCATAGATTTGTAAGATAGCTTTAGCTCGATCCCCATGTGATACACGTTGTTGACTATTAGGCGAATGAGCTTTTAAACGTCCAGTAACAGCAGTAGATAAGAACTGAGGTCTTACTCTTTCATCAGTATAAAAATCAGGACTACCATCGGTCTTATTCATGAATTTAAATATATTGTTAATGTAACCAGTCTGTAATTTATTAAGTCTGTTCCAATCTGTTAGTAATTTAACTTCAACAAGGTCTGAATAAGCCTCTTGAAATTTCTTATCTATAGACTTCTTAATCTTCACATCAGACTTCTTATTACTATTTACAGGTTGAAGTCCCATTTCAGTAAAGAATAATTCTTCAGTATGTAATCTTTTATTTGGATCGAAATACAGATAATCCCCGAAAAGCGTTTCCCCGTACCCAGTTTTTTCCTTCCTCAACCTTCTGACTACATTCTTAACATAAGGAGACTCGTTAAACTCTATTTTAATCTTCTCAATTTCTTTAAGAAGTTCTGAAGTTCTCGGAGAGTAGAGTTCCCTAAGCTTATCTATATTAGTAGGTAAACCGCAGTGTTCTACATAAGTCAAAACTCGTGATAGATAGTTGTTATAAGGCAAAGCCATTTTCTTAAAACCGTCTAAATACTTTTGATACTTAGCCATTAGTAATTGCTTTCTCCAAATACCCCAAGGAGCGCAAGCATCTGCGCAAGCATAGAGTAACCACTCTTTAATAGGTATAGAAGAAAGTTTAGCTCTTTTATCCTTACCAACTCCTTGACCTTTATAATAGAAGTTAAACCCATGTTTGTAAGAAATACCGCCTAAAGAAAAAGGTCCAAATCCTTTATCAAAAAATTGTCTAGTAGGAAACCTTGACCAATTCTCTTCTAGTAGATAAGCATTAAAATTAATATCTATAACAGGGGCATTATAAATAACAAATCCAAACTCCCTCATAAATTGATGCATATCAAATTTAGGATTTGCAAAGATATAACCACTGACTTTGCTCTTCTTAGTAGTAAAGAAGTCAATAAAACCTGCTTTAATTTCACCTAAATCATTTTTACTAAAAGGTGAATCGAAATGATTAAGAGGAATAGTATACCCGGTTTTACCATCGTTACCGATTTGAATACATAATACCTCATTATCAAAAGCTCTACCTAAATTATTTGTTTCTGTATCAACTGCTACTTTGTTCTTACTTTTCTTAAAGTCCTTTAACAAAGCTTTAACATGTTTTACCTTAGTAACGAATTCAGAGTTGAATTCATTACTTATATTAAAATCAACTCCATCTCTAAGATAAATACAGGCTTTAAATAGAACATTATAGAAAAAACCCACAGAACAGTAATCTTTAGTTAAGAGATAAGCAGGATCAATACTGGATATCGTCTTGCACTTCTTACCCTTAATTTCAACAGTCCTAATACACCCTTCCTCATTAAATATATTAAAGCTATTTAACGCCACATTATGTATAATAGAGTGTGAAATCTCCCCCAAACAGACAATAACCTTAGGGTTTAACTTAACTATCTCTTTATAAACGTTCTTTTTACATGAATCAATAATTTGTATATTAGGTTTTGCATGTAAATAGTCTTTAACGGCTAAAGTAATACCGTAATTAAAGGTAAACTCCTTAGTAAGACGCTTAAGAGTGGTTCTAACCAAATGTCCAGTATTTGATTTATGGTTAAAAGGTTGAGCATTAGCTTTATCCTGACTTCTTCCATGTTCACCAATAATTAACATGTCAAGCCTCTTACCCTTATTTATATTTAGCTCTAAGGGCAGTTTACAACAACTATTTTTCTTTCCACACGACTTAGATTTACAACTGTTTTTTATAATATTCATTAGATATACCCTCTTAATTCTATGTATATTTCGTTTAATATAATAAACGTTTTAGCTAAATAAAAAGGACCGAACAATGAAAGAAAAACATATATATTTATGCTTCGACCCAGGTAAATTTAATATAGGATTTAGTATACTTAAAAGTAACGGTAAACTACTCTATCAAGACTTATTAGGAATAGGGATCAGCGCACTTAATCAAAGTATAAAATTCAAAAAAGAACATGACATATTTATAAACGAATTAAACATTATCTTAGATAGAGTTAATAAAAAAAACTATATATACCATGTTGTCATAGAACGGTTTATACCTAGAATGCTTCAAAAAGGTAATGTAGGGGAGACCTCTAATATATTAATAGGTACTATAATGACCTTAACTAGTAGAAGTAGAAGGATGAACTATCAACTAACTGCTGCTCAGTGGAAGAACCATAGGACTAAACATAACTTATTCATAACTACTAAAAATCTTCCAAATCACATCTTAGATTCGGTTCAAATGGGGCACTACGTTTTATTAAATAATAACGAAATAACAATTAAACAAGTTAAAACCAGGCTCAAACAAATTAAAAATACTAATTTTGGATGGAAATTTATTAATAAGGAAAAACGATGGATAAAAACATAACATGTAATTTAAAATCCATATGTAATCAAGTTTATAAGGATATAGAAAAAGTATGTCCGAAAATAAACCACGACTTGATTAACTGTAAACTATCTACAGACATAAAAAATGATAGGTTAAACGATTTTGTTATATCCTTACTAAATAAAAAGTTCAAAATAAACAAAAAAGAGAATAGGGCTAAAACTGTTATATGTCCTAGAAGCCTTCTTAATCAAATTAAACTTACAGATAAGTGTAGTATAAAAACTTGTAGCTTTCATTCAGAGAAAATGGCTTATAATTGTTTCCTTATTCACCATGCTACTTTCTTTAAAGACCATGAATACTTACCTAGAAAAGTTCTAGAGATAGGAACTTCTTTAAATAAGAATAACTATTCTAGACTACTAATGCTAAGTATCTACAATGCACGAGCTTATATAATATTATTAAAATACGCTTCAGAAAACTTACATAAAGATATTGACCTAAAATTCAAGTCTAAAAAACTGAAAAAGATATTCCATAAAAAGAAACTTAATATATGTTCTATATGTAATTTCAGTTTTAAAGACAAAGATAGTTTTAACTGCGAATGTTTAAGGAGTAAAAAGACGAGAAAAAGAAGACTCAAGTTCAATAAAAAGTGGAAGCTCGCCATTGAAATAAGCGGAGATAGATTTAATACTAGTAACCTTGATGGTAAAGTCTTAACTGATTTTCTTAATGAAGACATTGATATATTCAGTCTTAAATATGTTAGAAGTTTATTAAATAATACTGTGTATAACGGCACTATTTTTCATGAATTACCAATAGGCTTTATTATTAAAACGTATAACGACATGTTTGATGAACAGGAG
>PJEL010004435.1_pt1 | contig 11599 bp, 7 predicted proteins | sample 1853271 | NCBI WGS metagenome assembly PJEL01 (sample SAMN08108733, study PRJNA415343) | Invertebrate metagenome, whole genome shotgun sequencing project. | host: Globobulimina | place: Sweden: Gullmar Fjord | collected 2015-08 | reverse complement strand
AGGAGAGGGTCTCACCCTTGCGCCCCCGCATCCCCGCACCCCTGCTCCTTTTTGAGGTAATCGACAGCGGCCCTGGCATCGCTGCCGGAGATATGGAAACCATCTTTGACCCATTTCGACAGGTAGGCGACCAGAAACAGCAAGCCAAAGGCACGGGTCTGGGGTTAGCCATCAGCCGTAATCTGGTTAAGCTGATGGGTGGTGAACTGCGGGTTGAGAGTCCCATCTCCCTCCCCCTAACCCCCTCCCCAAAACATGGGGAACTAGAAACCTCCCCCCCTTTGGGGGGGATTGAGGGGGGGCTGGGTACGCGCTTTTGGTTTGAGCTAACCCTGCCTGTCGTTGACCTCAGTCTGGATAGACGCGCCGGAGCAAAGCAACAAATTATGGGGGTCAAGGGCGAGGCCCCGAAAGCGCTGGTGATAGATGATAATTGGGAAAACCGAGCCGTGTTGGTAGATTTGCTATCTCCGCTGGGCTTTGACATTATGGAAGCCGCCAATGGGCGCGACGGCCTGGAGTGCGCCTTGACCTTTCAACCGGCCGTAATTATCACCGATTTGATTATGCCGGAGATGGACGGCTTTGAACTAATTCGTCAAATTCGCCAAGCGGCGGAGTTAAAAGAAAAAGCAATCATTACTACCTCCGCCAGCGTGTATGAAGAAGATCACCAGCGGAGTTTAAGCAGCGGCAGCGATGCTTTCCTGTCCAAACCCATTGAGGCCGAGGTACTGTTTGAGCAGTTACAGCGCCTTCTGGGGTTGGAATGGGTGTATAGCGGCCAAGAAAGCAGCGAAGAGTTAGAGAAACCTCCTGAGACTGAACCCGCCGAGTTCATTTCACCCTCCAGCGAAACTTTGAGAACTTTGTTTGATCTGGCCGAAACAGGGGATATTGAAGCATTGCGAACAGCTTTAACCGAAGTAGAGCAAATGGATGAAACGTACCGCCCGTTTGTGGTCGCATTACAGCGCTTAGCCCAGGAGTTTGATCTGGAGAGAATTAGTGAGTTGTTAGAGGAACAGTTGAATGAAACAACTTTTGATAATAATTGCTGTTGGTATCATCTTAGGAATCAGTGAGTTATTAGAGGAACAGTTGAATGAAACAAGCTAAACAAACGGTGTTAGTTATTGATGACGATCCGGCCAGCTTAGAAATTTTATTTGAACATTTGCGACAAGTCGATTTCAGGGTGTTGGTAGCCAAGACCGGGACCAGCGCCCTCAAACGAGTCACGCATTTTCAACCGGACATCATTCTGCTGGATATTATGCTACCGGACATTGATGGTTTTGAGTTATGTCGCCGCTTGAAAGAGAGTAGTCAAGAGACAGATACCCCCATCATATTCTTGAGCGGCTTAACAGACATAGCCGATAAAATCAAGGGGCTTAACCTGAACGCGGTCGATTACATCACCAAACCCTTTCAACCGACAGAAGTGGTAGCCAGGGTAGAAAAACATTTGCTGTTGCGGAATTTACGCAAGCAGCTTGAGGAGAAAAACGCTCAACTGGAACAAGAGATTAGCGAGCGCAAACAGATTGAAGAAAATTTGGAGCAAGCCAAAGAAAGCGCCGAAGTGGCTAATCAGGCCAAAAGCATCTTTTTGGCCAACATGAGCCACGAACTCCGCACTCCTCTCAATGCTATTTTGGGTTTTGCTCAATTGATAGACCGCAGCCCAACCCTTACCCCGTCGGACAAAAATAATCTTGGTATCATCAGCCGCAGCGGCGAACACCTGCTAAATCTCATCAACGACGTCCTGGATATGTCCAAAATTGAGGTAGGGCAGATCACCCTTAACCAAAATGATTTTAGTCTCCACCGCCTGCTGGCTGAGGTGGAAGATATGTTTCGTTTACGGGCTAAAGATAAGGGATTACAGTTGCGCTTTGAGTGTAAGGCAGATGTGCCCCACTATATTCGCACAGATGAGGGTAAATTGCGCCAGGTGTTGATTAACCTACTCAGTAATGCGGTGAAATTTACAAAAGAGGGAAGTGTTACCCTGCGTGTAGGGGTTAGGAGTCAGGAACTAGGGGTTAGGGGTCAAGAATCAGGAATTAGTGAGCAATCCCTAACCCCTAACTCCCAATCCCTAATCCCTATTTTCTTTGAAGTAGAAGACACCGGTCCTGGTATTGCTTCGGATGAATTGGATGCCCTATTTGAACCGTTTGTGCAAACAGCAACAGGCCGATACTCTCAGGAGGGAACGGGCCTGGGTTTACCCATCAGCCGCCAGTTTGTACAGCTAATGGGAGGAGACATGCAAGTTGAAAGTCCCCCCTCAACCCAATTTCCAAAATCCAAAATCCCAAAGGGGGGGCAAGGCACAACCTTCAAGTTTGACATCCAAGTTGAGGTAGCAGACACAACTGAAATCGCAAATCCAAAATCCAAAATCCAAAATCGGGTGATTGCTCTTGAATCCGGCCAACCTGGCTACCGTATTCTCGTTGCCGATGGCCGCTGGGATAATCGTCAACTGCTCATCAAATTGCTCTCGACCCTTGGTTTGCCTCCCCTGGGTTTTGAACTGCGAGAAGCCAAGAACGGTCTGGAAGCTGTTGAAATTTGGAAAGAATGGCAGCCCCATCTCATCTGGATGGGCAGCCGGATGCCCATGATGGATGGCTATGAGGCTACTAAAATTATCAAATCCCAACAATCTAAAACTAAAATCATTGCTCTGATCACCAGCACCTTTGAGAAAGAACGGGCCGTTGTTTTGGAAGCAGGTTGTGATGACTTTATAAGAAAACCTTTTAAAGAGGCCGACATCTTTGAGATGATGCACAAACACATAGGGGTGCGGTATGTATATGAAAAACTAGCCGATCACCGTCAGCCAATAGCCATTAGTAAAGAATTTAAAATCTCTAATCTGCCGCCTGAGTTATTGGAAGATCTGAAACTTGCCATCATCTGTGTTGATATGGATATGATTAACCACCTGATTGATGAAATCCGCAACCACAATAGCGCCGCAGCTAATACATTGGCCACCTTAGCAGCTGATTTTAGATATGATGAGATTGCAACCTTACTTCAAGAAGCAAAGGAAAACAAATTAGAGGAACATTTGAATGAAACAAGCTAAACAAGAAACGGTGTTAGTTATTGATGACGATCCGGCCAGTTTGGAAATACTATTTGAACATTTGCAGCAAGCGGGTTTCAGGATGCTGGTAGCCAAGACCGGAACCAGCGCTCTCAAACGAGTTAAAAATTTTCAACCGGACATCATTCTGCTGGATATTATGCTACCGGACATCGACGGTTTTGAGTTATGTCGCCGCTTAAAAGAGAGTAGCCAACAAGCGGATACCCCCATCATATTCTTGAGCGCCTTAACAGACACAGCCGATAAAATCAAGGGGCTTAACCTGAGCGCGGTCGATTACATTACCAAACCCTTTCAACCGGCAGAAGTGGTAACCAGGGTCCAAAAGCATTTGCTATTGCAGAGTTTACGCCGGCGGCTTGAGCAAAAAAACACTCAATTGGAACAGGAAATTGCCGAACGCAAGCGAACAGAGAATGAACTACGAAAATACGAGCGTATTGTCTCCGCCACTACAGATCTGATTTCGCTGGTTGACCGGAATTACATCTATCAGGTTGTCAACGAAGCCTACCTTGTGGCCCATGACAAACGGTATGACGAAATTGTTGGACATTCGGCCAGAGACTTGCATGGGGTAGATGTTTTTGAAAACATCATCAAAGAAAGGTTTGACCGCGCCCTGGCCGGAGAGACAATCCACTATCAAGCCTGGTTTGACTATGCGGGTTTGGAACGAAAATTTATGAGCGTGACCTACGCGCCATACATAAAAGTAGACAATACCATTTCGGGCGTGGTGGTCAGTGTCCGCGACATCACCGAACACCAACAGCTTGAGGCCCAAAAACAACGCCTGGCCACCCTGGAAGAACGAGAGCGCATTGGGCAAGAGCTGCACGACGACCTGGGCCAGGTGATGGGCTACGTTAATGTGCAAGCCCAGGCCGTGCAAGAACTGCTGGCCCAAAACAAAAGCGCGCCGGCCCAGGTTGCCCTGAAACAACTGCTAGAAGCGGCCCAAAATGCCCACACCGACGTGCGCCGTTATATTCTAGGCATTCGGGCCGACCCGTATCCCCCGGCGGGGGCGGCCCCAGCGGACTTTAGGGGCACCCTGGAGCAATACTTAGGCGATATTGAGCGACACTACGGCTTACAGGTTCGGGTCAGTCTGCCGGAAGAAGATACTCTTGATATCCCTCTGGCGCCCGAAGTGAGTACGCAACTACTGCGCATCATCCAGGAGGCGCTGACCAATATCCGCAAGCACGCCGGCGTAGATACGGCCCGGCTATTTTTCTTTATAGACACCCAGCAGGTACAGGCAGTAATTGAGGATGAAGGGACAGGGTTTGAGAGTCAGGAGTTAGAGGCCAGAAGTCAGGAAGCAGACGAATCCCTAACCCCCAGTCCCCAACCCCCAACCCCTAACCATCACTTCGGCTTGCAGATTATGCGCGAGCGAGCGGAGAAAATCGGCGGCAGTCTCGAGGTGCGTTCCACGCCAGGGGAGGGGACGCGCGTTGTGGCGCGGATGCCGCGAACCGTGTCTCTCCCCGCCGGCACAGAGCCGGGGACGGGCTTACGTGTTCTCTTGGTGGATGATCACCCGCTGTTCCTGGAAGGTCTCCGCACCTTGTTGGCCGCACGGGGTTTACAGGTGGTAGGCATAGCCCACGACGGCCTGGAAGCCCAGGAAAAAGCCCGCACCCTGCTGCCCGACGTAATTCTGATGGACGTGCAGATGCCCCGCTGCGATGGTGTGGAAGCCACCCGACGCATCAAGGCCGAACTACCAGAGATGCAAATTGTGATGCTGACCATGGCCGCGGATGACGAAACGTTGTTTGCCGCGCTCAAAGCCGGCGCCTCCGGCTACCTGCTCAAAAACCTGAAGGGAGACGATTTTTACCACCTGCTGGGCAACCTGGCTCAAGGCGAAGTTGTCTTGGCCCCGGGGCTGGCGGCCAAAGTGCTGACCGAGTTCATGCGGGCGGAAACCGCGTCTCCTGCACCAGAGCAAGCGGACGCGTCTTCTACGCCACCGTCTCCCCTCTCCGATCCAAGCGCCTTCCCAGAGTTGACCTCGGACCAGGTTAAAATATTAGACCTGATTGCCCAGGGATTGACATACAAGGAAGTCGGCGCTGCGGTCCACCTCAGCGAGCGTGCTATTCGCTATCATATGGGCCAAATCCTGGAGCGTTTACATCTCAAAAACCGGCGCGAGGCCGTCACTTATGCCCGCCGTAAGGGACTTGGCGAGCCTGAGTGAAAAACCCCCCACTAAAGTAAAGGGGCTTCTGATTTAGTACCATAAATCAGCTCAAATGGGGTTTTTCTTAAAGAAAAGCCGGATTGAGCTTATGATAAAGCCAGGAGTCTGGCCTTTCATCCCCTGTCTAAAGACCAGGGGCTTTCCCGGCTTTTCTAGTAATCTCTGAAAAATGTTCCAAAACTTCTAACAGAAAGGCCTGTTTGACCTCAAAATTTGGGTAATCTAACAGGTATAACGGTGCTTCGTAGCTGTTATCAACATCTCGAATAGTCAAATAACCCGATTGAAACAGTAAGGGCAAGGGTTGTATCCGCTCGACTTCGTAGGTAGAAAAAGAGCGTTCCGAAACCCATTTTTCTTCGGGAATTTGTGACCAGCTTTGGGGGGTGTTTTTGATCAGTTCCAGTAAAAAAGTCGGCGTACCAGTTTCAAACCAGTGGAATTTGAACTCTTGCTGGTCCAGTAGAAGCAAGAGAGAGAAGGGATTGTAAACGTAACATTCCTTTGTACTAAAGCGGTAGCCATTATACCACACTGGTAATCAACTGATAGATATATTTTGTTTTATCAACATACAACTTGTTTTCTTGTTTTATGCGTTCAAAGGTGGAAATGCCAATGGGTAGATGTTGCATAGTTGACTCCTATGAAACCCTCCTCTACAGGTTTCATACCGGCGTATGGCGCGGGGGAAAAAGTGGAGGGACACCCCCCCGCGCCATCGGCGGCTCCGTAAATGGATCAATTGTTTTAGTTTTCATACTTCACCTTCCGTGTAACAGATATGATACCCGACACCCTGGGGAATGGCAATTTGCCTTAAGGAAGTGCACACCTTGCAAGATGAGAGACCTGCTTGCCAACATCACTGTCAATAAATAAACAACCAATAAACGAATAAAAACGGCAACAAGTGTCAAAAATACTCAACATCCCCTTCAAACGACAGTCTTTTGTTTAAAGACTGTCGTTTTTATGTCGCTAAACGACAGTGACAAAACCTCACTTTTGGACTATGCTGGTTGAGTGAAAAACCCCCCCCTAAAGTTAGGGGGCTTCTGAGTTAATACCTTAAATCAGCTCAAATGGGGTTTTTCCTAGTAAACCTTATGCTACGCCTCTAAAATAGCGGTCTTTTGCCTAAGTGGTGACATTCAAAATTCAATAACGAACCAGAAACCGACAGTGATGCGTGAGGCGTGATAAAAACCTCTTCATGCCTCACGCCGTTAGGATAACTATTTTTTACGGAACTGCTTATGGCCTTGTTGAACTCACAAAACTCTATAAACCTTGATAATTTCAAATGAACTCAACTTATCACATTATTGTTTGCGGCCATTCGCTATACCTTGAAGCCGTCGCCAAGAGCCTCCGTATGCAGCCGGGCATAGAAGTGACGCGCGTTGATCCAAACCACCCGGATGCTCCGGCGCGGGTAGCAGCCCTGGCCCCAAACGTGGTTATTATAGAGCGCGACGGTCAAACCAACGACCTCACTTTAGAAATGCTGCAACGAGGCTTTCCCCTGATTGGTCTCGATGTCAGCCAAAACATAGTCACAATTCTTTCCGAACGCCGGGTGCCGGTTGACAGTATTGCCGATCTGGCCCAGGTAATTGGGAAAGTTATAGATACGTGGGTTGTATGATATCAAAAAAGGAGGTGGCATTTTTGAACTTATGTAACTACTCACCCTCATGTCATTTCGAGGCCATAGGCCGAGAAATCCCTACGGGGCGACAATTAGCAGAACGTTTGTTGGGAAAATTTACGAGCAGATTATGTTTTACCAATCTATCTTAGGGGTAAAAGTAACGCTATAGGGATTTCCCCCTGCGCTCGAAATGACCATGCCTGAGTAGTTACGAACTTATAAAGAAAATAAATTTTCTAGTAAGGAAAAATATTTCCGATAGTTACAGATATGTATCTGTAAGCCATACTATACCGGCTTAAGCCGAAGCTGAATTATTTCAGCCATTATCCATTACAGGGTCAACCCTGTAACGATCTGAAACCTGTCTTAACCAAACAATCATTCTATTCAACAACAAGAATTTAGGAGGGAAAGTATGTTTAATCAGTCAAACAAATTATTAATCAAATTATCTGTAGCCATCACGGTAACCGTGATGGCTCTGGCTTTGGCCTTACCCGCTTTAGCGGGAGGAAACGTAGGCACCTGTGATGAGGCCAACCTGACCACCGCCCTGGGCGGCGGGGGTACCGTTACCTTTTCTTGTAGCGGCACTATCCCCATAACGGTGGCTAAAAACATTACCACCTCAACCACTATTGATGCCTCCGGACAAACCGTTGTGCTGAGTGGTACCACAACGGCCAAAATGTTTACGGTAAATCAAGATATTAATTTAACCTTCAAAGCTTTAACCATTCAAAACGCTAATTATACGACGGTTCCAAATTCGGCCTCCATTGAAATGCGTAATGGTGGTACACTAACTTTTGACGGCACCACGGTAAAAGATAGTACCTATCCTGATTATGGCACGTTTCTGGCTTTTAAAGGTAGCGGCAGTTCCTTAACGGTTAATATTACCAATACCACCTTTAGCAATAACCGGGCTACTAACTTTGGGGCCGGGGCCGGAACCGTTACTGCTGGCACCCTGAACATTGATAATAGTGATTTTATCTCAAATACAGGAACGCAACAGTATGGTGGGGCACTCCGTGTTGATGACGCCTCTACCGCTACCATCAACAATAGTCATTTTATCAGCAATACCCACAGCACCCTTAACGGCGGGGCCATTCGATGGGACAGCAGCGGCTTGTTGACCATCAGCAATTCAGAATTCAAGGATAACAGTAGTATCAATTTGGGCGGGGCTGTTTACAACCACTCTTTTGGCGATGTAACCGTAAGCAATACCAGTTTTATATCCAATACCGCTAGTGAGGGGGGAGGCATTTACAGTTTAGACCCGCTGACTGTTACTAATAGTGATTTCATCAGCAATACTGCAACGACTAGAGGCGGCGCTATTTACCTGAGTAACGGTGCCAGCAGCATCATCAGCAACACCTTTAGCGGCAATAACGACACTGTGACCACGGTCAACGCAGATGGCGGTGCTATTTATAACGACACCAACAGCACCCTGACAGTTGAGACCAGTACTTTTACCAAAAACGCGGGCCACGGTGGGTCATCTGAGGGTGGTGCCATCTTCAACGCCGGTACGCTGCACATCACTGCCAGCAATTTCATCAACAACACCGGTGATGCAGCAGGCGGGGGCTGGGGAGGCGGCGCGCTGTTCAACAGCGGTAGCACGGTCATCACCAATAGCACCTTCATCAGCAACACCACCGGCATTGAGGGCGGTGCAATCGCCAGCCGTGGGGGATCGCTCTCTATAAGCGGCAGCACCTTTGAAGGTAATACGGCTAGAAACAAGGGTGGGGCGTTGTACAGCGAAAGCACCATCACGATTGAGCAAAGCTCATTTGTCACCAATATCGTCACCGGTACTGCGGAGAGTGATGGCGGCGGGGCTATGTATAACAACGGCACGGCAAACGTCACCAACTCGACCTTCTCCGGCAACAATTCAGCCAGCGACAGCGGGGCCATTGAGACAAACGTTACGCTGCACCTGCTCAACACCACCATTGTTTATAACACGGCCGTTGATGATGGCGGCGGCATTGGTATTGGGAGTGGCTCTGTGTATATCACCAATACCATTGTAGCCAGTAATACCGGCCCCAACGGCCCGGATATTGCCGGAGCCGTGGCTGGTGATCTTAACAACCTCTTGAGCAATGCCGCCGGCACAAATATCAGCGACGGCGTAAACGGAAGCATCGTCAGCGCCACGCCGGGTCTAGATGCCTTAACCGCTGCCGGTAATGGCACCATGGTTCACCCGCTACAAAGCAGCTCGCCCGCTGTCAACGCCGGCACCAACACTGGCTGTCCCACCACCGACCAGCGCGGTGTAGGGCGTCCCCTTGAGGGAGTGTGTGATATTGGAGCCTATGAAGGACTCGGCACAGCAGTTTGTTTTGCAACCTTGAGTTCCGCCACCGAATATAGTAGCAGCAACAGCCAAGCCGTGCGCGATGCGGTTGCTGCGGCCAGTTCGGGCAATACGGTTAAAGTGGCCGGTTACTGCGCTGGGGTATTTGGCGGGCAGTTGGTCGGTATCGATAAAAACCTGACCATTCGGGGCGGTTACACCACCACCAACTGGACCACCTCAGATTTTAGCGCTAACCAAACCACCCTGGATGCCAGCAGCGCCGGACGGGTCATTACGGCCACGGCTGATGTTACTATCGAGAACCTCTTGATCATCAATGGTAACACCGCTGCTCCAGGTGGGGGTATTTACATCAACAGTAACAATACCCTGATTGTTAACAACAGCACCATTATGAGCAACACCGTTACCGGTGGCGGTAACAGTGGCGGGGGTCTCTATAGCAACGGTGACGGTCAGTTGATTATCAACAACTCTACCTTTAGCAACAACAAGTCTGATCATTCTGGCGGAGGTATCTTTACCGATGACCCCAGTATGATTACGGGGAGTACCTTCAATTATAATACAGCCAATCTTGGCGGTGGCCTCGACTCATCGGCAAATAGTACGACCTGGATTACCAACTCTACCTTCTACAGCAACACCGGCAGCACAAGCGGCGGCAGTATTTATATCTTTGGTGGTGGCACCTTAACGGTAACCAATGTCACTGTATCAGACGGAGCTTCTGCCAGTGGCGGCGGCCTGAATGTGGCATCTGGCAGCACAGCCAATTTCATCAACACCATAATAGCCAACAGCGTTAGCGGTGGGGATTGTGTCAATGATGGAACCATCGGCAGCAACGCTTACAACCTCATTGAAGATGGCTCTTGTGCCACGGGTACCATTACCTACACCCACGTTATCTCTGGCGATCCACAACTTGGCTCGCTGCAAGATAATGGCGGCTCAACCTGGACTATGCTTCCTCCTCTTACTTCGCCGGTTATGGACAAAGGCAATCTTGAGGCTTGCCCCACTACAGACCAGCGTGGCTCTACGCGCCCCATTAACGGTTGTGACATCGGCGCGGTTGAAGGAGGTGGCCTCTTATACTTCCCCATCATATATAAAAATTAGCTACTTGCCTCTCGTTTCCAAACAGAATCTGGGAATGAGAGAATGTTAAAGTACCCCTACCAAACAATGTTTGGGAACTAGGGGCTGCTAAAGTTACACCGTAAACTATAACCACAAGAATCAAAAAAGCATCGGGGTTTCTCCCGGTGCTTTTTTATTTCCTTTATTATTGGAGAAGCCGGGAAAATTGCTTTACACTACAAAGCTTTATGCTCTAGGGCCTAATAATGCGTTAAGCTTGGGGATACGGCCCCAAAGTTTGGCTGGCCAGCATCTTTTGCTCTTATGTGCTCAAACCGGCATCTTGGAGAAGCTGAGAAGCCACTTCTCCCAAGTGAAAACGTTTCCCTGAGCTTAGCTCAGTCTTTCACAAGAGACCCATTTGAGCTAATTTAAGGTACTAAATCAGAAGCCCTAGCTGTTTACTAGAAAAGCCGGGAAAGCCCCTGTGCTTTAGTGCCTAATAATGCGTTAGGCTTGGGATGAATTCTCATCAAGGATGAGGGGCCAGAATCTTAGCTTTATCATAAGCTCAATCCGGCTTTTCTTTAAGAAAAACCCCATTGAGCGTTAAGGAAGCCCCCCCAACTATACATTCCATTGGCTGCTTGATGGTTAATTTCTTCCAGGTTGTAGAAGGTTCTGCCGAATTTCGGGGCCGAGTTTCGGGGCCAAGTCTCGGGGCCGAGATGCAGAGTTTCCTGGTCATCTCAAAAACGCCCCGGGCTGATACACTGAGGCAATTTGGCTATCAGCCCACTTCACAAGCGGGCGTTTATAAAAGTGACAATATATTGCTGACCGATGTGCCGCTGTTGGTTTTAAATAAGTTGGGCAATGAAAGGCACAATATTTATTTCAAGCTGTTTGCCAGCAGAAAAGCGGCCAAAAAAGAAGCGCTAAAGATTTGGGGGGGAAAAGGTCACTGGCAAGGTCTGAGCAGCATCTTACAAGTCAAAAGTTTTTAGGGTCAAGACAACTTGTCAGACAAGCTATGATGGGTTTCTCGCAGCAGGCACATTTCTAACAACCACAACCTCGGTCAATGGGAGTGGAATGGGAGTGGAATGGGAGTGTCCCCCCAATTACCCCACAGTG
>PJEL010004434.1_pt1 | contig 11601 bp, 10 predicted proteins | sample 1853271 | NCBI WGS metagenome assembly PJEL01 (sample SAMN08108733, study PRJNA415343) | Invertebrate metagenome, whole genome shotgun sequencing project. | host: Globobulimina | place: Sweden: Gullmar Fjord | collected 2015-08 | reverse complement strand
CAAATAAATTTAACGATGTTAGTGGTCATTGAGTAAGCTCCCATAGGGCGAGTTTACAGGGTTCATATGCGGCGTTATTGATTTTGACAAGGGAATAACCATTCTCTTCAATCAATGCCTTGCCTCTAAACCCTTTAACTCTCGCTGAGTGGGAAAGAACTTAATCAATTTGGTATTATTTTTATTTCGCTAATTTTTTTCTTAGTGTTGATGTTTATTTTTGATATTTTAAAATCAAAAAAAGGAAAATAAACCTCGCTTGGTAGCAGATGTTTTCTATACTTAAACGAGTATAAAGTTTCATCAGTAAGAGAAGGTTGTTGTTACTGGTGATGCCAACAAAATGGATTTAAACAATGAGCAACATGGCAGTTACAGCAGGCAACGATAACTCTTTAAAGCGTCTTTTTAAAAACTCGCTAACATTAGCCGTTAGAGGATATGACTCGTGTCGAAATATTGTTTATTGGAATAGCGCTAGTGAAAAGCTTTATGGTTACAGTGCTGAAGAAGTCTTAGGCAAAAATCTGGATGCACTCATTATTCCTGAACATTTAAAAGAATCAGTAATTTCCAATCACAATGCTTGGCTAAATAAAGGCTTAAAAATATCCTCCTGTGAAACTTCAGTCCGTGCAAAATGTGGTCGCTTAGTTAATATATTGTCTAATTTTTTGGTCTTTAAGAATGAGCAGGGTTATCGTGAATTTTTCACTATAGATATCGACCTTAGCTCTATTCATGATACCGAAGTTAAGTTAGATGAAAGCAATTCAATCTTAGATGCTGTTTTTGATGCAACCCCAGACCTTTATTTTTTTATGGACAGTGATGGCACAATCATTGATTACCGTGCGGGTAGTAAAAGTAATTTATATAGTGTGCCAAAGAATTTCTTGGGTAAACGAATGCAAGAAGTATTGCCTGCTGAAGTTTCTGAGTTATTTACTAAGAATTTTGAGCTAGTCAATACAACCAATCAACTGGTCACCTTCGAATATTCTTTAAAGTTGTCCGAAGGAACCAAATATTTTGAAGCTCGAATGAATAAACTAACAGACAGTGATCATATGCTGATTATTGTCAGAGATATTACTGAAACTGTACGTTCACAACAGTCACTAGAAAGAGCTGAACAATGGCAACAAGACTTGTTCAATAACACCTCGTCGGTTATCTATACCAAAGATTTAAAAGGGAAATATTTATCAATTAACAGCTCATTTGAGCAATTGTTACATGTAAGAAAAGAAGATATTGTTGGTAAAAATGATTTTGAAATCTACTCCAAAGAAGTTGCTGAAATACTTACCGCAAATGACAAAATGGCATTGAAATCACAAACACCGCTCGAGGTTGAAGAGTTTGTAAGTGATAAAAGGGGGGAGTATATCTATTCATCAATTAAATTTCCGCTACGTAATGAATTTGGTGAAACATATGCTTTATGTGGTATATCGACAGATATAACTGAGCGAAAAAAAGCTGAAATCGAAGTATTGCAACATGCTCATTTTGACAGTTTAACCGGACTGCCCAATCGTTTATTAATGCTTGATAGGTTGTCATTAGTTATAGATGAAGCAGATAAGTTAAATGAACAACTTGCAGTACTCTTTATTGATTTAGATGACTTTAAAAAAATTAATGATTCTTTAGGGCATGATGTTGGTGACAGCATGCTTGTTGAATCAAGTGAACGACTGAAAAAGGTACTCAGAAGAAAAGACACCATAGGTCGTCTCGGTGGTGATGAGTTTTTACTGTTGCTTCGCAATGTTAAAGAGCAAAAAAAAGTGCTCAGTGTATTAGAGAGTATTTTGGATCACTTCCATGAACCCTTCTCTATAGCAAATAGAGAGCTTTTGTTAACGGTAAGTATCGGCATTGCTATGTTTCCTGATGATGGCAAAAATGCCACCGAACTGCTTAGAAATTCAGATACCGCAATGTTCAAAGCAAAATCTTTAGGTCGTGATACTTATTCCTTTTTCACTGAAGAAATGAACAAAGACGCTTTACGGCGTTTCTCTATAGAAGAACAAATTCATGGCGCCTTAGAACGTAATGAATTTGAAGTTTATTATCAGCCTCAAATCAATGTATTAACCGGCGAAATTATTGGTGCTGAAGCATTATTACGTTGGCATAACAGTGTTCTAGGTAATGTTTCTCCAATGGAATTTATTCCTATCGCAGAGCATTGCGGTCATATTATAGAGATAGGAAAGTTTGTCTTAAAAGAGGCGCTTTCGGTACTTGCTTATTGGCAACAACGCTTTGGTAAACATTTGCGTATTGCGGTTAATTTGTCGCCTAGGCAGTTTAAAGATAATCAGTTGGTAAACGACATCAATAAACAAATAACGCTTGCAGGTGTTGCACCAGAAAGTCTTGAGCTTGAAATCACCGAAGGTGTTTTGATGACTGGATTATCTTCAGTTGAAGAAGCGCTTAGGGCAATAAGTGTTTTAGGGGTTGTCTTGTCAATGGATGACTTTGGCACGGGGTATTCAAGTTTAAGTTATTTGCGTCAATATCCGTTTGATGTGGTAAAAATAGATAAGAGTTTTGTTAATGGCATAACTGAAAAAAGTACAGACAGAGAGCTTGTCAGCGCAACCATCGCAATGGCACATAGTTTAGGGTTAAAAGTTGTGGCTGAAGGCGTTGAAACCAAAGGGCAGTTAGATATACTCGAAACATTAAAATGTGATTATGCGCAAGGCTACTACTTAGGAAAGCCTATGCCAGTTAATATGTTATTTGAATTTTTGAAAACTAATCGAGCAGTGAGTTAAATAAAATTTTATAACGGCAATAAAAAAAGCACTGATAAACAGTGCCTTTAGGATAAGAGCTGAGAGAAAATAAACTAATTTATTGTTAATCAGCTAACTCAGCTAAACACATTTCATCGTAAATTTGATTTACCCATTTTTCAACACGCTCATCAGTTAATTCTGGTTGGCGGTCTTCATCAACAGCCAAGCCAATAAAGGTGTTTTCATCAACTAGCGCTTTAGATGCTTCAAACTCATAACCTTCAGTTGACCAATTACCAACAACAATAGCGCCTTTTTCTTCAACGATATCTTTCAAAGGGCCCATTGCGTCACAGAAATATTCAGCATAGTCTTCTTGATCGCCTAAACCAAAAATCGCCACAAGTTTGTCTGTGAAATCAATCTCTTCTAGTTCAGGTAAAAAATCATCCCAATCACATTGGTTTTCGCCGTAATACCATGTTGGTATGCCTAAAATTAATAGATCGAATGTTGCGATCTCTTCTTTAGTACTTTTAGCAATGTCTTTTACATCTACCATTTTTTTACCCAGTTTTTTCTGGATCATCTTGCTAACTGCTTCAGTATTTCCGGTATCACTACCAAAGAATAAACCTATGATTGACATGGAATTTATATCCTTTACTCTAATAAAATTTAAATTTCTTTTTTTGATAATGAATCGACTAAAATCGATTCTATTAACTCGCCTCTACTAACAGAATTAGCTTTGGCCAGCATATCTAACTGTTCGAATAAACTGTGATGAATTTTAAACTCAACACGTTTTAGACCATTGTTTTTGTCCCGTTTTACCTGGTTACGCTTATTAATCTTTATTTGCACGTTACGCGGATGCGGGTTGGTCTTTGGGCGACCAGGTCGTTTTTCGTCACTAAATAAATCTATAGTGGTTAAATCGGTTGCTTCTTTTGCCATTTTATCTTTTACCCAACGCCTTGGCTTTCCCAGACAAATTGAATAATGCCTTTTGCAATAAAACCAGCACAGCCTAAGAATAGAACAAAATAAATAACGTACCGACCCATTTTAGGTACATCATTTTTTTTCATTACGTCATGTATAGACAAACCAATGAAAATAAAGATAAAAGCGAAAAATAAGTTAAGACCAATTGCCTCTATAAGTTCTAGGTGTTCTGCCAGCATTTTTTTACCCTAAAAATTTCTGGCGGCACTATAGCATATCATTTCGAGCAAACCCACTCGTTTTAACGGCGTTAGCGATAAAATCAACCGCGGTATTTATACGTGATTGAGTTGAGAAAAGCGTTGATCGTTATCAAGTTACATCGACAAAAAATCTTGCACTATCTTATTAAAAGCGGTGGTTTTTTCTGCATGTAACCAATGTCCAGCCCCTTGAATTATTTTTGCTCTACTGTTTGGAAAATATTTAATGATCGTTGGGCGATGTTCACTAGTAATGTAGTCAGAGTTGCCCCCTTTGATAAACAAGGTTTCATTTGGACAATGTTGTTCGCCGATCATACCTTGCATTATTTGATTATAACAGTTAGCAATGTTGCTTAGGTTGCATTTGAACTTGGCGGTATGCTCTTTTATTGTTAGATTTCGCAGTAAAAATTGGCGTATACCCATTTCAGGCACGAATGGCAAAAGTTGCTTATCGGCATCAGCACGTTTATTAACAATTGAAAGATCAATTGACTGTAAGCCTTTAATTATTTCTTGATGATGATTGGGATAGGTAACAGGGGCAATGTCAGCAACAATAAGTTTATTAACCCGGCTAGGGAATTGTTGAGCAACTTGCATGGCTATTTTTCCGCCCATGGAGTGGCCAAGTATATTCGTTTTTGTTATTGCTAAGTGATCTAGCAAATCAATAATATCTAGCGCAAGGTTTTGGTAACTCATTTCATTTTTATGAAACGAATTACCGTGGTTTCTTACATCAATACTGGTAACGGTGTAAAACGCTGACAATGGTTTAGCCACCATGTTTAAATTTTCTAAGCTACCAAATAAACCATGAATGAGTAATAAGTGCTGTTTAGAATCGCCAAGTTGTTGATAATGTAAATGTGCCATGGATCAGGACGCTCGAGAATAATAGCCAGAAAGGCTGAATTGTCGTTTGTTTAACGCAGTCTTTCAAGTATGCAGACTTCAAAGAGGCAATGAAAATATTTCATAATATCTGGTGAATAAAAAAACAGGGGTGATAGTTGAAAAATTATTATCACTATTTCTTAACTCAACCCTAGTGAGATAGTGATTAGGTGAGTATAATCTTGCGGCGCTAAATAATTTCCAGGGTTGTAAATGAAAAATATTGAAATAGACGAAGAGCTTTATCAATTTATCGCTGCAAATACTCAATATATTGGTGAAAGTGCTTCATCAATTTTGCGTCGCTTATTGTCGCTTGAATCAAAAAATACGAATAATGAAGAGACAACGGCAATTGTTGAAGAAGTAAAAAATAGCTCAAGTGCTACTGTTCAGAGTGAAGCAGAGGCTGTTCTTCAAAAAGCTGAACAAAGTACTAAACAAGCCATTAAACAAGACATTAAACAAGACATTAAACAAGACATTGGCAGTGTGTTTGACCATATCAATAAAGAAGAACTTGCTATGCAGCGTGGCGCTGTTGGTCGATTTTTATTGATCCTTGGCGCATTATATCGAGTGCATGCAACGCAGTTCTCTCGTGTGACTGAGATTCGAGGTAGAGACCGTTTGTATTTTGCTAAAAGCGAAGCTGAATTAGATGCTAGTGGCAGCAGTACCAAGCCTCGTCAAATACCTGAGAGTCCATTTTGGGTGATCACAAACTCTAATACTACACGTAAAAAAATGATGTTAACTGAAGTTGCTGCCGCACTTGGTTATGAAGAAAATGATGCCGCAAATATTAGAGAGTTATTATAGTGCAGTAACCGGACTCTTTTTATACCCAAAGGCTTTGATATAAAAACTTTGTTATAAAAAGACTTTGCTATAAAAAAACGGGATACGAAACAACTTGGCTTTTAAATAATGGTTCAATAAAAATAAATATTATAGCCGATCGTATTTTGTCATCACGATAGATAAATACTTGTAAAAATTCACAAGCTTTAGATAAGGAAGAAAAATCATTATGGCGATTCATCCACATGCAGGAAAGCCTGCAAGACCAGAAGATAGAATTAACATTGGACGTTTAGTAAGTGACTACTTTTTACAAGTACCTAATTGCGATATTGTTGAACAAAGAGTTACTTTTGGCACATCAGGGCATCGTGGTTGCGCAACCAAATTAAGCTTTAATGAACAACATATTCAAGCCATATGCCAAGCCGTGGCAGAATACAGAAAATCAAAAGGTTTTGATGGCCCTTTATTCATTGGTAAGGATACCCATGCCCTATCTGAGCCAGCATTTGCCAGTGCCATTTCCGTACTTATTGCCAACGGTGTACCGGTTGTTATTCAAGAAGATGAAGGCTTTACACCAACGCCGGTAATCTCCCGATTGATCATTTCTCATAATAGAAACAATACGACAACAGCAGATGGTTTGATTATTACACCTTCTCATAACCCGCCAACAGATGGTGGTATCAAATATAACCCGCCACATGGTGGGCCTGCGGAAGGTGACATTACCAAACAAATTGAAAGTCGAGCCAATCAGCTGATTGTCAATAATTTAGTTGATATGAAAACCATGCCGCTTAGCGAAGCTCTGGCGTCTTCATTACTGAGTAAACAAGATTTTATTGAATTATATGTCAGTCAGCTTGATCAAGTTATCGATATGCAAGCGATTGCAAAATCAGGCGTTACCATTGGTGTCGACCCATTAGGCGGCTCAGGTATTAATTACTGGCCAGTAATTGCCAAAAAATATGGTATTAATATTGAAGTGGTAAACCCGGTTGTTGATGCAAGTTTTGCTTTTATGCCGCTTGATAAAGATGGCAAAATTCGCATGGACTGTTCATCTCCTTACGCTATGGCAGGGCTTATCGCGATGAAAGACAAATTTGACCTTGCAGTAGGCAATGACCCAGATTTTGATCGTCATGGTATTGTTACTAAAAGTGGTGGTTTGATGAACCCTAACCACTATCTCGCCGTGTCTATTAACTATTTGATGACACATAGACAGTGGTCAGCAGATTGTAAAATAGGTAAAACATTAGTTTCAAGCTCACTTATCGACCGCGTGGCTAAGCATATCAACCGACCATTAGCCGAAGTGCCTGTTGGCTTTAAGTGGTTTGTTGATGGTTTACATGACTCAAGTTACGCCTTTGGCGGTGAAGAAAGTGCAGGTGCGTCTTTCTTAGCAATAGATGGCAGTTGTTGGACGACAGACAAAGATGGTTTTATCTTAGCTTTATTAGCTGCTGAGATTTTAGCTGTTACCGGTAAAGACCCTTATCAACATTATTTAGCATTAGTTGAGCAGCTAGGTTCGCCACATTATGGCCGTGTTGAGGCTGTAGCAAATGGTCAGCAAAAAGCAGTATTAACTGCATTATCTGCTGATGCTATTAGTGCTGATACATTAGCGGGTGAAAAAATTAAACAAATTTTAAGCCATGCACCAGGTAACAATGCGGCAATTGGCGGCATTAAAGTAACCACCGAAAATGGTTGGTTTGCTGCACGGCCTTCAGGCACTGAAGATATTTATAAAATCTATGCTGAGAGCTTTATCAGCCAAGAACATTTACAGCTTATTTTTAAAGAAGCACAGCTTATAGTTGATAAAGCCTTTAAAGCGGCTGGTTTGTAACGTCAGCTTTCTTTTACGAACGAGCAATAAATTCAGATGAAAAGGTACTTATAGCCAAGGGCGTAAGTACCTTTTTTGTTTTCTAATGAGGTAGACTTACGCCATATTATGAAAACCATTTGGATTTATTACCCATGCCATTACAAAGCCTTCAACAACAGCTACAAGCAACGGGCGATTTTCTTCGCATTACACGAGAAAATGAACAGAGCTTACCAGAGCAATTCTCATTTGAAGTTCAACACCAACCTTCTAATACTGTTGCTAAAGTATCGGTACTCAATACCGGTATTATCAGCTTTGAACCGCTTACAAGTACTTCCAAAAAAGATATTGTCTTATCGAGTGCTGTTCATGGCAATGAAACCGCACCGATAGAGATTTGTGACTCGCTGATTAAAAAGCTAATTTTAGGTGAATTACAATTAACGCAAAGAGTGCTTTTTCTTTTTGGTAATCCTGCTTCTATTAATATTGGTAAACGTTTTGTTGAAGAGAACCTGAATCGTTTGTTTTCTGGTGGTCATTCACTTGATCAAGGAAATGGCGCAGGTTTAATTAATAAAGAGCGTCATCGAGCTTTATTATTAGAAAATACAGTTCGTGATTTTTTTGAGCAAGGCGCTAAAATTTCAGCAAATCGTGATCGCAGTCACTACGACTTACACACCGCCATACGTGGTTCTAAAAATGACAAATTTGCTGTTTACCCTTTTAGGCACAACAAGCCTTGGAAAAAAGAACAGTTACAAGTTTTATTGGCTTGTGGCATCAATACCATATTGTTATCGCATTCGCCGACCACAACTTTTAGCTATTACTCTTCTAATGAATTTGGCGCTGACGCCTTTACTGTTGAACTAGGTAAAGTAAGACCATTTGGTGAAAATGATATGGCAAATTTTGCTGGCATAACCGATACCCTTACTCGCTTAGTTTCTGGTCAAGCACTTGAGTTAAAGCCTTTTGATGCTAAAGATTTTGATATTTTTGAAATATTTCAAACGATAAATCGTCAAGGTGAAAATTTTGCACTACATTTTGCTGATGATGTTGAGAACTTTACCGATTTCCCGCTTGATTATGTACTTGCTACAGATGATGACATTAGTCATAAAGTAAAACGTAAAGGTGAAGCGATTATTTTTCCTAATGCCGATGTGGCGATAGGGCAAAGAGCACTATTGACGGTAACACCAACAAGCATCGATTAGTGGTCAATTTTAAGTGTGTAAACATAACTGTTCAGTAAATGCATTTTTTTGCTGACAGCAATTTTTAACCTTGCTTGTATAACAGTTTACGTAAAGGTAAGGTTTGTCCGCAATTATTACACACTCAACGCCTGTAGATAAAATACAAAAATTACGCTTAAGAATAGTTTTTTTGATCTTTGCTGATTATTGTTGCAAGAAATTTACATAGAACGACTATGCTACATTCCTTGCGCCGTGATCAAAAAGCATTTAATTCGTACGAAATTTAAACATGAAAGATCAACAGATCCTATACTAAGTAGCAATATAGCTACATAGGTTTTAGCAATATCCATTTAGGCTTTTACAAAAGAGAATGTTATGAATACTAATATCTATAACGAAGGGCCAATAGTACACGAGCCTGTTTTTATGGGTGGTGATGCTGTCGAAATTCCTACCCTCAAAATATTAACGCAAGATGGTAGCGTTTATAAAAACGCTGCCTTGCCAGACATCGACCAAGCACTAGCAACAAAAACATATAAAGCGCTCGCTTTTCATCGCGTTTTAGATGAGCGTATGGTGGCGTCTCAGCGTCAAGGTCGCTTAAGTTTCTATATGACCGCTTTAGGTGAAGAAGCAGCAAGTGTTGGCGGCGCTGCTGGTTTACAAGATCAAGATATGATCATGGCTCAATACCGAGAGCAAGGTGCGCTTATTTTTAGAGGTTTTGCTTTAGAAGACTTCATGAACCAAATGTTCTCCAATGAAAAAGATTTAGGCAAAGGTCGTCAAATGCCTATTCATTATGGTTCAAGTGCACTTAATTACATGACCATTTCTTCTCCTTTAGGCACGCAAATTCCACAAGCTGCTGGTTATGCTTATGGTCAAAAGCTAAAAGGTGAAGATGCCGTAACCATTTGTTATTTTGGTGAAGGCGCGGCATCAGAAGGTGACTTTCATGCGGGTTTAAATATGGCGGCTGTACATAAAGCACCTGTTATTTTCTTCTGTAGAAATAATGGCTATGCCATATCTACACCCTCAGATGAACAATACAAAGGCAATGGTATTGCATCCCGCGGTGTTGGCTATGGCATTAAAACTATTCGTATTGATGGTAATGACATTCTCGCTGTGATCAAAGCTGTTCAAACTGCTCGCAAATATGCCTTAGCAGAAAATGCTCCGGTAATTATTGAAGCGATGTCTTATCGTTTAGGTGCGCATTCAACCTCTGATGATCCTTCTGGTTATCGTACCAAAGAAGAAGAAGCCAAATGGCAAGCACATGATCCTATCTCTCGTATGAAGAGCTGGATGTTGGAGCAAAACTGGTGGACAGAAGAGCAAGAAACTGAACTGTTTGAGCGTTTACGTGAAGAAATTCTAGCTGCTGTTAAAGTGGCTGAAAAAGTACTTAAGCCGCCAGTAGAAGACTTGATCACTGATGTTTACGATACACCTATTCCTCGTTTACAAAAACAGTTAGACGATCTAAAAATACATATCAAAAAATATCCTGAAGCTTATCCGCTTACAGCAGGGAGAATCAAATAATGGCTCAAATGAATTTATTACATGCCATCAATAGTGCCCTCGATATTGCGATGGCAGAAGATGCTTCAACCCTATGTTTTGGTGAAGACGTTGGTCATTTTGGCGGTGTTTTTCGCGCAACTTCAGGCCTACAAGATAAATACGGCAAAGCCCGTTGTTTTAATACGCCTTTGGTTGAACAAGGTATTATAGGTTTTGCCAATGGTTTGGCAGCGCAAGGCTCTCGCCCTGTAGCAGAAATTCAATTTGCTGATTATATTTTTCCAGCATTTGATCAAATCGTAAATGAAGCGGCCAAATTTCGCTATCGTAGCGGCAACGAATTTAATGTTGGTAAACTTACCATTCGTACGCCATATGGCGGAGGCATTGCTGGTGGCTTATACCATTCACAATCACCTGAAGCTTATTTTGCTCATACGCCTGGTTTAAAAGTTGTTGTACCGCGCAATCCGTACCAAGCCAAAGGTTTATTGCTGGCGTCAATTCGCGACGATAACCCCGTTATATTTTTTGAGCCGAAAAGACTTTATCGTGCTTCAGTTGGCGAAGTACCAGAAGAAGATTACCAAATACCACTAGGCAAAGCTGAAGTTACTCAACAAGGTAATGACATTACCTTGCTTGCTTGGGGTGCTCAAATGGAAATGATCGAAAAAGCGAGTGAAATGGCTGCAAATGAAGGCATTTCATGTGAGCTTATCGATTTACGAACCATTTTACCTTGGGATGTTGAAACCGTAGCACAGTCGGTAATGAAAACAGGCCGTTTAGTGGTTTCTCAAGAAGCCCCATTAACAGCAGGTTTTGCCCAAGAAATTGCCGCAACAATTCAACAAGAATGTTTTTTACATTTAGAAGCGCCAATTGAACGTATTTGTGGCATGGATACACCATACCCATTGTCGTTAGAAAAAGAACACATGGCAGATCATTTGAAAATATTTGAAGCGATCAAACGTAGCGTAAACTTTTAAGGTTGTTGATGATGAGCATTGATTTTATATTGCCAGATATAGGCGAAGGTATTGTTGAGTGTGAACTAGTTGATTGGCTAGTAAACGAAGGTGATATTATTGAAGAAGACCAGCCGATTGCTGACGTGATGACGGACAAAGCATTGGTACAAATTCCTGCGATGCATGCAGGTAAAGTTGATAAATTGTATTATGCCAAAGGTGAAATAGCGAAAGTGCATGCGCCTTTATTTGCGATGACGCCAAGTGATGTCGCTGGTGAAAATACCGTAGTAGTAGCTGCAAATGAACAGGTTGTTG
>PJEL010004433.1_pt1 | contig 11605 bp, 11 predicted proteins | sample 1853271 | NCBI WGS metagenome assembly PJEL01 (sample SAMN08108733, study PRJNA415343) | Invertebrate metagenome, whole genome shotgun sequencing project. | host: Globobulimina | place: Sweden: Gullmar Fjord | collected 2015-08 | reverse complement strand
CACCCAGTTTCTGTATGTCTTGCCCAAAAAAGGGTTTTCCATTCAGGATCATTTTAAAACCATTGTGATCCGGAGGGTTATGAGATCCCGTGATCATGATGCCGTTGCGTGTGCCAAGCTCATACGTCGCATAATAGAGCATGGGTGTTGGACCCATTCCGATCCGGATAACATCAATTCCAGTGGACAGTAATCCTTTTGTCAGAGCTTGTTCCAACTCAGGAGATGTTGCCCGCCCATCCAATCCAACGGCGACAACAGTATCCCCATTTTCCCGCATCAAACTGCCGAAAGCTTTACCAATAGCTTCCGCATCAGCGGCAAAGAGTGTTTCGCCAACAATACCCCGAATGTCATACTCCCGCAGAATTGAGGTGTGAAATTCATGATTTTCGATTGTCATAAGTATCTCCGGGTTTAGCTGTTATTAAAGCCTGTTGGACGTCCGACACAGGAATAAGCGAATCCAAGCCGTTCTACTTCTTCGGGCTCATATATATTCCGTAAATCCACCATAATGGGCTGTTTCATGATGGTTTTCATTCTGCTTAGATCAAGGGCCCTGAATTCATTCCATTCGGTGATTATGACTACCGCATCGGCGTCTTCAAGGGTCTCGTAAGTGCCGCTGCAGAACGTAATGTCAGGTAGGAGTTCTTTTGCTTCCTTCATACCCTCGGGATCATAGGCGTGAATGTCAGCCCCGGCATCCATGAGTTTTGGAAGGATATCCAAACTCGGGCTATCACGCATATCGTCTGTATTTGGTTTGAAAGTAAGGCCTAAAACGGCAATTTTCTTATTCGAAACATCCCCGCCGCATGCATGAATGACTTTTTCTGCCATCCTTATTTTTCGGCTCTCATTTACTTTAATAACAGCGTCTATAATATAAAGCGGTGCCTGATTATCTACCGACGTCTGGTAAAGAGCTTTTGTATCTTTTGGAAAGCAGGATCCGCCATAGCCGGGTCCCGCATGGAGAAATTTTCGCCCTATTCGTCCATCGAGACCGATCCCTTTAGCAACATCATGAACATCAGCGCCGACCTTTTCACAAAGATCCGCGATCTCGTTGATAAAAGTAATCTTGGCGGCAAGAAAAGCGTTACCTGCATATTTGGTGAGCTCTGAGCTTTCCCGCGACGTAAAAAGTAGGGGCGTTTGAATGAGAGAAAGTGGCCGATAAATGGCTTCCATAACCTTTTTTGCTGGCGGTGAATCTGTTCCCACAACTACGCGATCAGGGCGCATAAAATCTTCGATTGCAGCCCCTTCTCTTAAGAATTCGGGATTTGACACAACATCAAACAAAGCGGAATCACAATGTTTCCCGATGATCTTTTCTACTTCTGTGCCAGTTCCCACAGGCACAGTCGATTTATTGACAACAACAGTATAACCCTCAATGGCTTCAGCAATTTCCTTGGCCGCCCCAAAAACGAAAGTGAGATCAGCCTGTCCATCACCGCGCCGGCTTGGTGTTCCAACTCCAATAAAAACGGCATCTGCGTTTGCAACAGCATGCTTTAAATCGGTCTGAAATGAAAGCCGTCCAGCATCTACATTCTTTTTGACCATTGCTTCCAAGCCGGGTTCGAAGATCGGAATATGACCATTTTTTAGAGACTCGATTTTTTCTTCATTTTTGTCGATGCAAGTAACATCATGACCAAATTCAGAAAAGCAAGTTCCCGATACGAGGCCTACATAACCCGTACCAATCATTGCAATACGCATAGCTGCATTTCCCCTCTTAATGTCGTTCTGTAGCGGGCAATCTTATAAATTGGCGCTTATTTCACGGATAATTTCAGAAACTTCTCGGCCCATATCATCTCGTTTTAAAGCAAAGGCAATATTGGCATGAAGAAATCCAATTTTATCTCCGCAATCAAACCGAGCTCCGTCAAAACGCAGGCCATAGAAAGAGCTGGTTTTAAGGAGGGAAGAGAGGGCATCTGTGAGCTGAATTTCATTCCCTGCACCACGTGACTGGTTTTCCAGAAGATCGAAGACAGCAGGTTCCAGTATGTAACGACCAATTACAGCCAGATTTGAGGGCGCTTCACTGGGTTTTGGTTTTTCAACCAAGTGCTTCACTTCTACTTTTTTGCCATCATCATATCCAGGTTTAAGGATGCCGTATCGAGATGTATGCTCGTGAGGAACCTCCATCACAGCCAAAATGTTGCCGCCGCCGAGTTCTTCACGGGCTTCCATCATTTGTTCTAGGCACGGCTTGTCACTTAAAATCAAGTCGTCAGCGAGTATAACGGCAAATGGCTCGTTGCCAATATACCGTTTGGCACACCATACGGCATGTCCGAGTCCCTGGGGCTCTTGCTGCCTAATATAGGCCACAGAACCGGTATTGGGCAGGCATTCCTGTAGCTCCTCCAAGACAGAATCTTTTCCGCGTTCTCTCAAGACACTTTCAAGTTCGTAGGACCGATCGAAATGATCTTCAATGATCACTTTTCCGCGTCCAGTGACAAAAATAAATTCTTCAATGCCGGCGGCCTTTGCTTCATCTACCGCGTACTGAATAAGCGGCCTGTCAACAACAGGCAGCATTTCCTTGGGCATCGCCTTCGTAGCTGGAAGAAATCGAGTACCTAGTCCACCGACCGGGAATACAGCTTTGCGAACTTTTTGAGGCATGAGTGTAACCTTATATGAGAGTTCCAGTTTGCAGTATATCGCACCCTGCGATAATGCTGGCAAGAGTAGTTTAGTTAAGAATTAAGAAGAGTGTCCTTGGCCTGATTTATTTTTGCCGCCATATAAGCGGACCCGTCATGATCCGGGTGAAATTTTTTCATAAGTTTTTTATGTGCGGCCTTAATTTCTTTAGCACCAGATCCAGGTTTTAGGTCCAAAATTTCATACGCCTCACCTTGGCTCATTCCATTTTTGTATTCTGAGTTAGACTGATACCCGTTTTGCTGTCTGTGATCTTTCGTACCGTGATCTTCAGTGCCGAAGTTTCTGTCGATAAATGCTGATAAAATTGAAACGCTCGGTTCGTCATCTTGAAGTTCTGCCTGTAGAAAGGATAATTCCTCATAGGATAATTCTGACAATTTTCTCCCCTGAAAGCGTCCAAGGTGTATTTCAGCGTCCAAGTGTCCGCTATCATGATCCAGTGTAGCGTGCAGCCAATCGGTTTTTACGTCAGATTGTTGACCTGTTGTGGGACGGGAGCTTCCAAAAATCGGATTTTTTCGGAGAAAGAACAGGGCTGCCAATGCCAGTGGTGGTGCAAACTGGAACCTACCAGTATATGCAAAGAAGGCTGCTAATCCCCCAAGTATGATTGCAAGCGTAACCCTCAAAGACCGGATCAGACTTTTGGGATTTGCATTTGCAATGGCATTGCCGCCTATGATTAATGCGGCGAGCAACGCTATTCCGATAATAAAATATGCTAACATTCTTTATTTTACTTGATTTGACGTGCCAATAAAAGGGTTTCTCCCCCAACCTTCTGGCTGTAATTCTCAAGTGCCTTTCGGCCCCCAGCTGCATATACCGCAACAGCTTTTAAAAGAGTCTTAAGCATTGAAGCGCTACCTGCGTTAAATCTACAATACGCACCGCCTGACAATTTGGCTATTTGCCGAAAACAGATATCTGCTGTTGGATCATTGCCTTCCTGAAAAACAAAAATTGGAACTTTGTGGATACCGAGTTGGCCTGCAATATGGCATAATTGATCAGCATCCTCCTCCATACAGTCTCCGACAAAAACAAGAGCATTTACGGTCTTCTTTTGTGTTTGCTTTAAGGAATGCTTCAACACCTTTGCAATTTGTGTATGACCGCCAAGGCACTGGACACGTGACATGGGGCCAATTAAGGCTCGGCTGTCAATTGTCCAGGGAGTTGCCCTGAATTCGCCAAATCCTCGGAAATAGGCAATTTGTAGCTCTAGGCTTCCAGCTTCAGCCGCAGCATCAAACATTTCTCGCTGTAAGTGACAGGCATGATCCCATGTCGGTTGACGGCTAGCCGTGGCATCAATCGCAAAAATAAGCCGCCCGGTTGATTCCGCGCGAAACCTTTGAGGTATTGAGGTTACTTTCTTCAAAAAAGCCTCAACATCTTTCGAATTTTCATCATTACCCGATTTATCAAGATCACTACCCATGCTCTTCAGCTCTCAATCTTTTATGTGCTTGATAGAAAGTTAGGCTTTATTGTTCTCTTTTTCAAATTTGCAGTTACAGTATCTTTTTTTATCGTGCGGAAATTGTCTACGAGATGGCTGAAAATAAAAATCAAATGATCCAATCCCCGTATTGGTGGGAGGCCGCGAAACCCGAACTGTTTCAGGATAAAATTCCTGCGTCAAAGGTGGATGTAACAGTCATTGGCGGGGGATATACCGGACTTTCTGCAGCTCTAACGCTAGCAAAAGCTGGATCGTCAGTTGTTGTGGTTGAAGCTGAATGCCCAGGATACGGTGCGAGTAGCCGAAATGGCGGAATGATTGGCTATTTGCTTAAGCCCGGCCTCGATGGCCTTATCGAAACTTATGGCTTGGATCGCGGTAAAGGCATCTATCAAGAAGCAATAACTTCTGTTGATTTCGTTGATAGTTTAATCAAACAGGAGCAAATCGACTGCGATTTGAATATGAACGGTCGCTTCTATCCGGCCGTTTTGGACAAACACCTAAAATCCATGGCTGCTGAACATGAGCTTAGAGAAAAATACTTCGGGCTAGGAGAAGAGATTGTTGGCAGGGACGGTAGTCAGGAAGATGTGAAAAGTGACCTATATGTTGGCGGATTGAGGCAACATGGAACGGGTAGTTTGGATCCGGCAAAATTTGTAAAAGGTCTTGCATCAGCAGTTCGGAAAAATGGCGGAACTATACTTGCGCCGTGCCGTGCCAACAAAATTGAGCGTAAGCAATCAGGTTTTGCTGTTCAGACATCGATGGGAGAAATCTTAAGTTCTGAGGTATTAATAGCGACAAATGGCTATAGTTCTGAATTGCTCCCCTTTGTGCAGCGCCGTGTCATTCCTATTGCAAGCACTATGATCGCAACTGAAGAATTATCAGTTGATCATGTCAAATCGTTAATTCCGAATTTGAGGATGATCACCGACACCCGCAAAATGTTAAGTTATTATCGGCCTTCGCCAGATGGAAGACGTATTCTTCTTGGAGGGAGACCAACAGCATTCAAGGCACCTATTGAAGTGCAGGCGAAAGCCCTCCATTCTCGTTTGACGGAAATATTTCCAAGCCTGTCATCCGCCGTAATATCTCATGTTTGGTCGGGAAATGTTGCTTATAGTTTTGAAGCATTGCCAAGCATCGGCAATTTCAACGGAATTCACTACGCTATGGCTTATTGCGGCTCTGGCGTGGCTATGTCCGGGTATCTGGGCCATAAATCAGCATTAAAAATTCTAGGTTCAAAGGGCAGCGAAACTGCGTTTGATGACTTACCGTTTTCCGGACGTTTCTATTATAACGGTCACCCTTGGTTCCTACCTGTCGCCATGATTGGTTATAAGCTGCGCGATCACTTTGGGTTTTGATAAAAAGGTATTCGCGAATGTCCGCAGTGTTTGATGTGAAAACTCATCGCGAAGTATGGCACCGGGCTTGGCCGGTAATTGTCGCCAATCTTTCTGTACCAGCACTTGGCGCCGTTGATACTGCTGTTATCGGGCATTTGCCCGATCCCTCATATTTGGGGGCAGTCGCTATCGGTTCCATGATCTTTAGTTTTATTTATTGGGGTTTTGGCTTTTTGAAAATGGGGACAACCGGATTTGTCGCCCAGGCTGCCGGAGCCGAGGACCCAAGCGGAATTCGAACTGTATTTGCTCAATCAATCCTTCTTGGTTTGATCATCTCCTTCGCAATATTATTGTTGCAATATCCTGTTATTGAAACAGCCCTTTATCTTATCAATTCCACATCAGATGTGGAGCAGGGCGCAATACTCTATTTTGATCACCGGATCTGGGGAGCTCCCGCGGCACTTCTAAATTACGCGTTTCTCGGTCTCTTCATTGGTCTTGGAAATACCCGTGCAGCGCTAGTCATGCAGATTTCTATGAATCTAGTGAATATTATTCTCGATATTATTTTTGTGGTTTATCTGGATATGAAGGTTGCTGGTGTGGCGCAAGCAACTGTAATTGCCGAATATTCAGCGATAATCGTTGGACTATACCTCGTTCGCCGGCAATTACTTCATATCGGTGGAGAATGGATCAAAGCGGCTGTATTTTCCTTTGATGGAATGCGTAAACTGTTGGCTGTCAATTTCGATATTTTTATTCGAACAGTTTTGCTCATTTTGGCCTTTGCCTACTTTACCGCTGAAGCTGCCAAAAGAGGTGAGGAGACACTGGCCGCAGTAGCAGTCTTAATGAATTTTGTGCATTTTCTTTCCTTCGGACTAGACGGATTTGCTCACGCTGCTGAAGGACTTGTTGGAAATGCTGTTGGCGGAAAGAAAAACAAAAAGTTAGATGAGGTTGTTCTCGTAAGTAGTTTATGGGCTTTGCTTGTCGCCGTGGTTTATGTCGTAGTTTATCGACTTTTTGGGGAGTATATTATTCAGCTCCTAACAGATATTGAGACTGTTCGAACCGAAGCATATGTCTATTTACCATGGCTCTATGTGATGCCTTTAGTTGCCGTATGGCCATATCAATTGGACGGTATTTTTATCGGAGCGATGCAGTCAAAGGCAATGCGAAATGGTATGATTATATCCTTTTTGGCCTATTTCCTTTCCATACAATTTTTCAGCAATTTATATGGAACTCATGGATTGTGGGGAGCTCTCATCGTGTTTATGGCGGTGCGAGGACTTACGCTGGCGGCCGTGTATCCTAAAGTGAGAAAAGCAGCAACTATAAGCGTCTAGACTCTTTTCCTGCGTATCCAATACCGCTCGAATACTGGGTAGAGAGCGGGAACGACAGCAACTATTATGATTATTCTGAGGACGTGCATGATTGATACAAAGGCAACGTCTATACCCAGAGCCAATGCCACCAATGACATTTCGGCAAGCCCACCCGGAGACAAGGCCAAAACCATGCCTGGAATACTAACCCCGACAATGGAAGCGGTGGTGAAAGAAAGCACAATCGCCACTACCATCATTATTCCGGTGGAGCCGCAACTCAAAAGGATAATCCGGCGAACTTCTTGAAAATTGGTCCCTAAAAACCGAATGCCAATCGCCGTTCCGATAACAAGCTGTGCGGCATAGACAAGCAACATGGGCGGTTTGGCAGAGATAAAACCAGAGAGTTCGAAAGCTGCGGCGACAATTAGAGGGCCCATTAAATGATAGGCGGGTAGCTTAAGTAGATAGCCTGAAAAATACCCGATTAGAGCCGCGACTAAGAGCCAACCGTATTCTGCCAGATAATCCAACTGTCCGAATAAAGGGATGGTCTCAATTATTCCATTGGTTTCTATTCCATAGCGAAAAACGATGGGCACAATCATGACAAGAAGCAAGACACGGGTGGCATGGATTAGTGCTATTTTTTTGCCGTCTCCTCCTTTTGCGTCTCCAACTTCATACATGACATTGAAACCACCGGGTGCGGAAGAAAAGTAGGCTGTAATGCGATCAAATTTGCCAAGTTTTCGGAAGAATATGTAGGCTAATACCATCGAGAGGGCCAAGCTTACCAATAGGAGAGTGAGACCATTACTCCATCGTTGAATATTGCCGAGAGTATCTGGGGAAAAACTGCTGCCTAGCATTACACCCAATACTGCTGTCATAACTTTTCGCAATACAGGATTTACGGACATTTGTTTGCCGCGAATAGCAAAAACCGTAACAATACACATTGATCCCATCATCCAGGCGAGGGGAAGATCAAATAAGAAAAATATCGCCCCACCAATCGATCCGATAGTGAGTGATTTGATTGTGCCATTCATGGTTTTCAACTCGTTTTGATTATTATTTTAGCTGAGTATGAAAGCGTAACAAGGGTATCCGGTGTTTGTCAGTATAGATTGGTTTTATAGGATTGTTCCAAATGTATATCTGTTTCGTCTTTGTCTAGGCCTGAAATCTGGTCTGCGAGCATTGCCCCAAGCGTCGGAAATGCCTGTTGTTCAATTTTGTTTGTTTCTCCCCATAAATCAGCCCGGATTATTGATTTTCCGCAATGCAAATAGGCTTCGTGAACGGATACCTCAATGGCGGAGCGAGGAAGTTTGCCGTTTACGCCAAGTTTGGTAAGAGCCTTTTCGTTCGTAGTGATTATGCAAGATCCGTTTACTCGGAGAGTTTCTCTTATTCCTGGGATGAAGAAAATGATGCCGATTTCAGGGTTCTCCAAAATATTCCGCAGGCTGTCGGCGATGTTGTTTCCAACTCGATCGGGTATCAGAAGGGTTTTATCATCAATGACGGATACAAAACCGGGAGCATCCCCTTTGGGAGAGGCATCAGCATGCCCTTTTTTGTTAGAGGTTGAGATAACAATGAAAGGTGAGTGCTGAATAAAGTTGATGCAGTGTTTTTCCAGTTTTGGCAGGATTTTCTTTAAGACACTACCTTTTGGCTCTTTATAAGTTTTGCGGAGTTCTTCTTCATTATTGACGGGCATTTTATACTCCTGGGGCCTAACTTTAGGTCAGAATTATTTTTTCGAAAGGATAGGAAAATCTTTGCGCATGTTGCCTTAGTTTCTTTGTTCTGTCACGCCTGACGTCGCCTTCTTTAATGTTGGTCAGAATGAATTCTTCTGTCGTATTTTCTGGTGCGAGTTCTTTTCTGATTTTTTGCTGAATAGAATATTGCGTCAGCTGAGAGGGACCTTTTGATGAAATTTCATCAATATCGGAAACAATAATAGGGGCTTCATTTGATATGATATTGCCATGCAAGCTGATGTAGGCATACGCGTCCGTTATAATACCACGCTCCAAACATCTAAGATCAATCTTGTCCAAATGTGAAAAACGATAGTTCTGACCAATTGCTTCAGTTCTATGCATATGATCCAGCTGGGCTTCAGTTAGCCAGGTTATGTGACACTCTGTTTTACTTCCTTGGAGAGAGGCTAGAGTGGCAGGAATAGAACCGTAGGATGTGATATGCGCTGAATAACAACAAACAAAATCTGAAAGCCTTGCTTGTGTTACATAAATCGGATCAGTTTCTATTTTGCTGAATTTTCGAATGAGTTGCTGCGGAGAAGCGTTTGATCCGCATGCTATGACGGGAAGTCTACCTGCAGGCCAAAAATCGTGAGGAAGGTCATAAATTTCAGAGTTACGTAACACATAGGAATGCGGAAATTGAACAAAAGGGTAAGCCAGAGCATGCTCAATCTCGTCCGGTCCTATTGGTAAATTATCATTTTGCACGGTTTAGGACAAAGCGGCTCTTAAATCAGAAAGTTTCACTGGTTTTGTAAGACTTTTAATGTGTTCGAGCCCCCTCGCATCCCCTAGATTTTCAGCCAATTCCACATAGCGAGGGTTAAAACCGGTCACAATTATGATTTTTGAGGGACATCCTTGTTGCGCCAACCAGCTGATGAGTTCTACGCCGTCCACGCCAGGCATAACCATGTCCAGAACAAGGGTCGTCGGGGTTTTTGCCCGATACTCATTCATAAAATCCATGGCATTTTCGGTGATAACAACTTCATACCCGAGATTGTCACCTACTTCGCCTACATATTCAGCAAAATCGCGTTCATCATCAATGATAAGAAGACTTCGCTTCTCTTGAGATTTCTCGGCACTTTCTTTACTCGCAGAGCCGTTTGTACGTTGCATATCGGTTCCAGCTTTCATTATGTCTGGCCCCAAAATTCAAAGAATGAAACGATCATTCAGGGCCATATACACATAATCGAAATAAGATAATATAGAAAAAAGACAAATGACAAAAGGAAACTTTTTTGTAAATGATGTAATTAATTTATTACCTTGGCCTTATTTCTCCCACAAGTTTCACATAGTGTAGGAGAAATCGCCTGAAAAATGTGGATTAGCTGACCAAGTGCATTCCGCCATCAACAATCAATAATTCGCCAGTCACCAGATCGCCACCATCGATAAACCAATTTACAGCGTCAGCAATATCTTCTGGCGTGGAGACTTTGCCAAGCGGAACACGTTTAGCCATTGCCGCCTTATTCTTTTCATAATCTTTTTCGCCCCATCCCTCACGCAGCCAACGGGTTTCGATCATTCCAGGGCAGATAGCGTTGACAGTGATCTCTGGACCCATAATCCGGGCGAGGGCTTTTGTCATTGAGTTGAGGCCGCCTTTGGACGCAACATAGGCAAGGGATGATCCATGACCATGCGTGCCTGCGACAGAAGAGATCATGACGATGCGTCCTCTACCTGATTTACGAAGATGAGGCTCGCACGCACGGGACATTTGGAAAGGCCCGATTGTGTTGACGGCATAGATATCGTGGAAGTCCTGAGCTGATAATCCTTCAAGATCGCTATGCGGTGTAAATTTTGTACGTCCCGCATTATTAACAAGGGCGTCAATTCGTCCCCATTTAGCCACAGCTGCGGCGGCCATTGCCCGGCAATCTTCATCTTTTGAAACGTCTCCCTGAAATAGAAGAGCTTCAGTACCTGTCTCTTCTACTTTCTTGATGGTTTCTTCTGCTTCCATTTTGCTTTTTGTGTAGTTGATCAGAACATTATAGCCTTTTTTTGCAAGCCCGATGGCGATTGCAGCGCCTGTCCCTGTTGCAGAGCCGGTGACAATGGCGACTTTATTTGAAGAACTCATTATTTTCTCGTTTCGTTATTGCTGTTCTTGTTTGTTCCAGAACAGTAGCGAATGTTGGACGGGCATGGCAATGGCTTGAATTATTTTCTTGATATGGATCTCTGCAGGTTGTACGGCCTATTCAACACTGTTTAAGGCACTGAAATAGACGAGAAGGAAGTATCATGCAGATTGAGTATTCACCATCAGTCGACGCCGCGATGAAAGCTGGAAAACCGATTGTTGCGCTTGAATCAACGATTATCAGCCATGGTTTTCCTTATCCCAAAAATGTTGAACTTGCCTCAAGTATGGAAGCGATCATTCGCAAAGAAGGAGCGGAACCCGCAACTATTGCCATCATCAAAGGCAAAATTAAATGCGGCCTGACTGAAGATGAATTAGAATTTCTTGCAAGCTCCGGGAATGTAGCAAAATGTTCTGTCAGGGATCTACCGGTTATTATGGCAAGAGGAGAGACGGGGGCCACAACTGTCGCATCAACTTCTTATATTTCTGAACGAGCAGGGATCAGAGTCTTCGCAACAGGCGGTATCGGTGGTGTTCATCGGGCTGAAGAGGGTGCAAACGGATTTGATATCTCCGCTGATTTATTGGAACTTTCCCGCTCAAAAGTTGTTGTTGTTGCTGCAGGCGCCAAATCTATCCTCGATTTGCCCGCTACTTTGGAGGTTCTGGAAAGTTTCAGTGTTCCGGTTGTCGGCTATAAAACAAATACCTTTCCAGCATTTCACAGTATTTCCAGCGGGCTTGCCCTACCGGCGGAAGCGAGCGATATGAGCGAACTTGTGAAAATCGTGGATCAGCATTTCAACCTTGGT
>PJEL010004432.1_pt1 | contig 11607 bp, 10 predicted proteins | sample 1853271 | NCBI WGS metagenome assembly PJEL01 (sample SAMN08108733, study PRJNA415343) | Invertebrate metagenome, whole genome shotgun sequencing project. | host: Globobulimina | place: Sweden: Gullmar Fjord | collected 2015-08 | reverse complement strand
ATGGCAAGATATTTAGGTCCTAAGTTAAAGCTTAGTCGCCGCGAAGGAACAGATTTGTTCCTTAAAAGTGGTGTACGAGCAATTGACACTAAATGTAAAATCGAAACTATACCTGGTCAACACGGCGCTCGTCGCGGTCGTTTGTCTGACTATGGTGTTCAGCTTCGTGAAAAACAAAAAGTTCGTCGTATATACGGTGTACTAGAAAAACAATTCAGTAACTACTACAAAGCTGCTGCTCGTATTAAAGGTAATACAGGTGAAAACTTGTTACAACTTTTAGAGCAACGTCTTGATAATGTTGTTTACCGCATGGGTTTTGCTAGCACACGTGCAGAAGCACGTCAGTTAGTAAGTCACAAAGCAATCGTGGTAAATGGCGGTGTAGTGAATATTCCATCTTTCAATGTTAAAGCAGAAGATGTGGTTTCTATTCGTGAGAAATCTAAAACTCAAGCACGTATTGTTGCGGCTTTAGAATTAGCCGAACAACGTGAGAAGCCAGTCTGGGTTGAAGTAGATAATAAGAAAATGGAAGGTGTTTTCAAACGCGTTCCAGATCGTTCAGATTTATCTGCCGAAATTAATGAACAGTTGATTGTCGAGCTTTACTCTAAGTAAAGCTGAACTTTAAGAGAGGACATAATGCAGGGTTCTGTAACCGAATTCTTAAGACCACGTTTGGTTGATATCGAAAACATTAGTGCAAAGCGCGCTAAGGTAACTTTAGAGCCATTAGAGCGTGGTTTTGGTCACACTTTAGGTAATGCGTTACGCCGCATTCTTCTATCTTCAATGCCGGGTTGTGCCGTAACTGAAGTTGAGATTGATGGTGTACTACACGAGTACAGTAGTAAAGAAGGTGTTCAAGAGGACATCATTGAAATACTGTTAAACCTTAAAGGGCTTGCTGTTGGTTTAGAAGGTAAAAATGAAGCCGTTCTTACCATTACTAAGTCTGGTGAAGGCCCTGTGACGGCTGCTGATATTCAGCATGATGGCGATGTTACTATCGCTAATCCAGAGCACATTATCTGTCATTTGACGGGTGATGGTTCAATCAGCATGCGTATAAAAATTGAAATGGGTCGTGGTTACGTTCCAGCTTCAATTCGTCGCGAAGCCGAAGAAGAAGACAGAGCAATTGGCCGTTTATTGGTTGATGCTTCATTCAGTCCTGTTGAAAGAATTGCTTATGATGTTGATTCTGCGCGTGTTGAACAACGCACAGACTTAGACAAATTAGTAATCGACATGGAAACTAACGGTACGTTAGATCCAGAAGAAGCCATCCGTCGCGCTTCAACAATTCTAGCTGAACAGTTAGATGCGTTTGTAGAGTTACGTGATGTGACTGAAGTTGAACAGAAAGAGGAAAAACCTCTATTTGATCCAATTCTACTTCGTCCTGTTGATGACCTAGAGCTTACAGTTCGTTCAGCGAATTGTTTGAAAGCAGAAGCAATTCAGTATATCGGTGATTTAGTACAGCGTGCAGAAGTTGAACTTCTTAAAACACCTAACTTAGGTAAGAAATCTCTTACTGAAATTAAGGATGTTTTAGCGTCTCGTGGTTTATCTTTAGGCATGCGCCTAGAGAATTGGCCACCAGAAAGCATTGCTGATAACGACTAAATCGATATCATTGTTAACATATAGTAGAGATAAGGATTAACTTATGCGCCATCGTAAAAGCGGTCGCCAGTTAAACCGTAATAGCAGTCATCGTCAAGCGATGTTCCGCAATATGGCAAGCTCTTTAGTTAAACACGGCGTTATTAAAACGACTGTTGCTAAAGCAAAAGAACTACGTCGCGTAGTTGAGCCATTAATTACATTAGCTAAAACTGATAGTGTTGCAAACCGCCGTTTAGCGTTTGCTCGTACACGAGACCAAGAAGTAGTTGGTATTTTATTTAATGAACTTGGTGATCGTTACCAAGAACGTCCAGGTGGTTATACTCGCATTTTAAAATGTGGTTACCGTACTGGTGATAAAGCACCAATGGCTTATGTTGAGCTAGTTGATCGTCCAGTAGTTGAAGAAATTGCTGACGTTGAAGAAGCTAATACAGAAGCTTAATCGAAAGATTAATGAATGAAAAACGGAGCTTAGGCTCCGTTTTTTTATGTCTGGTTTTTAGTTCTAAAAGCCAAAGAACTCTAGTACCTGACATTGTCGATTTTGTATAAAAAGATAGTGGCTATAAACATTAATCTAACCCAAACTAATTCTATTAGTTCGGGTCAAGATATTTAATCGCTTGAACTCAACTCAAAATAGTCATATAACAATGACCTCTTCAAATAAAAGTGAGCGTCTATGTCGTCAAGAAATCCAATTATCGCCGTAACCGGATCCTCCGGAGCAGGTACTTCAACTACGACAGAGTCATTTGAGCATATCTTTAGAACATTAGGTATAACTTCATCGAAAGTTGAAGGGGATAGCTTCCATCGCTTTTCTCGCCAAGAAATGGATCTGGAAAAACGCAAAGCCAGAGATGAAGGCAAAAACGTGAGTTACTTTGGTGATTTAGCCAACGACTTTGATGCGTTAGAAACTTTATTTAAGGATTATTCTGAAACTGGTCGGGGTAAAATGCGTCGCTATCTCCATACATTTGATGAAGCTGTTCCATACAACCAAATGCCAGGCACTTTTACTCCCTGGGAGGCGTTAGGAGAGGGTACAGACCTGCTTTTCTATGAAGGTTTACATGGTGGTGTAGTTACGGAGAAAAACGACGTAGCGAAGCATGTGGACCTATTAATTGGTATGGTGCCTATTGTTAATTTGGAGTGGATACAAAAAATCATTCGAGATACCGATCAGCGAGGCCATAATAGAGAGGCCGTCACTGCAAGTATTGTTAGGTCTATGGAAGATTATATTTCTTTTATCACACCACAGTTTTCTCGCACCCATGTTAATTTTCAACGCGTACCTACGGTAGATACGTCGAATCCCTTTAGCGCTAAAGCAATACCGACACTTGATGAAAGTTTCGTTGTCATTCGATTTAGAGATTCGACTCACGTCGACTTTCCTTATTACCTGAGTATGATCGATGGCGCTTTTATGTCGAGGGTTAATACACTTGTAGTTCCAGGGGGAAAAATGGGCCTGGCAATGGAATTAATACTGACACCTCTGATTAAAGAATTAATGGATAAAAAAGCTGAGGCTAATAAACAATTAGACTGGATGTCAGATCTATAGTGAATTTGCGTTATCTATTTCTTATCATGGTATTGGTGTCAATTGAATCAGTTGCTGCCAACCCACTTATTACAAATATCACTAAAGATACAGATACCTGGACTGTTGAATATGTAAGCCTGACTCCGGTGCGAAGTATTCAACTTGCGATTACGCCAGATGGCTCAAGAAAACAACGTTGGTTCTTTGAAGATGATAAATTTACCTTTATTCAGTCGGGTGGTAACGATGTTATCATTCGAAAAGACAATGCCCCTTTCTCATCGGTAAAACTTCAACTAACACCAACCTATATTGCTTTGCCCAAGTATTATGCTCCATTTTCGCCATATTCAGATGGCGGAGTATTGTTTCACAGTGCTCGTTTTTTTGCTTGTGAGCAACTGTGTAACGGAAATGAAAATAGTTGGTACATTACCTTGCAAGTGCCAGAGAATGAGCATATTTATCTTAGAGGGACAAAATACAAAAGCTCAGTATCATGGTGGGACAAAAACGATGGAACAAAACTTTATGTTGGGACTCAACAGCTTGATCACCACAGTGGGTTTATAAGCATAATCGATACAGGGTTACCAGAGACTATAGAGCAAACGTTGACTTCGTTTTTTCCTAAAATGGCTTTGACACTAGAAGCGCGCTATATGAAGTTGCAAGAGAAACCGATGCTTTTTGCTTCCTTTGGTCAAGCAAAAGGTAATCGATATGGGCGGCAAGGCGGCGTGCTGCCATCGCAAGTCTTTATGCACTGGTATGGAAAACTGCCTACGATGTCTGAGCAAGAGGTATTTGAAATTATATGGTTCTTCGCTCATGAAACTGCACACCTCTATCAAGGCAATATTAATGGCGGTATAGCTAGCCATTTATCTTGGATACATGAAGGGCATGCAGAATATATAGCGATGCAGTTGGTTTATCAGTTTGCTCCACAATACGCAGAGCAAACTAATGCTAAGCTAGTTAAGGCACAGAATGAATGTCATCAAACATTGAAAAATGACCAACTGAGTTCATCACAAGAGAATTACCCGTTACTTTATCAATGCGGTTTAACAGTTTTCGAATTAATGTATCAAGAAATGGGATCTATCGAAGCAGTGGATGACTTTTGGCTTAACTTCGAAAAGTCATCAAGTAAGCCCAGCTTTGAGCCGAAACAGTCCTTTCTATCTCTTGCTAAAACAAGGCTCTCTGAAGCTGGTTACCAAAAGTTAGTGTCAATCGTTAAATAGCAAAAACTGAATCTATCGCGTTCGAATGAATTAATTCTTGAGAGTTACGAAATACCCTAACTACATAAGTCTATTATGCAGACAATATTTGGTAGTCGTGAGTGATCTCTACTGAATTATTTAGCATTAACGCTACCGAACAATATTTATCAGCGGATAAGCTTACTGCTCTAGCTACTTGTTTATCGTTGATATCAGTTCCGCTAATAATAAAACGAAGATGTATTTTTGTAAAAAGCTTAGGTACAGATTCTGCGCGTTCGGCGGAGATTTGGACCTCACATCCGACAAGGGCCTGACGTGACTTTTGTAGAATACTCACCACGTCTACTGAGGAACAACCGCCTAATGATAATAATACATTTTCAAGTGGGCTCGGTGCTAATGCGCCGCCGTTAGCATCGAGTACTAGAGTGTGACCGCTTTCAGATGTTCCTAAAAATAATTCTTCACCAACCCACTTCACGTTAGCTTTCATAGTTGTGCCTATATACAAAATAATTAAAAGGCTATCTTATCTAACCTGAAGAGGTGAAACTAGGAAAAACTGTTCAAGGTAGCGTGTGAATTTCGGTATCAAATAGATTTTTAATTAAAGTGGAAAATTCTCGAATAAACGCAAATTGTTTTTCGGTGACCTGGTTTTTTAACACCCCAGAAAGAATTTCTTCTAGATCATAAACGATAGCGTCTACTTCCCTTATCACCATGTTGCGTTGATTAAAGCTAAGAGATTCATGTTGGCTACAAAGCGTCATGATTTGATCGCTAAGCTCTTGCTCGATCACTTCCATAACGGTGTCATCACCCATCGGCATTTCATCTGAGTATTCAAACAAGCTTAAGTGTTCGGTTAAGTATTCAATAATATGAACATAACCGTCTGTATCTGTGACCATATTTAATTAACTTCTCTAACTTTCGCCCTCTTACTTTACTCTTAAAGCAAAAGGATAATCAAGTTTAGTGCTTAGACTTCTCGAAATATTGCTTTTTTATTTTGGTTAGCATCATGCGAGACTCAAAAAAAAGCCAATCGTTAACGATTGGCTTTAAATAGAAGGCAAGAGCGCAGTTAAGCTACGTTAGTGCTTTCAAATATCTTATCGGCAGATGCCGCGACAAACCCTGAATAAAGTTCTCCATTTGCCATAGGATAGCGAAGAGCAAATTCATAAAAACAGCTTGGGATCTCTTTTGAACCATCAGAGAAGTTAACGCTAGCTAAGTCTGCCATAGTGGATGATTGTTCAAGCTTAACGCTTTCATCACCTTTTATTTCGCCACCAGCACTATTTAACTTGAACCCGCCTTGTTTAACCGCTTTATTAACGGCTTCAATACTTGAGTAGTTTTCGAGGTGATTAATGCTTACAGTAAAATGATTCGCTCTGAAACCCCATGCCGCAAGCCAAGCAGCATATTCGCTCTCGGCTAGTAAGGTTTGGTATTCATCGAAGCTTAGTGACCAATGTGTTCCTGAATATAAGAAGTTGCCCTGTTGAACCGCTGACGGCTCCATTTGCATCACTAACTTCTTAATTATATTTTGAACTTCCGTAGGAAATTTTTCTACCAATAACTCACTAATGAATACTTTTGGTAGTGAAGTGTCTTTATGTTCAAAATGTTTGGCGTAAAGCTTTTTCTCTTCAAAGTGGTATTCTTCGCATTCTTCATAACCTAAGTTGATTAGGTGTTGAGCCAACTTTTCTAAGTTAACTGACTCGAGATTAAATGTGCGGTAGGCCACGTGATCATTGATAACGTCAGCGCCTGAGCCTAAAAGTTGATGTATTTTTTCAGCCGAAGGAGTGACTTCTAAATAGTTCTGCCAAATGTTTTCAAAGAGTGATGTAACTTGTGTAGTCATGGACTTATCCTGATAATACTAAAAAAGAATAATTAATTGTGAGCGCTGAGCTTCTGCAAGGCCTAACAAGTAAGGCTTTTACGACAGCAGATGCTAACACATCAAAAGAGGGTTAAATTTGATCAATAGTCTTGAAAAAGCTAGGACGAAATCCTGCTGTTGTCATTGTGTACTGTAGCTTCATAGTTGCTATTTTAACCGAAATTAGAATAAATACTCAACAAGTGTTTGATCATTTGTTGAGTATTTATATGCCAACTAAATGGATAAGCCAGGGCTTAACGTTGCTGGCAGTGCAACTTTTTCAGCTTCTACTGAGGCAACAGGGTAGGCACAGTAGTCAGCAGCATAGTAAGCACTTGCTCTGTGGTTGCCGCTTGCACCAATACCACCAAAAGGTGCTGCGCTGCTAGCGCCCGTAATTGGTTTGTTCCAGTTAACAATACCTGCTCGAATGCGACTGAAGAAATGCTGATAATCGTTTTCGCTGTCACTTAACAGGCCAGCAGATAAACCGAAGCTAGTATTATTTGCTTCGTCAATAGCGGCATCAAAGTCAGTGTAACGGTAGACTTTTAAGAGCGGCCCAAAATGTTCTTCGTCGGGCATACTATCAAGTTGTGTTACGTCAATTATCCCAGGAGATACAAAGCCAGTGCCTGCCTCAAGATGCTTTAATTCAACGAGTGAACTAGCGCCTAGGTCAAGTAATTGCTGTTGAGCTGCTACTAATCCAAGTGCCGCTTTCTCAGAAATCATTGAACCAATAAATGGCTGTTCTTCGTCATCAAAGTAACCAATTTTAATCGCTTTAGTCACTTCAATTAACTTAGCAATAATGGCATCACCTTGCGAATTAGCTTCAACGAATAAACGACGCGCACAAGTACAACGTTGGCCTGTAGTAATAAATGCAGATTGAACGATGTCATGAACAACAGCGTTAATATCTTGCGCGTCTTTGATGATCAACGGGTTGTTGCCACCCATTTCAAGTGCCAATATTTTTCCTGGCTGACCACCAAATTGTTCATGTAGAAAATGACCTGTTGTCGAACTACCAGTAAAGAATAATCCATCAATATTACGGTTGTTCGCAAGAGCTTTACCGGTTTCCACTTCACCCTGAACCATGTTGATGACACCTGCAGGTAAGCCTGCTTTTTCCCAACATTCAACCGTTAATTGAGCAACTTTCGGAGTTAACTCACTTGGTTTGAATACAACAGTGTTGCCAGCGATTAGCGCTGGAACAATATGTCCGTTAGGTAAGTGGCCTGGGAAGTTATAAGGTCCATATACAGCGACAACGCCATGAGGTTTGTGACGAATAAATGCTTTTGCACCTGGCATAGGGTTTTCGACTGTACCTGTTCTTTCTTCGTGAGCACGCAATGAAATAGCAACCTTGCCGATCATCGCACCAACTTCAGTGCGAGTTTCCCATAAAGGCTTGCCTGTTTCTTCAGCAATAGTCAGGGCAAGTACTTCTTTGTGCTCTTCTAATTGTTTTGCAAATTCAGTCACCACAGCAATGCGTTCTGCTAAGGGTAGATTGCCCCAAGCTTCAAAAGCAGTTCGTGCGCTTTTTACCGCCTCGTCTACTTGTGCTGGCGTAGCGGTTTGACCTTGCCAAATAACCGAGTTACGAGCTGGGTTTAATGACGTGATTTGATGTCCAAGGCCTGCAAGCCATTGACCATTAATAAATTGAATTGATTCAGACATATACAATATTTCCTAATGAATGATAGGGCTTGCTTAGCCAGCCACTATACGTACCCAGTCGCCTTCAGCGACGAGCAAGGCGTCAGCAACTTTCTGGCTGATCACAATTTGGTTGGCGGTTTCTCTTATTGATACTTCCGCTTGAGTCGCTCTAAAATCAGCCACTCTGGTGTTACAAATAAAGTGACGCTTATCTTCATTGACTTCGCCAATGATGACTTGCAGTTTTTTACTTTGTTGAACGGTTCTTATCGAGTCTTTACTGGCTTCAACCGTCGGGCCACCGTCAAAAATGTCGACATAGCCTCGTCGAGCAAACCCTTCACCTTCAAGTAATCTTAACGCTGGTACGGTTTTGCTATGTACCTTGTTGATCACCTGCTGAGCACCTTTACTTAATAAGTTCACGTAAATAGGGTGCTTAGGCATTAGCTCTGCAATGAAAACTTTTTTGCCAATCCCGGTTAAATAGTCGGCTGTTGGAAAGTCCATTGAAAAGAAATGTTCCTCTAGCCAATCCCAAAACGGAGAACGACCTTGTTCATCAGAAACGCCCCGCATTTCTGCAATAACGGTATCGGAAAAACGTTGGCTGTGCTCAGCCATAAACATAAAGCGGAAACGTGATAAGAAACGACCGTTGTTGTTTTTACGATGAGATTCGCTCAAGAATAAGGTACATATTTCAGACGCGCCAGTGTAATCATTACACAAGGATAGTGTTTCGACCGTATTGTAAATGTTTAACTCGCGAGAGCTATGGACTACTTTGCCTAAGTGATAATGATAAAATGCATCGTCCAAACCGACTGCTGCTTCTATGCCGCTTGTTCCAACAACCATATTGGTTTCTAAGTCTTCCATGACGAATAAATAACCTTCATCACCGGGCTGAGTCACTTCTTTTTGAAATGATTGCTCGGCACGAATGATACGGTTAGTCAGTAACTCTTCGTTGACTGGCAGTGATGTAAAACCGTGTCCTGATTCGATAGCAATGCGGTATAGTGAGTCATAATCGCTGCGCTGAATAGGGCGTATAATAATCATAGAAAATTCTCTTTGGCGCTAAAGTAAGCTTGCCAACAATAATCGGTTGGCAAGCGGCAGGCGTTTTTAAACAGCGACTATTTCGCTAATTTAGCAACAGCTTTTTCAAAACGTGCTAAACCTTCTTTGATATCTTCGTCAGGTATAACTAAAGATGGAGCAAAACGTATAACGCTTGCACCCGCAACTAGACTCATTAAGCCTTCGTCCATCGCTGCGTTTAAGAAATCTTTTGCTCTGCCTTGGTAAGCTTCAGTCAGCACTGCACCAAGTAATAAACCTTTACCGCGAATTTCTGAAAATACTTGGTATTTTTCGTTAATCGCTTTAAGGCCATTTTTGTAAATTTCAGATTTTGCTTTAACGCCATCAAGCACTGCTTGGTCGTTGACGGTATTGAAAGCGGCTTCTGCTACTGCACAAGCTAATGGGTTGCCACCGTAAGTGCTACCGTGTGTACCAATTTTTAAGTGCTTAGCTATGTCTGTTGTTGTGATCATAGCACCAATCGGGAAACCACCACCTAACGCTTTCGCCGTTGTTAGAATGTCAGGGGTTACGCCTAAATCCATGTATGCATATAAAGCACCTAAACGACCAACACCGGTTTGTACTTCATCAAATACAAGCAAAGCGTTATTTTCGTCACATAGTTCGCGCACGCCTTTAACGAATTCGTCAGTTGGCGCAATAATACCACCTTCGCCTTGCAAAGGTTCCATGACAACAGCACAAGTTTTGTCAGAGATCAGTGCTTTAACACTGTCTAAGTTATTGTACTCAGCATGAACAATATCACCTGGCTTAGGACCAAAGCCGTCAGAATATGCCGCTTGGCCACCCACAGTTACGGTGAAGAAAGTGCGTCCGTGGAAGCCTTGTTTAAATGCAATGATTTGTGATTTGTCTTGGCCGTAATTATCTAACGCCCAACGACGTGCTAATTTAAGTGCTGCTTCATTTGATTCTGCACCAGAGTTAGCAAAATAAACTTTTTCTGCAAAGGTATTGTCGACGATGATTTTAGCTAAACGCAAAGCGGGCTCATTGGTCATGACATTGGATAAATGCCAAATTTTTTCGCCTTGTTCTTTTAATGCGCTAACAAGCGCTGGGTGACAATGACCTAAACAATTTACCGCGATGCCGCCAGCAAAATCGATGAATTCTCTGTCTTCTTGATCCCAAACTCGAGAGCCCTTACCGCGTACGGGGATGACTGCTGAAGGCGCATAGTTTGGCACCATAACATCGTTGAATAATTCACGGTTGACAGGAAAATGATTCGACATTGGATATTCCTCTTTGAGTTGGTCTGTAATAGTTATTCTGACGAGACCTAGCTAAAAATAGGCCGATAGTATGGCAGAAAAAACCGTGTTTGTCTTCTTTGAACCGCTTGAAAGCTAGTGAAATTAAGGGGTTGCAGTGTTTTATTCACCTTCGTTGCATAACTATTTTGACTAATGGAGTGGTTCTAAATCAAGTGCAGTTATACAGGGCTAGTGTTACTGGTCAATAACCTAGCATCATATCTTTTCATAACTAATCAAAAAAAATTAATTAAAGTTTAGCTTGATATGATCTATGTCGCTCTTCTTAAGTAAATCAATTTCTTTAGGGGTTATTTTTGATACAGCTAAAATGGCTTTGGCTTCGTCATTACTGAGTAGCTCTTCTTTCGCTAGACTTCTAAAAGTAACGTAAGCTTTCGCTTTAGCGACAATTTGAGCGATCGGAGACATTTGCTTCTGATCGACACAAAACGCAAGATCGAACATGGTTTCAGTAATAGGAAGTCGGTCAAAACGCATTTGCTCAATCAATTCTGCGCCTATTGGGCAGCTACGTGTGGTTATTTGTTCAAGCAATAATTCAGGAGAGCTTTGAATATCAAGTAAGGCATCATGCAGGCGTTTATCTCTTTTGTCGTATGCCTCTTTACGCTCTAAATTATAGAGTTCATTGAATTTTGTTATAAAACAATGAGTGACAGCCAAAAGGCCGACATTAGATAACATACCGGCGCTAAATGCGTGATACCAGTCCAGTCCAGCTTCTTCTGCAAGGGCTTTGGAAGCGAGTGCGATAGCTAAGCTATCATTCCAGAGCTTACGTTTCATTAATGGAAATGGAGATGTGGTCGTTGGTAGCCAGTGCTTGAGGATAAAAGTCGGCATGATTAATTTTAAGTTCTCTAAGCCAATATAGCTGACCGCCAAATGAGCATCAGTTACTTTGACATCTGCACGCTTACGGTATTGCGGCTTATTGACGAGATTAATCAGTTCGGTGGCTAACCAAGGTAAACTAGACACGAGTGGTGTAATGCGATTTATCGAGGCAGCTCTTAAAGAGAGAATTTCTAAAATTGCTGGAGCGGCGTCTTCAATGCGAAGAAATTTTTGATAAAAGTTTTCTTTATTCTCAAATTCCGTATTAAGCTCAACGCTGACTTTGTCAAAAAACTTACTCTTTACTTGAGCTTTAAAGTGATT
>PJEL010004431.1_pt1 | contig 11609 bp, 13 predicted proteins | sample 1853271 | NCBI WGS metagenome assembly PJEL01 (sample SAMN08108733, study PRJNA415343) | Invertebrate metagenome, whole genome shotgun sequencing project. | host: Globobulimina | place: Sweden: Gullmar Fjord | collected 2015-08 | reverse complement strand
TTCCAAAGCTTTGAGTTGCTTTAAAATGACCGCATCTGCTAAACCCCCTGGATACTCTGCTGAAGAAGAATCCGATGCTGCTGCTGCTGATGAATCTGCAGCAGCTGTTCATTTCAAGCCTCATGCAGATTCCGCTCCTCCTTGGGAGTTCGGCATGGAGATTACTACTGGACAATTGGTACACCTCTCAAATTAGCCTTTACCTGCCAGCCACTTAACTTTAGATGCGTATCACAATCCATCTCCTTGACGAGCCACCAAATGCTCCAGTCAAAATGCTACTACCCCTTGTGTTCAGTCAGCTCGCCGGCCGATTCAACTATATGAGGGAGTGTGACTTTAATGCATTGCTACCTTGCCTCCTCCGGTGTACAAGGGCAATAAAGTTTGGTATGTTTCAGTGACAGCTATCAAGAAAACAGAGCTTACGGGGGAGCCCAAGGCACAATTTGTTAAGCTGGTATGCGTGCATGTAGCATCATCAATGTGTTGTTGAGACTTGAGCGCTTTCCCTCCAGGCTAACACCAATCAATTGCTAACACCTAAACAAAGTGTGAGACCATGCCTATGGAGGTTTTGCGGCAGGTATGTACTGCACCCATTTTTCCATGACATTACAGTTGTTTTTTTAGGTTTAGTAAGTAGCAGCTTGCTTCCCTCTCCCTTTACCTGCACAATATCAGAGCCGTAAATGGCGACGTGCACGGAAGGATTTCTCCAATTGAACGGCCGACACATGAAATATAAGACTGTGTGGTCGGCTCTATGGTGTACATAGTGATGCAGCATGCCCCAACGAAGCAGCAGAATATGGGGTAGCTAGTTATCGTTGGGGCATATAGTGTGTTTTGAGGGGCTAATCAACTACTAGAGCATACACTGGCAGGCACGCAACTCAATGCTGTGTGTCCTTCCACTGAAAAAAATTGAATCTGACCAACGACCCCCGCATACGTCGTGCATACAGTACATAGATGATGGGTGATAAGTTACAGATGGATGGTTCAAATTTTCCAATTGAATACAGAAATAGGAGAGTATTATATATAATAACATGAGGATTCCGATGAAGGACAAGGATTAAACGTTATGCTATATATACGGATACTAATCTAAGCTAGGGCTGTCACAAATGAAGCCCGACCCTTTGCAAGAGGTTGGTTTCACAGTTCTGTCCAGTTTATAGCCCTGTGAGCATGCAAGCAAGCTGAATTGCAGTAGACGAAACTGCGAGTGTGACGATATATGTAGATTGAAGAGACAGGGGAGAGAGTTCAGTCAGTCACACTTTGAGGGCTAGTAGGAGCGAAAAATAGGGTAGGGTGGAATGAAGCTGTAGTTAGTCACCAACCAGAATTTCCAGAAGTGCTCCCCTCGCTTAACTTTAAATATGTTCTTGCAGAAATAGCACTGCATTGTTACAAGCTGTGGTGTCACATCCGGGGGCGGGGTGTACCAATTCAATAACCTCCAAGCATTTTCTGCCTTGATACACGTCATGTCATCCTGCGATAGGCCGCCGCCGTCCATGTACTGCAGGTGATGAATAGATAAAATACGATGAATATCAACATATCCTGGTCCTCCATATCGGCGTAAATGATTTTTCCTGGAAACGCCTTGAGAGATTAAAATACGCTTTGCATAGCCAGCTTTTGCCAAACTGACTACCTGCTGAATGTTCTGAGTATCTGATGAATAATAGGCTGCTCCGTCTGTGGGAGTATCCGTGGTAGCACGCCCAAAGCAGTCAAAGCAGAGGTAAACACCCGTAGCTAGCAGTTCAGCTTGGGCTTCGTAACTCTGAGCAAAGCCCGCATGGGCACCACACATCACAATGCGGTCTAAGGGAGCACCTCTTGCATGAAGTTTTTGAATTAAATTCACCCCTTCTTTCCAGAGAAATGGATGGGATAGTAACATTATTGGTGCTCCCGTCTTAGAGCATGCTTGAGCTACAACAGCCACCTCCTCGTCAGTCGGAAGTGCGTATGTGGATAATGATGATTTCTGCTGTTGCACGTTTAACGTAGAACAGGAAGGTTTCATTTGCAGGGCAATGGCGCCACAGCGTATTTTAACTTTTGCATTGGGATCCAGGCTTGCAGGATCAGGCGCATCAACGCCAAATCGCAGTTGATCCTCCACTGAGTCTCCCTCCTTCTCATAACTGGCACACATAACCTAACGCGAGTGCATGTGGTGATGCTGTTACAGAAGGGAACTGGTAAATAAACACAGTGCAAGTAGCATAGAGCATGCTTACCACGTGATAGCCAGTTCTGAGAGATATATCCAGAAGACCTGAAGGATTTCTTCCCAGTTGGCTAGTGGTGCAGTCCACAATTACCCACAGATTAGTATTATTCTGATTGTCTACCCTGGCAACCTTCAGCTCTTGAACGGCAGCATCGACACTGTCGAGTGAGAGGTTAGTTTCAAGCGCTGCAGGACATAGTCTGAGTTCATGAAGCCCTTTTAAGTTTATGGTAGACAAGTCGTCATCTTGCATTCCAGCTGCCGATGACAATGATGAAGGTATTTCTATATTCTCTTCTCTCCTTAGCAAGTGCTCGCGGGCGCTAACAAATTCTCCGTGTTCCAACACTCCACCACAAATTGGTCCTTCCATGACCACAGTTATGGGTAAGACGTAAAATAGGTGAGAGACAGACAACAGGGCCCCAAGATGGCGTAAATGTAACCATAACTCCAACGAAAAGGCAATACCTAGCGATATTGGCTGAACAAAGACACCAAAATGTAGCCACGAAAAGAAACAACACACTACCGCCTGTATAACCATAACTGAGCAAGTAAATAACATGGAGCAACGAGCTATGAAGTAAAATTTTCAATTACCTCGGACGGTCACAATCATGAGTGCAAAAAATAAGAAAAATGTCCAGAAAAAAATTGATACAAAGACGCAGAACCAGTCATGGGGGCCCCTCCTGCCTCTGTGTTAACAATAGGGACAGCCAATGCGACAATCTCAATTTTATAGTTTTTCTTTACTTTCGATATTACTCAATATTGGGTTTCGTCACCAGATCTCGAACATTGATCGCTTGCGCTTTCATATAGGTCATTTTCAGTTCCATCTGCGTTGTTTATACTACGTGAAAAGGACCCTAACCCTAACCCTAACCCTAACTATAACCCTAACTTGAACCCCGTGGGAGAAATGTGCATGTACACCTTTATTGTTGTAATTACACTATAGCCTTACTCTAGCCTAAACCATATGTACACCTTAATTGATGTCATTACACTTTACTCTACCCCAAATCCAAACCCAAACCCTAGCCCTAACCCTAGCCCTAACCCTAACCCTAACCCAATAACCCTAACCCTAACCCTAACCCAAACCCAAACCCTGAAATTTAACTCTAAGCCCAATGGAACTGGCCACCTATTAGCACTTCAGAAGGCTATCAGTCAGTCAGGGCTAGAGTTCAACTCCTTTAGCTCTAACTCCAATGGACCTGGGCACCTATGAGCACTTCGGAACACTAGCAGTCAATCAAGGCTCCTAGTTCAACTGAAATGTTGGAAATGCCGCAGAACTGACAAGAAAAGCGCTCCAACAACTGCACCAGATGGCATTGCCTGAAAACCTTGCAACTGCTGTTATCGCTTCACTAGAGAGCTGCCTGAAAGCTCGTCGAGTCTCAGTTAGCAGTTTGGATGTGATCGACCAAGAGAGGAAACTCACACAGAAGCGTGCCAGCGAATTGGAACTAGAGAGGTGCCTGGCAGGGCTTCACGGGGCGCTTCGAGATATGATGACTATTAGCTCAGTCGGCATGTCGTGTGCTATTTCTCCAGCCTCAGCAGCAGTTCTGATGATTCCTTTTCCTACCCTTTTACAAACAACGATGCGACCTAGTGAAGATAATGTTAACCCTGACGTTAAACTGCAGTGGCCACCCAGAATTGTCGAGTTAGCAGCCGGCTGTCTCTTGTCAGTAAGTCTTCTCTCCCTGTTATTGTGTAAAGGGCCTGTGGAGTAGTAGTAGATGAGGTTCTGCCTGTCTTGACATGTGTGTCATATTGTAGCCTTTTGGTGGTGAAACTTGATGGAAAAGCGGTTTACTGAAGTCAATCACTACGGTTTGACGTTTTTTTTTTTGCATAAAAGGTCACCCAAATGACAGCTGGGGGGATGATAGTTGCGCTTGCTCTGGCACCTACTACAACCTTTAGCAATAATGGCTTTGTGAGTGCGCTCATATCACTGGCGTGTATTGTACTTGCAGTGGAGCCGCAGAAAAAGGAGGATGTTACTTCCCCTCCGTGTGTGTCTAGCAGTGATACGGAGGCACTGCAGAGCGTATGTCTCGATTGTGTTGCATCCTTGTTATTGTGTCGTGATAGAGACGGGGCTGGAAATGTAGTAGTAGCACCAGCAGCAGCAGCAGCTTGGGAGAAAGCCGAGTCATCTTTAGTGGAAGCTGGTAATGGAAACTTCATAGCGATGATTATACAGGTAATGCTAATTATAGCGATCTGATTTGATTGCAGGCCCGTCCACTAAGTTTACTTTCACACTTTATAGGCTGCTCGGACAGTGTTGAGAACATCCAAATATGGGGGTGCTAGACGTGCTGCATTGTCTGTATTTGAGGGCTTGCAAGGCTTTTTTATGGGTGGGGAGGGTGGTGTGAGATGTGAGCTGTGGAAGCGTGTCCTCCCGGGCACGTTTAGCTGCTTTTATCATGTGGCCCTGCATTCGCCGCATGCTTCAGAAGCATTGCGAGCACTCAAATGTGTGTTTGTACTGCTTAGACATGTTTTTACACCTATTTCACTGTTAACCAATACGACGGATAAGCAGCAGCAGGGTGCAAACGTATTGGGTGACTTTACGTCCTTGTCAGCGTTAGCAAATTCAACTCAGAGCAGCGATGAAGTGGAAAATATTAGGTCAAGTGCAAGGCTAGACATTGATGAAGATGATAGTTGTGGTAGTCATGGACTATCTGCAAGGCTTGACGAGGTCTTGCCCTCTCTCCTCTATTACTGCCGGAGAAGCAATCGCCCTCGTGTGAGGTCATCTGTCATTAGAGGATCTAGCATGCTCCTTCAAATCAAGAGTAGGGGTGATGAGAACGATGATTTGGTTTTAGGTCCAAAATCCATTTCAGCTGCTTTTGAAACGCTCCTTGTGATGAGATGGGATTGTATTCCAGATGTTGCTAGAGAGGCAAAGGAAGGACTAGAACACTACCGGTTAAGCCTATCGCAGAAGGAATGGCAAGAGCTTCGTAGCTTATCCATAGATCGAATCCTGACCATTTGTGATGCCCTTCCTCATATGGTAGGATCCGTTTCTGAGGACCGATTGGTTCAGCAGCTCGATCTATTAGCAAGTCATGTTGAACTTCTGAGGGAGGATGTTGGTTTGGTGTTCAAAGTGGGATCTACCACTGTCTTTAATTCCTTAGGGAAGATTCTGGAGTTGGACATGGGCGCTTATGCAAGTACAGGGCAAGGTACATTGATCCTAGAGAATCCTCCTTCATCTCTTTCCCACGAAGATAGTTCATTAATGGAAGAAAGTTCTACTACTTCTTCCACTGCTTCTATCCTCTATCCTACATCCTACCAAAGAAAATACCTGTTACACTGCCGAGAAAGTCGGACCTGGGTAGCAATAAAGCGAACCCTACGCACAATTGGGAGATATGTGGACCCCAAGCTTCTATTCGATGCTCTGGAGATGCACCTCTTTAGGGATGAAGGGGTCAGCAGCATTGAGAACGGACCCAAGAGTTCGCCTGGGACACCGCTGGTTTCGCGGCAAGCGCATCTATCATGGGTCAAAAGAGGACAGAGTGTGTGCTTAGTGGTTGCCGAGGCCCTAATGGGTATCTCGTCACCTTCTGGACCGATTCCTAAGCAAGTTTTGGATGCTATTGTTCGCACAGTGCTACGTAGTGAGGCTTGGCGGTTGCCGCTTTCCGCTCATTCTTCTCTCTTCGCCAGTGGTACGCTGCTGAGTACTACTAGCCTCATGACATCAGATATGGTTAACGCCAATGTGGTGTTGGTTAGTTTGATGTTGCAAGTCATCGGAGCAGCCGTAACAGCTGCTGAAAAAGAAGCCCTACAGGATTGTATGATGGAGTTGATTTACCCGCTTCTCGAGAAAGCTACTGCGGAGGCACTACAAGTCAAGCAAGCAGCTCTTTGCACACTGGGGCGTGTTGCTGCAGCCCTGGAAATTCCTGACCTTCGATCTCTTCTCAGAGATCACATGGATTATATTGTTGATGAGTTGGTTGCAAGGCTGGATGAAGGGCCTGGTGGGCCTGAAGATGAGGAATGCCTGTCTACTAGGTATATTCAGTCCGGGTGGCTTTCTTCTTCTTCTTCTTCTTCTTACATGAGTCTTTCAGGAGTAGTATTGGCGCTTCTTCAGTACAGTGGTCAGCACACCATGACCCCTCTTCTCAAAGATCTCAAGAGGGCAGTCTTGAAGCAGGTTGACGCAACTTGGTGGAGTCCTGATGCAGCCCAAGCAAATGTAGCTGTCATGCAAGCACTTGTGGAGAGCCTCAGCATGAGAGACGTTATTCTGGCTAGCAAAACTGCTATACCTGGAATACGGGAGGTGAATAATATTCAGGAGAAGATGGGAGAGGAGGGGGTACTGAATGGCAAAGACACATGGTTTAAACAGCTGGCTTTGGATTATGGAGAGCCTGAAGGAGCAGATCAAAAAAGTCTCAAAGGTGTTTTTGACGTTGAAGGCACGGATAACCCCGATCTATATGACTTTGATGATGTGTTGGAGGAGGGACATGATACCCCAAGAGAGCAACATGCGAAGTTTGTGTCCTCATGCCCAGAAACAGTCCTACTGCTCGACATCCTCGACCGGTGCTCTCTGTTTATTAACATGCCAGAAGCATCTTTGTCAGTCGATGTTGCAACATGCGTTGGTGTGTGTTGGTCCAAACTTGCCCAGCTTCATGCAGATTCTGTACTATTGCCATCTGTCCATGATTTATGGCCTGCATTGATAGGACGACTCTCTTCTATTGAGAATTTGTCTACGGAGGGGAGATTTGCAGGACCTCCTCTCCTTACTGCTGCGGGATTGAACCACGAAAGAGGAGGAGAGACTTGTGTACTGCTTGCGTTACATCCACTTCTAGAGATTGTGTCATCGCTGGCAGGTTGTCCTCTCTCCCCCGCCATAGTATCTCACATCCTGATAGATATATTCTTTCATTCGGGGCGACTACTATTTGTTCCGATTCTGACCTCATTGCAGCAGATTCATATCCATTCATTAACCCAAGCCTCTCCTATATATCTAAAATTCGTAATTTTTTTATGTTATATATATATCAGGCATTTGTGGTGATTTTCTCAGTCTGAAGATCAAAGAGGATCTCTGGCCCATGCTAAAGAGGTTTACTCGAACTCTTTTACATGCAAAGAGGTGCGTACAAGGTTGTTTGTTCATTAGATTCCAGGCATTGTTACTACTCACAATCTTAACCTAACTGTGTTGTCTGGACGTGTGTGTGGTTTGATTTGAACAGTGCTTCAAATGTCGAACACATGGCTAGCGATGGTCTTGCTGGGGCTACAATAGAAAAGGTGAGATGAAATATTCAATTTGGACTGAACTTCTTAATACCACAAGACTAGTGCCGCCTAACCTAAATGTATCTTTTTGGTATTTGCCATCGATAGGGTTTGAGAGCGGTACTATCCTGTCTTAATATTCTGTGTAATGAGGTGACAAGACGATGCTAATGATACAAACCCTGACCCCCCTGACCAAAGTTGTACTAATAACTCCATTACTGTAAGCATCACACCAGTCATTCCTGTGACGCACACAGCATTTCTGAGTGGAAATGCGGAAACGCTCATTCACACTCGAGATAATGATATGCCGTGTCACTGTTACCAAAACACCACATCACACTACTAAACTAGTATATTTGTTTCATATCAGGATGGATGTCACCAATTCATGTCGCAACTTGCCTATGAGGTGGCTGAAAATGTGGCCTTCCCCACGTTAGAGGTGCTGCGACCGCTGCTAGACATTACATGTGGCTTTCAGTCATCGTTTTTGATCCTGGTTGAATTGAGTTGCAATTTTAAACCGAGAGCCGCCACCACCTCATGATGTACCTCCGTCTCCTCAAGCTGCTCTGACACTCACGTAAATACCATTCTCCCTCAAAATTTTGTGTTAAAGGTATGCCCGTCAGAAGCCGTTCTGCTTTTAAAGTCTCTTCAACGGTGAGGACGAATAGCGCTAGAGTCTCTTGTGTGTCTTGAAGTATATGCTACTGCCCACCACCTTTTCATGACATTTCTATGATCGTCAGGCTTGATGGGGATGGTTTGTGGTTTTTATTGTGGCAAACTGGTTCTATCGATGTGAGATCTAAACGTTTGGGTGATGACAGCTGCAGTGCTGCTGATGGGAGTAAGGAGGAGGTGGTGTTTGGCCTACTGGTAGAAAACCTTCCTCATCCTATACCTTCACCATCCATTGTGAACCGGTTCAAGAAACACAGACATCTACTTGAGGGGATAGTTTAGCGCTATACTGTTTTGGTCTGGGTGCTTCTCGTGAAAGATCATCGTGCATACTATTGCAAATTTGTATGGGTTAATGCAACAGTGTAAGTACGAAAACCTTGTACATTTTCAGCCGTATACTGTAAGAAAACATAGAACGTCCCCCCTGCTGATGTGTTTAAGTTGCGACAGCTTAACAGGATTAGAGTTGCAAGCCACTGAACAGCCCCCATATTGTGAAATCAAGCAAAACAAAGATGTGTCATTTTTGCACTTAATAACAGCTGAAAAATAATATAGTAGCATTACCTAATCTTGAGACTATTTGGGTCATGTAAAAATACACGGTAACTGGTAACTGGTAACTGACTAGTTGCGCCAGCTTAAGTTTGACCGAATTGGTGAGATCCCTACCCTGCAATTATATGATTCATAGTTATGATCGGGACGAATGAGTTTTGTGTGGAGCGAAACAGAGAAACGCATAACTAGGAAAAGTAGAACGCTGGAAACGAAGAAAGTTATTTGTGTGTGTTTGAATTCTCTGTGTAGTATAAATCACTCACAGGCAGGTCTCTACCTGAACTCCTAACCCTTATCACACTGTTACAGCGTGTGATAGAGTAACTAGTCGATATTTTTACTGACAAAACGATTTATTTATTGTAGAGTGATGAAATTATTCTATCTTACTTATCTATGAAAAATAACGAACATGTGTGTAACTGTCCCAAAGAACGTTCTAATGTTTCTGGATCCATATCCGTCTTATCCAAAGAACGTTCTACTGTTTCTGGAACTGCAACCATTATGCCGAATCTGATTGTCCCAATCACAACATTGAATCATCATGTGACGGAGAACGCACCCCCCAACGGTGCATCACTACAAACTTGAACATTTTCCTTTCGATTCTGATGCACAAACTTTTACAGTGTGCAACCAGCCGACTAAGGAAGGGATCCTTACATAGTGAATAAATGAAACACTATTTCAATATTGCACTACTTGTCATTCGTGTAGTGGTTGGCGGTTGGAAGAAGAGCCTCGTATTGGAGTAGATGTGTACACGTTTGTCACTTGATACATTGGTGCACTGTGTCGGATTACCAGCATAGATTCGACATAGAGTCCAGATGATGTTACGGTCTAGGATGTTACAAGGGCAGAGTAATGCAACTGCCCTTATAACGTCTGATCAAAATTTAAGTTACATCAGTTGCTTAGGGACTTCATTGATCATAGAAACTGAGGAAAACTGTCTTACCTCTTCTTTCTTCTCCTATCTGAACCTGAGTGTTAACACAATAGCAGTGTATTGTGTCTGTTAAATGCCATACACACAGTAGGTGAAAACTAGTAGATATGACACGCCACGGCGCTCGGTTTCCCGTATTACCCCGGTGAGTTAGAGTTATTATTTTCCCCTCTTGATGTGCAAATCTTCCAGTTCTTTCACGATTAATCATAGTGTATTTACGTCCTTCTCCTTACTACGATCCGGCCGACTTATCAGCCTGTACTATTGCTGCATCACCACATCTGCAGCGTATTATCGATCCAAATACGAGTACCGCGATATTTGCACCGCGATAATGGCGCCAGTAACCCGGAGAAGGCTGGTACTGGTGTTTCTCGTGGTTATGGTAGTGACCTTGCATGTGTCTGGCTTTGTGGTAACTGGGAGCTTGAATATGGTTCGGCGTAGCATCTTGCATAGCACTGGTAAATGTAATTTATATGCGATCTCTTAACCCCTTGTAGATTAGTAGAGCCCTAAGTCCTGTTATTGTTATTTGTTTTACTCGTAGCAGTGTTGATTGACATGTTGGAAGAGTGGTAACGCCCTTAGTTTTGCATGATACGCAATTTTATTTAAGTTTCATTGCTTGCATCAGGGGAAAAAATTACATTAATGGCTTGCCGCGTATAGTAGTAGAACCTGTTGTAATGAAGATGCAACAATCCAGTGAATAGTAACCCAGAGGAGCGTAATGTAGCTATAACTACCCCATAGCACTAACTGAAAGTCGAAAAGAATGAATCTGCCCTTTCCGTATTATGTAGTGAGTAATCTATACTATTGCATTATTATTTCAGGTGGTTCTGCTGCTGAAGTGCATAGAAAGGAAAGCAAAACTCTTGCATTAGGTATGGTATTGCTTTCGCCATCTTTGTCAGGGATGGGCTCGGTGTTTCTGGACTCTACGAGGATACTGAAAGACACTGTTGACTCATTCCTTGAGTGGTTCTAGGTTGCTAGGTACCATTGGTGCCATGGCAGATATGAACTAACTACATATGATATTTCAGCTTGAATTGGTTTGCCCTGACACCCTCTTATATACTTACTGCACCCTGATGCACGTCATTTTCATCATTCTCATTACTACAGCGTTTAATAGAAGCACCTTGGGGGCGATGATGTTGACTTGCTTGTTATGTCAGCTGGATGAGAAGACAATCTCCACACAAACGGTAAGTGTGTTGTGTTGGTGGGTTAGGGCAATGATTTTGACTTACTTGTCATGTCAGCAGGGTGATGCGACAATCTCCACACAAATAGTAAGTGTGTTGTGTTGGTGGCGCTTTTGTGCCCCCACTGGCAAAGAATGGTATTCCAATCACTATCATGTCCAGTGTCCCATCTGTGCAGGCCATGGCAAAATATCTTGCGACCGATGCATGGGTTCTGGGGTGAGACTATATTGTTGCTGCCACTGCTACTACGTTTGTAAATATTTCTCTTCCTGATCGTTTTCATTTGATGTGCCTGGCCTGACACTATCAGTCATTGACTTCGTTCAGCTCTACGGGGATCCTTACTACAATAATATGTCCCTTGTGTGTCGGTAGCACCTACATCAAATGTACAAACTGCTAGGTAGGTGTATATTGAAGTATGCGCGCAATATTGTGTTCCTGTCGAGATAGGCATGGGAAAATGTTGTAAGTTACACGTGTTCATATATATATGAACATAGCATGTAGATAATGCGGAGAGATCCTCTCTCACTCTTCATGAATCCTAAGGAAGGATTGTAACATA
>PJEL010004430.1_pt1 | contig 11610 bp, 11 predicted proteins | sample 1853271 | NCBI WGS metagenome assembly PJEL01 (sample SAMN08108733, study PRJNA415343) | Invertebrate metagenome, whole genome shotgun sequencing project. | host: Globobulimina | place: Sweden: Gullmar Fjord | collected 2015-08 | reverse complement strand
ATTATTAAGTAATATATACCATTTCATGCAACATATCCATGATACCTGTCATATTATAAGTCCTCATAAAAAAACTATTTAAAGCATCTCTTTAGCAAACACCTTTCGTAGGCCAGGAGAAAATAACAGCGAATGACGGGGCCTCGGTAAATTTCCGTGTCCTGCACACTTGATCGATGAGGTCTCAATATATATAATATCGTTTAATGGATTTGATAAAATATTTATTTTCTTTTTTGATCACTGCCTTAACTGTCACTTCATTTGTCTTCACACTTCCCTCTACATCATCGGCTATAAAGAGCAAACCCAAATTAAAAAGAAAGCAGATGAGTCAGACTCTCCCGGTCATCTCATCCCGCCAGCGGGTGAGGATTATATCAAGAGACCCATACCTCGGCGCCCTCGTGCTTGACGCTGTTGACGGCGAAACACTCTTTGAAGATAATCCGGATGTCAAAGGGTATCCGGCAAGCCTTGTAAAAATGATGAACATGCTTATCGTTCTTGAGGCTGTTGAAGCTGACAGGTTATCCTTTGATGACGAAATAACTGTTTCCGCTCAAGTGTCCAGGATCGGCGGTTCACAGGTCTATCTGAAAGAGAATGAAGTGTTCAAAGTAGATGACCTTCTCTATGCTCTCATGGTCCACTCTGCAAACGATGCAGCGCTCGCACTCGCCCTCCATACAGCTAACACCAAAGATGAGTTCGTCAGTCTTATGAATACCCGGGCGCAAGAGCTTGGAATGAAGGATACCGTTTTCACATCCGTCCACGGCCTTCCTCCCTCAAGAGGCCAGTTCCCCGATGTCTCGACTCCTCGTGACATGGCAAAGCTTGCCATGGAGCTGATGAAGCATCCTGACGCACTAAAATATACATCAACTAAAGTACGACCGTTCCGCACAGACGCCCCGGAGCCATTCATCATGAGGAACAGGAATAGTCTGGTCGGTAATTTTGAAGGTTGTGATGGCCTTAAAACCGGGTTTTTTTACGCGGCAGGCTTTTCCATTGCCGCAACCGCAACAAATGATAACGGCCGTGCAATTGCCGTAATCCTGGGATCATCATACAGCAAGGTACGGAACGAGAAGGCCCGTGAGCTTCTATCGTCAGGCCTTACGAAGATAGCATCAAAACCGCCTCCTCCTGCTCCTGAGGTTATTGCATCTACTGGCAATGGCGGCCGGCCTATTATATGGGGAAATAAATATATCTTCGTGATCGGTATAGCCTGCGCTTTCTTTGCAATAAGGAAATTCAGCACATAATTAAAGTTCGAACATTAATCGTTTAATCAGTTCATCATCAATTCCGGCGATTGGTCTCTCAGAAGCTCCATTTAAATATGATAAAGTACTTCATGATGACAGCATTATTATTCATCCTACTGATATGTTCCGAGCCTAACCTTGCACTCGCCGGGTCAACTGAGTTAGATATGGACCCACTCCAGGTATCTCAGGAAATGGTACATGTAGAAGGCGGATGCTATATAATGGGTGATACATTCAGTGAAACTCCTTCCATCATGCATCCTGCACACGAGATATGCTTAGACGATTACTATATGAGCAAATATGAGGTCACTGTCGGTGCATTCAGAGCATTTGTGAATGAAACTGATTACAGGACCGAGGCAGAATGGCAAGACGGCTGCCACAGTTGGGAAGGAAGAGGAGAAAAAAAGAAAAAGGAATTTAACTGGCTCAATACTAATTTTCCTCAAACAGAGAACGACCCTGTTGTCTGTGTCAGCTGGAATGACTCATATAATTTTATTCAATGGTTCAATCACAAGACAGGTAAGAACTTCAGGCTGCCTACTGAAGCAGAGTGGGAGTATGCTGCAAGGAGTCGGGGGAAAGAATACAGGTTTAGCTGGGGAAACGGTACCCCTTCGGATAACATTGCGGATGAAACTGCAAACAGGGCTCTTCTACTCATGACTGAAAGCAGCGGCTACACTGACGGTTATTCATTTACATCACCAGTTGGAAGTTTCAGCTCAAATGAAATCGGACTCCATGATATGTCTGGGAATGTCTATGAATGGGCCGCTGATTGGTTCGGAAAAGACTATTATAAAACGAGTCCGAAGCATAATCCTCAGGGTACAGAACGAGGTACCACAAAAGTTCTTCGCGGCGGCTCATGGAACCCCCTCCCCAGCTTAGTAAAAACTACAGACAGGCGTCAGGCCGGACCCGGAGCACGAGGATCATGGATGGGTTTTAGACTTGCACACCCGGCAAATTCTTTCAAGAAGAAAGAGTAATATCTGTCAGAACTAAAGTGGGGAATTGTTATATATAAAATCAGATAAATCGTATCAGTCTTTACCGCAATACCCTGCCCGGCATGGCTCCCGTAAACTCTCCTTCAAAAACCACTGGAGTGCCATTCACAAGTACGTAATGAATCCCTTTAGGTCTTTGAAACGGTTTGTCGAAAGCAGCAGTATCTGTCACTGTCTCCGGGTCGAATATCGTGATGTCAGCGTAATAGCCCTCTGCAATAATTCCGCGCTGTTCAATATTAAATGTCCTCGCCGGTAGTCCGGTCATTTTGTATATGGCTTCGCTCACAGGTATTACTCCCTCATCTCTCACGTAACGGCCCAGCACCCTCGGAAAGCTTCCGAAGCCTCGAGGGTGAGGAACTCCGGTTGCGGTAATACCGTCATAGCAGCGAGCTGTGCTATCACTTCCAATCATCGTATATGGTTTTCCAAGAATTGCCTTCAGGTTATCCTCACTCATTGTAAAAAATACTGCACCAACACTTAGATCCTCTTCCAGGAGCAGATCAAATATGCATTGCAGTTCGGCTTTATTCAGGGTCCTTGATATCTCAGCAATACTCTTTCCCTCCACCCACTTATTAACATCAGTTATAACAGATGTTATGAAGATCTTTTCCCAAATCGAAGATTCTGGATGTAGTTCTAATATTTCTCTAGACAGGCGCTCCCGCTGATTCTTTAAGCGCTCGATCTCCTTTCTATGCCCACCCTCAAATGCCCACGAAGGAAGGACCGCATCAAGGTCAGTACTTGATGCAACATACGGGTATCTGTCACAGGTCAGCGATAACTTTCCTACATTTGCTTCTTCTATTTTCCTGAATACATCAGTGATCTTCCCCCAGTTCTTTTCATCGCTCGTTTTGAGGTGGGATATATGTGCTCTTACTTTTGCTCCCTCCGCTATCCTGATAACCTCATCTATTGACTCAAGAAGATGGTCACTTTCGCTTCTCATATGAGACGTATATATACCGTTATATTTTGCGGCTTCTCCGGCGAGCGTTATCAATTCATCAGTCTTTGCAAATACGCCTGGTGGATATATTAGTCCAGTTGAAAGGCCCTTTGCACCCGAGACCATACTTTCATTCAGAAGTTCACGCGCTCTTGTCATTTCAGAATCCGAAAGGGACCTGTTCTCATATCCGGCAACAGATGCCCTGAGATTGCCGTGGCCGGTAAGCGTAATAACATTCAGTGCAATTCTTCGTTTTTCAAGAATAGAGAAATATTCAGGGAATGTGTTCCACCTTTCTTTGATGCCATATTCAGCAATGTCTTTTTCCCTCTGTTCCCGGGCAGCCCCGAATAACGGTGCAGCCGACAAGCCGCAGTTGCCATTTATCTCCGTTGTGACTCCCTGGCATATCTTGCCCTCAGCCCTGCCGTCAGCAAGTAATACAAAGTCCGAGTGCGCATGCACATCGATAAATCCCGGGCACACATACATTCCGGTGACATCAATGGTCTTTTCAGCATTACTATTCGAAAGATCACCTACTGCAACAATGCGATCACCGGCAACTGCTACATCAGCCCTAGACGGGCCAACCAGCGCTCCGCAGCCATCAATTACATGACCACCTTTCAGTAAACAATCAATCTTCAAGATATTTCTGCCTCTTTCTCTGACATCTCTTTTGCCCTTTCAAGGCTTCGTTCCAGCAATGTGGTTAACAATTCAACAGCGAGTTTAATCTTGCCGGTCAGGCCAGGCTCATTTGAATTTTTGATGCTTTTATATGAATCAATAGCCTCGTCATACACAATGGGTAACATACGCAGAGTAAGCGACATCGTGTAGATCAGCTCTTTAGTGTACTCAAGCCTGCCAATCGGCCCGAGCAGTCTGCCAATCCCGTTAACAAGCTCTTCAGCCGGGGTAGTCGCCGTCAATATTTTAGCTCCAAGTATTAATATAATAATCCTCAGTGTCAGCTCTCCTCCGAGGATGAGACCTTCATTCGTCACTTCCAGACCAAGGATGTTATACACTGCCTCGCCTTCCTGAAGAAAAACATTACTAATAAAGGTAAATGTTAGAAAGATCACGATGGGAACAATACCCCTCTTCAAAGATGACAGAGGAACCCGTGTAGCACAGGCGGCAACTATACAGATTATTACAAGATTAATTTTATAAGAACTTGAAGAGAATACGACAATCGCGAGCAATAAATATAGGAGGATTTTAGCCTTGGGGCTCAGTATCATAATCAATGCCAGGTTTTACTATAAGCGTTGACTGGCTTATATACGAATTAATTCCTTGTGCAATAGCTTCAGCTATTTTACTCTTATAAGCATCTGAAGCTAGACGCTTTTCCTCTACCCTGTTGCTGATAAAAGATACCTCAACAAGGATCGACGGCATTTCAGCCCCGACCAGAACATAAAACAGGGCATATTTGACTCCGAGGTCTTCGATCTTTGTGTAGTCTTTTTGTAGTGAATTAACCATTGAGCTCTGAACACTATGAGCAAGTCTCATGGACTCCTCATTTTTATTCTTCCTCGCAAGGTCCTGTAGTATAAACTGCGTATCATTCTGTATCTTCTTCATCTTTTTTATGGATATTCTGTTTTCCCGTGCAGCGACCCGCATAGCTTCCCTGTTATTAGTCCAGTTAAGAAAGTATGTCTCAATGCCCTTTGCATTCCTTTTCTCACTAGCATTGACATGGATAGAGATGAACAGATCAGACTTTTTGGAGTTTGCAACATGAGTTCTTCGGTTCAGAGATACAAACTTGTCCTTCTCCCTTGTATATATCACATTCATTTTATAGTTCTTCTTTAATAATCTCCCGAGCTTTTTTCCTACCTGGAGTGTTATGTCTTTCTCCTGCAGTCCCCCTGGCCCCACAGCTCCGGGATCCTTGCCGCCATGTCCGGGGTCAATTACAACGGTCTTAATTTCATTAAACCTTCGGGCGTTCTCTCTCTTATTTCCTTTGCTTATCTTTTCAACTTTAGCTAACGTTTCTGCGTCCGCAGAATACACATCAATCACTAGCCTGTTCGGATCTTCAAGCATAAACGCATGGTACTTTTTTAGTTTATTTACATCAAGGACGATCCTGACAGTGTCCTTATCAAACTGGGCAACGCGGATTGAATTGAGAATCCCGTCTTTGACAGAAAGAGAGGATTTAACGTCCCGGGAGAGTGAACATCCTTTTAAATCAAAGAATACCCGGTCAGGATTAGAAATCTGGCTCTGTGAATATTCTACCTGACCACTCATATCGACTACGATTCGTGTATGGCTTTCATAGGAGGAATAGCGGAGACCTTGAACAGCAGTATGCTTTGTCGCATCACTGTAGGACACAATCAACAACAAAAGCAGTGGCAATATGATGGCCTTTTTCATGTACTATTTTGTAAAACAAAAACACTGTAAATGTCAACAGTTAGCTTTAATAGGAAATTCGATAGAATCGTCAAAATAAGTAATAGTAGTATGTCGCTGGTATTAAAGGAAGCAATAAAACTTGTTAATTGTATTGGAGTTTCTGAGATTTAAATATACGAGGAACTAAGAATACAACGAAGGGGGCTTTAACTATCTGCTTCATCCCATAAAATAATTATAAGTACACTTGCATTCATTATCAATAATAACTGGTAATATTATGTTATCCGATATTAGGACAAATTCTATTCCTTTTGTGAGATTTAGTCAATAAATAATTGATTTATTGACCTGTTAACAAAACATTATTTTGCACAGGAATCAATGATTACAGACTGAGCGGAAAGGGGGTTCTCCCCAATTAATGATCCTGGCTCATAAACCAACTGGCCTCATAGCCAACCTCATCATCGAATACAGACTCCTCTGTCAGCTGGGGGTATGACTTAAGCAAGTCCTCGACCATTGTATCCCTTTCATTGGTCGACAGCTCAGTAAAAAATGGGGATTCTTTGAGTATTGAACATATTGACCTTAACCCTTCACGTATCATTTCGACCTCCCTTGTTATTTACATAATATAAATATGCAAATAACATGCCGTCAGTCAATGTGCTTTTAATTCAGAGGGTTAGACCAATTCGCATGACAATGCATAAACACTTCGTGTAATTCTTTCTTACACAATAGAGGAGCATTTTACACTTTAATCTTAAATCGATACAATATTAGACCTTAAGATCAAATATTATATTTCTTTCTAAGACTATATACAGATGGCCGACTTATGCCCAAGACCCTTGCAACTTTTGATATATTGCCATTACAGTGCTTCAATGACTCAATAAGCTTCTGCTTTTCAATTGAGTATCTAATTTCTTTAAGTGATGTCAGAGAGTCCATATCCATGGCAGGCACATCAAGATCTAAGTCCGCAGGCGTAAGCATCGATTCCTTGGATATTACAACTGCCCTTCTGACTTTATTAATAATCTCCCTGACATTGCCCGGCCAGTTATAACCATTAATCGATTCAACCGTTTCGGACGAAAATGCTCTGCTCACATTCATCTCTTTAGAAAACTTGTTCAGGAAGTACCTCGCAAGGATTATTTTATCTTCGCCCCTGTCTCTCACCGGCGGTAGATTGATGTTGAATACATCAAGTCTGTAGAATAAGTCCTTCCTGAATACTCCCTTTGCAATAGCTACCTTAAGATCAGTATTGGTCGCTGCAACAAGCCTGACATCGATTTTCTTACCACTGTTGCTGCCTACCCTTTCAACAATCTTGTCTTCTAAAAACCTCAGGAGCTTTGACTGAAGGTTTTGAGAAAGCTCTCCAATCTCATCAAGAAATATTGTTCCTCCGTCAGCATATTCAAACTTACCCATCTTGCCAGCATGAGCTCCGGTAAATGACCCCTTTTCATGTCCAAATAGTTCCGCCTCAAGAAGGTTCTCCGGTATGGCGGCACAGTTAATAGGCACAAAAGGCCTGCTTCTCCGCTGACTTCTCTCATGAATTGCCAAAGCAGTTAATTCTTTGCCCGTGCCGCTCTCACCTGTTATAAGAACAGGAATATCAGTCGGCGCTACTTTTCTTATCATCGAGAAGACATTAAGCACACCCTTACTCGATCCAACAAACTCCTCATTCATATCCAGGTTTTTACCAATTTTCAGTATGTCAACATCCACATAATTGAGAACTTTGTAAATATCTTCAAGAGAAAACAACTTACTCTTTTCACCAAGCCTGTTTATGAATGATTCCTTCTCATGCTCGACAATGTAATCCTGGGAATGAAAATTTAAATTCCAGCCACATCTATCGCAGTTCCTAAGTTTCTGAGTATTTTCTTTTCCACAATACGGACATGATGGATCATCCGCAATATTATCCTTAATATAATCCCAGAGTTTCAGCTTTGCATCGCGGTTCAGATTATAAAATCTTGCGGCAACACCGTCACCCTCCGATCGTAACATTTCACCCAATATTTCAAACTCGCCATGCCTCGGAAGATTATACTTAAGCCCGACGACTTTGCTTTGTGAATAACTATGCGGCTTATAATCTATAAATCCGCCGCCGAGACTAAGTGAAGAAAACTTAGCCGCAGTCTCCGTAACACCCTTCCCCCCGTTGTTCTCGATGAGTACGCTTACAGGTAATTCTACCTTACACCTAACATCTAACCTGGACATGTGTCCCTCCCTGGCTATGGATTATAAACAATTGTTTTAACGAGAAACGTCTATGATAAAAATATCACAAATAATTATACTTGTCAAGAACTTTTACAGGCGAGGTTTACAGAATCATTTATGATTGATTTTTATAGAAGAATTGAAAGTAATTATAATAAGCATGAAAATCGTTTGGGAATAAGAACCTACACCATACATGGCATTACTTCAGAACCAGTGATAACATCAACTTATCTTTAGTGTGAACCCTGAATAAGAACAGGCAAACACTTTATACATACATATAGCTCCTCACCTTTAAAGCTACATGAAAGTAAAATCACATCCTCACTGGCGATACCGCAATTTAAACACATCTGCTCCATTAATCAGCCTCCAAAAGCGCTCTGATTTCATTTACAATTACTTCAGGGTCGGTATTGTGCATCGTACAACCGAATGCAATGGTCTCTATATTTATTCCTGGACACGTAAAACATCCCGAGCCAAAGTGTTTCCGGATTACCTCTTCTGCACCGGGCACGGATTTTATTACCTCTCCTATTATTGAGTCTCTAGTAACTTCTATTCCAGTAGTCATATATACTCCTTTTCAATTTTTCTCATAACTGTTTAATTAGAAATCTTGTTTTTACTTTAAAAAAAACCGTCGGGTAAGTCTATGATTTGAATCATAACGTCAACATCAATTTGAGCTAAGTACAGTGTTATACCGACTTAATAGTCTTCAAAATATTGAAAGCGAATAATACTATAGCAACGAGTGAAAGAAACGCAGATGCTATTAACACCAACCCAGCGCTAGACTCATCCCCCCTCAACATAAACGGCCAGCTCAAGGTCATACCTATGAGGCCTGCGTTCGATACCCAGAACTGGACTTTCAGAATCGCAGGGCTGTAAATTAGCTGCCCGCTGAACTTCGGAAGGATATGATACCCTACTCCATAAATCATCATAGACATAAAACCCAGCAGATTCAGGTGGACATGAACCGGTGTATAATAGCCGGACTCAGAAGGCCACAGCAGCATACAGAAACCGATCAAGGCCCCGACTATAAAATAAATAACACTCATCCTCAGATACCATACAACTGTCCGCTCCATAACTGTCTCCCTGTTTATTGAATAAATTGTTAATCGATGTTCGTCACTACTTATTTGAAACGCAAATAAGCAAATGCGTGAACTCGCGTACTTCCATCAGCACAAATAAAAAGTAATTATTAACTAACCTGCTCTACTGCCTTAATTTCCGGTATTTCTTTCTTTATTGTCTCTTCAATTGCATTCTTGAGTGTCATTGTTGACATAGGACATCCTGAACAAGCACCGGTCAACCTGACCTTAACAATACCGTCATCCTGGACATCAACAAGCACTACATCCCCTCCGTCTCTCTGAAGCATAGGCCTTACTTTGTCTAGTACACTTTCAACTCTTTCTTTCAACATTTACATCCTCCTAAAGTTAATATAAATTTATTATACCGATTGCCAAACTTAAATCTTATGATATTAGTCATAGTACAAGACATATAGGTTAACTAGTCTTAATATTATAGATATAACAATACACTGATTGATTCATTTGACAAAGATATGGTCTTCCTTTTATGATTATTTCCGTAAAACAAGCTATATAACATTCATAAATACTGCGGGATTATAACAAAAATTGTATTTACAAGATTTAATTCTTAAACTCCATGCCTTCTGGTCAGAAAAGGGCTGTGTAATTCATCAGCCTTATGATATCGAAGTGGGCGCAGGTACATTCAACCCAGCAACATTCTTCCGGGTACTTGGTCCGGAGCCATGGAAGACCGCATATGTGGAACCCTCAAGGAGACCTACAGACGGGCGGTATGGCGAAAATCCGAACAGATTACAGCACTATTATCAGTACCAGGTCATTCTCAAACCTTCACCTCCAAACACACAGGATCTTTATCTCCAGAGTCTTGAAGCTATAAACATCGACCTGAGCAAACATGATATCCGGTTCGTGGAAGATGACTGGGAGTCCCCGACACTCGGAGCCTGGGGCCTTGGCTGGGAAGTATGGCTGGACGGTATGGAAGTGACCCAGTTCACCTACTTTCAACAGGTGGGCGGCATTGAATTAAAACCGGTTTCAGTCGAACTGACATACGGCTTAGAGCGGATCGCTATGTATATCCAGGAAGTAGAAAACGTATATGACCTTAAATGGAGTAAAGACATAACCTATGGTGACATCCACCATGAGACGGAAGTACAGTTTTCCAAATACAACTTTGACGCGGCTAATACTGACCTGCTTTTCAGCCTCTTTGAGAAATATGAGACAGAGGCGCTAAGCCTTGTAAAGCAGGGACTCGTTCTGCCTGCATATGATTATTGCCTGAAATGCTCACACAGCTTTAATTTGCTGGATGCACGCGGAGCCATAAGCGTCACGGAAAGAACAGCTTACATCGGACGTGTGCGAAACCTCTCCAGAAAATGCGCTCACGGTTACGTAAAACTCAGAGAGGAAATGGAATTTCCGTTATTAAAAAAGAGATAGTTCAAATCATTTAAACGGATAAAACTGTAAGAACCTTATATTAATATGAAGCCTTTATTACTCGAAATAGGATCGGAAGAAATACCCGCCAGATTTCTTTCAAAAGGACTCACAATACTGAAAGACGGACTTCTGCCTTTACTAGATAAGTCGTCCATATCCTATGGTAGCATCGCTGAATATGCCACTCCGAGAAGATTAACTTTATATATAGAAGATGTCGCGGAACAACAGGAAGACAGAACGATAGAGTCTCTTGGCCCTCCGAAAAGCGTTGCATATGACGCTGACGGCAATCCAACCAAAGCCGCTACCGGTTTTGCAAGAGGGCTGAACATTGATGTAACAGACCTGACTATAAAACAGACTGAGCGTGGCGAATATGTCTCTGCGACTATTCATGAAAAAGGCAGACCGACAATAGAAGTTCTTTCGGAGTTATTACCGAAGTTCTTGTCTTCACTTCAGCTTCCCAAATCAATGAGATGGGGAGACAGTTCTTTAAGATATTTCAGGCCGATCCAATGGATTCTCTCAATGCTTGGAAAAGATATCATCCCGTTCAAACTGGACTCAATTAAAAGTTCCAACATCTCATACGGACACAGATTCCTGTCTCCTGTAGCTCTAAAAGTTGAAGAGCCTTCCTTTTATCTATCGTTACTAAAGCAGAACCATGTTTATGCTGACATGGCTGAAAGAAAGAAAATGATTTCAGACGGCATACGGGAAATCGAGGCATCGGAAAAATGCAGAATTCATGAAGACGAAGACTTGCTTGAAACAGTGACAAACCTTGTAGAGCATCCTACTGCTGTACTTGGTAAATTTGAAGATAAATACCTTGACCTTCCCGAGAAGTTAATAATTACTGTATTGAAATCGCATCAGAAATATTTCTCAATGCAGGACGGTAAAGGCCGAATGAAATCTTCTTTTATCGTTGTCAGCAACATGAATAAAGACATCAACGATAAAGTAAGAGTTGGAGCAGAGCGCGTACTGAGGGCAAGACTTGAGGACGCAAGGTTTTATTATAATGAAGACCAGAAGAAGGCGTTGCATGAATACGTAGAAGACCTGAAAAAAGTAACGTTCCAGGAAAAACTCGG
>PJEL010004429.1_pt1 | contig 11611 bp, 7 predicted proteins | sample 1853271 | NCBI WGS metagenome assembly PJEL01 (sample SAMN08108733, study PRJNA415343) | Invertebrate metagenome, whole genome shotgun sequencing project. | host: Globobulimina | place: Sweden: Gullmar Fjord | collected 2015-08 | reverse complement strand
CCAAATTTTATACACCTCACTAAATGAAGATGATGCAGCAGAGATTGTGGCCAGTTTAAAAGAAAAAAGAATTCCTCACGAACTGGAAATGAACGGAACGGTTATCAAGGTTCCTGGAGATAAAGTCCTTGATACTCGTTTGAGTTTGGCGGGTGATGGTTTGCCAAGGGGTGGTGGAGTTGGTTTTGAGATATTTGACAGGACGAGTCTGGGAACCACCGATTTTGTTCAGAAATTAAATTACCAAAGAGCTCTGCAGGGAGAACTTGCCAGAACAATTCGTCAGTTTAATCAAGTTAAAGAAGCACGAGTACATATTGCAACACCAAAGGAGTCGGTTTTTGTTGAAGATCAGCGCCCTCCTTCCGCTTCTGTAAGTTTAAAATTGCGGGGTGGTGCAAAACTAGCTAATAAACAGGTACAAGCCATCGTAAATTTAGTTGGCAGCGCAGTGCCAGGCTTGAATGAAGGTAATATAACGGTGGTTGATACAGCGGGGCGTTTGTTGTTTAGAAGTGATGCTGATGACGAAACAATGTTGTCAGCCAGTCAACTTGAGTATCAGTTGCGCTTGGAAAAAAGTATGCGTAATAAGCTAGAGACCATGTTTGAAGACATTGTTGGAGTCGGCAAAGTAACCGCTAGAGTCTCTGCAGTATTGGATTTTAGTCAAGTTGATACTACTGAAGAGTTGTTTGATCCGGAAGGTCAAGTTGTGAGAAGTGAACAACTGCTTAATGATGAAAACTTTAAAGGTGGTCAAAACCCGCAAGGTATTCCAGGTGTTAAGGGAGACCTTGCTACATTTAACGAAAGTGACGATGTTGCCGAAGGTGGCGACTCAAGTCGCCGGAATAATGTAACCAGAAATTATGAGGTAAGTAAAACCGTAAAACATGTCCGAGCAGCCACAGGAATTATTAAGCGCTTGTCTGTTGCTGTCATGGTTGATGGAAGGTATGAAAATATCATTGACAAGGATGGACTAGCATCCTTAAAATATATAGTAAGAGATGAAGATGAGTTAAAGCAGTTTGAACTCATGGCAAAGAATACGGTTGGTTTTGACCCAGAACGGAATGATCAACTGGAGGTGGTTGGTATGAGCTTTGCCGCTTCAATGGTGCCCGAGGAACAGACCGATGCCATGGAGAAATGGCAGGGAATGATTGAGCGTCTAACTCAGCCAATTATTATTTTGTTGATAGTAATATGTTTAATATTTTTTGTGGTTAAGCCATTTTTTAAATTGCTCTCCAATAAACAACTCGAAGAGCAGCGTCAGGCAATGTTGCAAAAAATGGGTGAAGATCCAGGCCAGAATGTTGAAGATGAGTTAAAGCTTCCTGAAATGCAGATGACAGATAAAGAAAAGATATATAAATTAGCGCAAAGTGATCCAGATCGGGCCGCTGATTTGGTGAGGCGTTGGCTACGAGAAGATATGTAGTAATAAGGTAACAGTTCAGCATCACCACATCTACTGCGTCATAGGCCTGTTTACATACAGGTGTATAGCGCACAGACCTAATTCCTTGTATATGAGGCGATGCTGAACTGTTACGATTCGGTGGTTATAGTTATTTCTAGGTATACGCTGAATAATTACGTAATAAGTTGATATTTAGCAAGTAAAGTCAGAAGGTTAAGAGGGATTGTTAATGGCCAAAAAGGAAGTTCAGTCAGAACTAACAGGTCCAGAAAAAGCAGCTGTTTTTTTGTTGACCCTTGGTGATGAATTTTCAGCGCAAGTTTTTGAACGGCTGGAAGATATGGAAATAAAGTCTGTTGGTCGCCAAATGGCCAAAATGGATCATGTCGACAAGGATGATATAGCGTCACTTCTCAGGGAGTTCGCTACAGATGAGGGGTCGGATGATCTTTTTTTATCAGGTGATGACCTGCTTGAGTCGGCATTAAAAAAGGCACTACAGACTGATAAGGCCAATGAAATCTTAGATGATATTCGTTCGGATTGGCGCTTAACCCTTTTTCAGAAAGCAAGAACACTTGAACCAGCGATTTTAGTTAACTTTTTGAGAAACGAGCATCCTCAAACCATTGCCTTGGTTTTGGCTGTGCTTGATCAGGCCCAGTCAGCAGTAATTCTTGGAGAACTTAAGGAAGAGCAACGTATTGAAGTGATCATGCGAATGAGTGAACTCGACAAGGTCAGCCCTGAGATTTTAGTTGAAATTGATCGTGTTTTGCAAGAGGAACTTCTTTCAGTAGAAGGGATGGAAGGACAAAGACTCGGGGGAGTTGAAGCGGTTGCAGAAATTCTTAACAATGCTGATCGTGCCCTTGAAGCATCAATACTAGAAGGAGTTGAAGAGCAGCGTGAAGAGTTGGCAGATGAAATTCGAAGATTGATGTTCATATTTGAAGATCTTATCGATGTGGATGATCGTGGAATAATGGCAATCTTGAAAGAGGTTAGTACAGACGATTTGAAACTTGCTTTGAAGACTTCTTCGGAAGGGTTGCAAGAAAAGATATTTAAAAATATGTCTCAGCGTGCAGTTGAGATGTTGAAAGAGGATATGGAAATTATGGGGCCAACTCGTTTGAAGGATGTTGAAGGCGCACAACAGTCAATTCTCAAGATTGCCAAGCGTCTTGAGCAGGAAGGAAAAGTACAATTGACCAGTGGTGGTGATGATGAGTTTGTCTAGTATTATTAAATCCCCCACTGCGATACGAGGGAAAAGAGATATTCTGGTTAGTCGAGCAGGAGGGGATGATTTGCTGGATGAACAGTTTCATTCGCTTGATTCCCTCTGGCAGTCAGCAGATAAGGAGTATGCTGATACGATTACCAGGCAGGATAAAGAAATTAAGCTGGCAAAAAAACAGTCCGACGACATGTTGTTAAATGCCAAACAAAGCGCTGGGCGTATTGAAGAAGAAGCATATGAAAAAGGCTTTAATGCTGGCAAGGAAGCGGCATTGGCAGAAGAGAAGGTTAAAATACAGGAAAAACTTGTTGAATTTGATAGAATTCTGAATGGTTTATCGGGTGATAGGGAAAGGGTGCATCAGGAGTATGAAAGGGACATTGTTAACATGGTCAAAGTCATGGTGGACCGTGTCCTCTTTCATGAAGTGACGGTTAATCCTTTAGCCATTCAAGTTTGTTTAGAAAAGGCAATGTCATATATTGTTGAGAACTCGAATATGAAAGTCCATTTGCATGGCAATGATTTTAAAAGACTTCGAGAGGCCAGCATGGAAAAACCTGAGCTTTTGTCCGGTGCCAATCAAGTTGAACTTACCGAAGATCCAACTATTTCCGAAGGGGGCTGTTTTATTGAAACTGAATTCGGAGAAGTTAACATGACACTTGAAACCAGGAAAGAAAAGTTATACGAGACCATTGATCAGGTTTTTTTGACCGCTCTTTCTGGCCAGAAAGGATAATTTTTTTATTCCACATAAATAATAAGATTTTATATGAATTTTGATAATTATATTAATGCCATAGATAAAAAAGAACTTGTTGTTGTCAGTGGCCAGGTCAGCCAAGTAATTGGCATGGTGGTTGAGGGTAATGGGCCGGGTATACCAGTGGGAAGTATTTGTGAAATAAGTACATTCGGCGGGACAGAACATGTTCCAGCTGAAGTGGTCGGGTTCAGGAATGATAAGGTGTTACTCATGCCCCTGGGAGAAATGCGGGGTGTTGAACCTGGCAGTAAAATTGTCAAAGTTGAAAATCAAGCCCAGGTAGCTGTCTCTGAAGCTTTGTTGGGACGGATAATTGATGGCCTTGGGAACCCTATTGATGGTAAAGGGCCCTTGGTAAGTAGTCATGAGTGCCCATTATATTCTGATCCTTTGAATCCCATGGATAGAGAAAGAATTGTTGAACCGGTTGATGTTGGAGTAAGGGCTATTAATGGCTTGTTGACTCTTGGCAAAGGGCAACGGATTGGGATTATGGCTGGTTCTGGGGTTGGTAAGAGTACCTTGCTTGGAATGATAGCCAAGCATACTGCTGCAGATGTTAGTGTTATTGCCCTGATTGGTGAACGTGGGCGTGAGTTGAAGGATTTTATTGAGCGTGATTTAGGTCCTGAAGGGTTGGCTCGTTCTGTGGTAATTGTCGCGACCTCTGATCAGCCGCCTTTGGTTAGAATGCGTGGAGCGTATTTGGCCACAGCCATTGCTGAGTATTTTCGTGATCTCAATCGGGATGTTATCATGATGATGGATTCAGTGACCCGTTTTGCCATGTCTAGCCGAGAAGTCGGGTTGGCAATTGGCGAGCCTCCAACTTCACGAGGGTATACACCTTCAGTGTTCTCGCAGTTGCCAAAATTGTTAGAACGAGCTGGGACCTGTGTTGGCAAGGGAAGTATAACTGGATTATACACGGTGCTGGTGGAAGGGGATGATATGAATGAGCCCATCGCTGATGCGGTGCGTTCAATTGTTGATGGTCATATTGTGCTTGATCGTGAGCTTGCAAACCATGGGCATTATCCTGCCATAGAAATTTTGGGAAGTATCAGTCGTTGTATGAGTGATGTCATGAGTAAAGAACATTTGGAGCGGGCCCATGATTTTCTTGAAACTTTGGCAGTGTACAAAAAGTCGGAAGATTTAATTAATATCGGAGCCTATGCCAAGGGGAGTAATCCTAAGATTGATCATGCCATTGAAAGGATAGAGAGTATGAATAGTTATTTGCAGCAACAGGTTGAGGAGAAGTCAAGCCTGGAAGATAGTGGTGTTGCCCTGGGAGCATTAATACATTGAAAGTGAAGTTTTCGGTATTTGTTTAAGGATTGAAAACAAGGAATAATACAAAGCAAGTATTCATTTGTTTTTTGTATAACAAAACATGGCTTATCATTATAAACTTGAAACCTTGCTCAGAGTAAGAAGAAATTATGAAGAGCTAAGCCAGCAGAAACTGGCGCATGAAATATTTGTTTTGGATAATCATAAGCAGTATTTGGAAGACCTAAAAAGAAAACGACAGGCTATTGTGTCGTCACTTGAAGAAAAAAAAAAGCAGACAGCAACTGCAGGCACGCTTTCACTATTTGTCGATGGAATTACAAGTAAAGATAGAGAAATAGGTGTTCAACAAAATGCTATTGAAGCCCAGAAACAAATGGTGGTTACAGCCAGGAAGGAATTGCACGAAAAGGTAAAGGAGAGGAAGATAGTTGAGAGATTAAAGGAAAAGGATTTCTTAGCCTATACCAAAGAGATGTATAGAAAAGAGCAGAATGAGAATGATGAGCAGGCAGTTTTACGTTTTGGAAAGGAAGTGGCATGAATATGAAGATAAAAAAATCTATGATTTCAATATGTGCTATGGCATCCATTTGGATATTTTTGCCAGGGCTGGTCTATAGTGCAAATAATGAACAAAAACCGGTCAGGATTACTCCTGTGGAGGTTGAACAGGCCATTGCCTTGAAAGAAAGGGAAGAGTCTGTTTTGGGTAGAGAGATTGAGCTCAATAAGAAAGAGCAGGAGATGGAAGATCTAAGTAGTGAAATTGACGATAAACTTGCCCGTTTAGTAAAATTGCAGAAAGAAGTGAAAGGATATTTGGAAGAATTTAGAACAACAAAGTCCAGGGAATTTGCAAACCTGGTTAAAGTATATAGTGCTATGAGTGCCTCAAAACTTGCTCCATTGCTTGACAAGATGGATCATCGATCAGTTGTGCAGATATTGCGGGCTATGAAAGTTGATAAAGTTGCGAAGGTTATGCCAAAGCTCGACAAGGACAAGGCGGTGGCCATTAGCATGAGTTTAGGTATGATGGATAAAGAACTCAATTAAGACCTTCATGTCCTTTCTTCAGATCAAAATTGTCTTAAACAGAAATTCAAAAACATCATTCCTTTTAACCCTCCTTGGTGTTAGTCACAGGAGCGAATACAAATTATATCATCACTGCTGGCGCGGCGGCAATTCTTTCCTACCCTGTTGAATAGAAATTTTTTAGAGATATTTCCGGCCGGGAATATTCTTCCCCATCCCCCCAGATACAATTTATTAAATAGTTGGGCCAATAATTAATTGTTTTACAAAATACTCATGATTATGAGCAGTTAAAGGCTGTTTCTTGCTCTGGCTATGTTCGTTTTGTGTTTCTGAAAAAGAATTGGCACGTGCTTTGCTCTAAGGGTGTGCAGCATACATCTATGTGTCTTAACTCGACAGTTTTTCCATGTCGTGAGATCAATGCTAGGTAATGTGTAAAATTATGCGTTACTTGGCCGAAAATTGAGGTGAAGACTGTGTCCAATATTATGATGAACCCTGCGCTTGCAGTTGCAGATACTCTGGAGAAGTTTTCCCGGAAGGCTCAGGTTGAGCCGGACAATAAAAGCTCCTTTTCAGATTATATGGATAAAAAGGTGCGGGTCGAACAAAATGATAAGAAAAATTTGCTAGCTGCTCAAAATGGAGCAAGAAAAACCGTAAAGGCCCCCTCGAAAGAATCAAGGGAGAGTGAAACCCAATCGGTTGAAGCAATATTGCAGCAGTTAATGGCAGACTTGAAAAAGATGGCTGAAAGTACAGAGTCAGATGCCGGGGAATGGAATTTTCAACTTAATGGCTTTGGATTGCTTGAAAAAATGGCCCAAGAAGCAGGTATGGATATATCCCAATTGGCTCTGTTGAAAAAGAAAATGGAGGAAGAGGGTAGCTTGGCTCTTGGTGATCTGTTTAGCGTCATGGAAGATCATTTTGAAGAGCTTAGCAAAGAGCTTGCCCTTACTGTGCCTGAGACTAATCTGCCAATGCTTGAGACCCTATTGAGTAAAATGGGGTTATCGGCCCAACAACTCAAAGAGCTTTCAGCGCAAGGAGTCAGTGATTTAGGTGAACTGGATATATTTGCCTACCTACAAGGACTTCAAAAATTGTCAGACAATGACTTGCAACCTATTACCTTGTCTGACTGGGAGCTTGAACAACTCCAGGGGATGTTGTTTGAGGCTGGTGTCTCTAAAGAACTGATGTCTGAAATGTTCTCAGAAAAACTTGCCGACTGGCAGCGTGCTTTGGCAGGAATGAATCTCGAAGAAGGAGATGTTGCGGTTGAATTGGGTTTTGAACGGCTCAAGGATTTGCTTGAACAAACCCTAGCATCAGCAGAATCGGCAAAGGCCAAGACAAATTTGCCCGGATTCTTAGAAGGGCTTCATACTGTTTTAAGTCAGGCTGGTTTTGAAAGTAAAGATGTTGGCTGGAATCCTGTTGTGCAGGAATCAATGACTTCTGTGTATCAGGAGTTACAGAAAATGATTGATCTTGCCAAGGTCAAAATAGAAAAAGTTTCAGAACGCATTGCTGCTGGTGAAAAACTTTCAGAACAGTGGTTGGCATCTGGTTCAGTTGAGGTCGTTCTAGATGATGAAACGTTAAATATGTTCATGGGTGATGCAGCAAATAATGGTAAAAATAGTCTTGATTCTGATCTTGAAATTGTAGGTTCAGCTATGGAGAAGACAGATGATGGATTTAAGAATGTTATGAGTGCTCAATCTAGTGTCGAAGAAGTTGCTCCGGAACAGGGCGTACGTGGTTCTTCTGAGCGACTCCATATGCCCAGAGTTAAATTGGGCCCAGAGATGCAGCAATTTACCACCGAACAAATTAGTCAGGGAGTAGCTCGGGGACTGCGAAATAATCAGCATCATCTTACGTTGACTCTGTATCCTAAAGAGCTTGGGGAAGTAAAAGTAGATCTTCAGGTGCGAGGCAGTCAGCTCTCGATCAATTTTATGATGGAGACCAGGGCGGTAAAAGAAGCTTTGGAAAGTAATATGCAAGATTTTAAAGATAACCTGGAGAAGCAGGGTTTTAATTTGCAAGACTGTTCGTTATCAATGGGTGATTCTGAAGCAGAAGATACCAGGCAGCGTTTTGAGGCCGCTTGGCAAGATATGATTGTAAACAAAAGTGGAGAGAAATCTGTTGATCCGGCCGAGGTTATTCTGTCAATGGTAGAAGCGGGCAGCGCAGGTGGCAGTCTGCAACCAGGCAAAGTCAGCTTGTTCGTGTGATGTGATTCAATACTTAAAGGGCACAAGAAATGGCAATTACCAGTGTAACAGATGCAGCGATAGTACAGCCGGATAAGGCTGTCGGTAATAAAGAACTCGGTCGAAGTGATTTTATGACGCTGTTTATTACTCAGTTGCAGTATCAAGATCCAATGAAACCCATGGATAGCTACGAGATGGCCTCACAGCTTGCCCAGTTCAGTGGTATGGAAGCGACCATGAAAATGAGTGATAACATGGAAAAGCTGCTTGAGTACCAGACCTCGCAGAATAATCTGCAGATCCTCACCCTGTTGGGCTCGGAAGTTATGGTCGAAGGGAACAAGATGGGTGTGGTTGATGGTGAAGCCACTGCCACTGAATTTGATATCTCTGAACAAACCGATGAAACTACGGTCAATATATATGACTCAGCAAATCGTTTGGTCTGGCAACAGCCAATGGGAAGTTTGTCTTCCGGGACCTATCAGCTAGATTGGGATGGTAAAAATGCAATAGGGGAGCAAGTTGCTGACGGGCCCTATAGCTATGTGGTTAGTGCACTGAGTGCCAATGGTGAAAGCTTGGATGTAGAATATCACAGCGTTGGCAAGGTAACAGGAGTGGACTTTGCTGATGGCAAGGCTGTGTTGACCCTGGATGAATATGTCCAAGCAAGCGTCGATGAAGTAATGAAGGTACGGTAAGGTACTAGGTTACCTTCCTGCTAGATAAAAAAAACTGTACAAGGCGTATCCGGTATCAACGGATAAATCGTCTTTTAATAGGATAAGAATCAGGAGGCTCTAATGGCAATATCAAGTTCATTGTATTCAAGTATTAGTGGTTTAAGCACCATGGGAGAGGCCATGTCGGTTTTAGGTGATAACGTGGCCAATGTAAACACGGTTGCCTTTAAATCAAGTCGATCAACTTTCCAGGACGTACTTGCTCAATCGGTTTCAACTGCTGCTGGTTCAGCCCAGGTCGGTCGTGGTGTTACCTTGAGCGCTATTGATGGTTTGTTTGCACAGGGTTCTTTTGAGAGCTCTTCAACGGCAACCGATCTTGCCATTGGTGGCCAGGGTTTCTTCATGTTGCGAGCTTCAGACAGTTCAGAGGCAGACATGTATAGTCGGGCTGGAGAATTCCGCTTTGATAAGGAAGGGAAATTGATAAATCCGGTTGGCCATTTTGCCCAAGGGTGGAGCGTTTCTACTGAAACTGGTGAACGAGAGGGAACCATTGACGATATAACAATTGGTAAAAGTACGCCGCCAGTTGCGACCGCAACAGTGGAGGTTATTGCCAATCTTGATTCCAGAAAAACCAATGAAGCAAATGAAGACCGCCTTTTTGCCAATTGGAATGGTACCAATGCTGCTGCAACCAACCCAACAGATCCAATTGATTCAACAAAGTATGATTATACTACTGCCATTAAAATATATGATTCAAAAGGAGCAAGTCACGACCTGTCGGCCTATTTTGACCGCACGGGTGAAGATAATCAGTGGGAGTTTTTGATTACCTGTGATCCCACCGAGGACTTGCGTGTACTGAACACCAAAGAATTGGTCGTGTATAATCCAGATACAAAATACAATTACCAGAATCATAAAGGGGCTGGTTCCTTATTGTATGGGACAATTCAGTTTGATACCTCAGGAAATCTTACTCAAGTTGATGCCTTTAAAGTTCCACCAGACGGTATGGTTGATCCCTCTAAGAATGATAACCGATTGTTGCTCAGCGCTGGTGACTCTTATTATACGTTTCCAACTAACTTTACTGGAGCCACAACAAATCAGGAAATTAAGCTCAACTTTGGGGTGCGTTATGAAGGAACCAGCACCACAAGTCGCCAAACCTTGGTTAGTGAATCTGGTGGCAGGGCTGAAGGGGCAGGAGGTGATGTCTCAAGTTTTATTACATCAGCATCAACGTGGTCAGGTGTAGCTGATTCCAACGGGAACTCAATTATTCAAGGGGATACGTTTATTTTTGAAGGGTGGAATAACGGATCAGACTCAATTACCAGAATAGTATATGTTGTTGATCCAACCAAGGCTGTGCAGGATTTGTTGGATCAACTGGAAAGCTCATTTGGTTGTTCTGCTTCCATTGATGCTGTAGGGCGTTTGGTGCTGACCGATAATACAGCCGGCGATTCAAGTATGTTTGTAACTAGATTTGAAACAATTTCCGCCAATGCCTCACTGCCTTTTGGTGGAACAACCACGGTTGCTGGTACCTGGAGCAAAACTACTTCTGGGATTTCAACTGACGGTACCACTTTAGTGACTGCAGCATCAACCACCATGGCAGGATTAATGGATAGACAGTCTACACCGGTGGCAATTGCTGCCAGTGATAGCTTTACCTATACCGGGAATGATGTAAACGGCGATGTGATTAGGGCAGGTGCGATAAATCAACACTGGAGCAAAGGAGTTGTTACCTCCAATGGATCAGCAGTAGTTAATACAAGTGGCACGAGCATCGCAGGGTTGAGAGGAAGAGCAGTTGGTTCCATTGCTGTTGGCGATACTTTTACATTTTCAGGAGCTGCAGTAGGTGGTGGTGCGCCAGCTCCAAATTATACAGTAGGAACTGGCGATACAATTGACACGTTGTTGACTGCCATTGAAACGGCCTATGGACTTGGTGGAGCTGAAGCGACGATTGATACGGCCGGCAACCTGGTTATTACAGACGGCTCTGGTGTTCCAAACGATGTTGTGATTGGTATTGCCTACTCAGGTTCTGGAAATCCTTGGGGGCTTGGTGCCACAGCCACCACTTTGGAAACCAGAGAGTTCTGGACACCTGGCGTGATCACCACTAATGGTACAACTATAGAAACCACAGTTACTAACCCAATTGCAGGTCTCCAAGGAACAGCGGCCAACACTATTGCAGCCGGTGATACCTTTACCTTTACTGGCACTCAGGCTTCAGGGGCAGCAGTTGCAGCAGGCCCCTATACAGTTGCAGCTGGTGATATTCAAAGTCTGCTTACGGCCATTGAGACTGCCTATGGGTTGAGTGCAGGGGACGTGACCTTGGGTTCAAGGGGCAATATTGTGGTCAAGAACAGTACCGGGTTAAGTGGTCTTGGCGTCATCATAACGTTTAATGATATTACGGGCGCAAGTACAGGCGCGAATCCTTGGGGGTTGGTTGATGATGTTGCAACTACTCTCTCTACCACCAATACCTTTACCCTTGACTCATTAACAACGATTCAAAACATGTTAACGTATGCGCAAAATTTGTATGAAGATGGTGACGCTTTTTCAGCTTCTCTTTCCAGTACAGTAACCACTAGTTTAGACGAGAATGGTAATCTGCGCTTTGCGGAAAATGTTGAAAGCGGTTTGATGGATGTCATAATTACCTATAGTGATGCAGCTGGCGGGCCGGCTGAACCATGGGGTTTGGCGGCAGGTGCTAATGATTTGACGGATGCGGACTCAACTCAAGGGTTGATTGATATTACCACTTCAAAGCGAATGGTCATGTCAACCGGAAGGTCTTTTAGTACGAACACAGGTGACTCTACAGCCATTACAGCCGCAACCCAGCTT
>PJEL010004428.1_pt1 | contig 11621 bp, 15 predicted proteins | sample 1853271 | NCBI WGS metagenome assembly PJEL01 (sample SAMN08108733, study PRJNA415343) | Invertebrate metagenome, whole genome shotgun sequencing project. | host: Globobulimina | place: Sweden: Gullmar Fjord | collected 2015-08 | reverse complement strand
TAAACCAGCACTGTAAATATGGCTGTGAATATAAGCGTGATTCGCTCCCAGCGAATTACGTCTATCTATTCCTAGTCCTAACACTGAATCATCTATATGCATACTCATATCTGCACAATGCTATACCTGCACACACATTAATAATTGATACTATTAACAAACCTCATTATGTGTACAATGTAATCCAGTTTTTAAACTTGAAAGGGTTCACAAGATGAAGACTTTTCCTTCCAGTCCCCCGTGTGAATAGTGTCAACATACAGAGACCTGGATGGAGCTAGAAAGACGCTCCTTTATAATGAGAGATTTCTAACTCTCCTCCTGCATACATCAAGGTACGTCAAATTCAGTATAATATGTGCTTTCCTTGTACTTCCAATTCCAACCGTAACTCAAATTACGTTTCAGCAACAACAACCTTTCAAGCCCTGAAGGGAGTTGAAAAGCATTTCTGAAGCACCAGAGAGAGAGAGAGAGCTCTAGCTATCCTATATATAGAGCTAATATCACCCTACTTTGAAGTACTTCAACAGCATACGTTCAGAAGTGTTTCTAAAGATGTGAATCTCTGTGCTTGGGCATTACATCACACTTGGACCATTGAAGTGCACCTTCTTCAGGTGGCCGAGATGAGGTGGTCATGGTGCAGCGGCTGTCTGACTAATTTTCTATATCCTTATTGTGCCCCCAATTGACGTGTCCCTCTAAATGTATCCCAAACGTTGCTATAGTGATGATGATTACTGTAGCACCAATATATACCGAACAGCCAGTCAGGGGGCTCGTTGCACTTCAAAACCAAATGTACACCTTCTGAGGTGTACATCATTCGTATCCAAGAATCCTGGTGTGCTTGTCTCTACGCAGCGGTTAGCGTCCTGGGCTCATAACCAATGCAATTGTTGTGCAGCTAAAACGCCACACAGTTGCATTCATTCAATCAAAATGAAACCCCCTTTGCTCCGTTCGATAGCAACCAGAATTCTCTCAATGTCATAGAAAATCTTCTAATAAACTACTCAAAGTCCTGCTGCCGACCTAGCCATAATGCGTATAATTGTCCTATTCCAAAGACGTTGCCCTGGAGTACTCACTGGCGCAGTTGCCAATTTCATTTGTTAAATTTTCAGCTACCGGCCGGTGCAATAATTTAAGGCCTAGTTCTACTTCTTTAGGAGCGATCTCTCTTCAGGTGTCCTATGCAAGGACTATAACACTACTTGTCATTGTCATTTGTGTGGTAGTTTGCATTTGGAAGACCCTCATATTCACGTTCCAAATAATATGAGAACTGTAATAATTACAGGCGGATAGAAAATACACGACACACTTCTAAATAGCCATGGGTAAAATGGAGGGGTATAGAGTTGCGAAATTGCAGTGGGCGATGTCACTCTGAGGAGATGTTGTGCAACCTCGAGGCATTTGCGAACTTTCTGTGGCATACTGATATGCAGGTTTGGAATATCGCAGGACTTGGCCATGTGAAATAAAATGAAAAAGGCTAGCTATACAAAGCAAGTCATTTCGAGTCTGAAATCAGCATCATGATATTCAAATTATTTCCAAGTCACTCGTGACAAGTTAGCGGGATCAAGAATGTCCAGGTTTAGTGGAAAAGAACTTGCAGCAGCACAGCAGCGACGACGGCTACCCTGAAATATATCGACCCATCTCTTCTGTTCCAATTGCCTTGATCGGTAAGTTAACAAAGAATAACACTATGGAGAACGACGGTGGTGGTTTCTAATTGACATGCGGTAACTCTAAAGTCATCACTCACTACTACCATACATTGAATATTTAAATTTAAACTAATTCTAAAACAAACTCCACAGCATTGAAGCACAGTAGTAGAGTCTGACAAAGCCATCCCTGCTAGTTGACGGAGGCAAATCCTATAATAACTATTTCCATGTTCTATCCTACTAGCCCCTCTCCGCCCACCGGCTGCTCAACCGGGAGAGGCAAGGTGGGCTGAGGAGTCCTCAAACAGCGTACTAAGCACGTATGCCTGGCTCAACAGTACCTCCATTTCGTGCTGTCCCCAATCTGAAGTAGGCAGGTTTTGAAGAAACAGAGTTGAATCTTGAAACTCCATTCCCATTAGTTGTGGAGAAAAGCTCCCCAGCAGAGCCGCACAAATATAAATGTAAAAGTTCTCAAATCCCCGTTCTTCACTCAGGCAGGTATCCCATGCACGAATAATAGCCCTTGGGGGCAGCTCTCTCATGAGAAGACAATTCATCCATCTAAAAGCAAATTGCATGAACTGGAGACCCTCAGATTCAAAATGCTGGTACAGCTTGGCATCGATGCGCCGAACAAGGTCCTCCAGTTTCAATGTCATGCGCTGCAAGCCAGGTTGCATTGCAGTGTAGTGGTCCTGGATGTTGTCCAACAGTTTAGTCAGGCACCAATAAACATCTGCCTCTATCTCATGAAAAATATCCTCTGGTGGAAGTGAAGCTTCAACATCTTCAATAGACTCTTCACCACTACTCTTTGCAACGTTATCGCCTTCTTTACTATCTTTATTATCTAACTCTGATTCATCTACCTCTCCTTGCAGACCTATCGTTAGTGGCATGAATTCCCCGAGAAACACTAGGTAAAGTGGGGTGACGAGGTCATTCATACCCTGTACATATCCACTGGCAGGGTGACGCATGGCCCACGTATACAATACCTATAAGAGCCAAGAGTTAGTCCTGCACAGATGGAACGGAACAATGTATTGCACATTCTCCCTGCAGCCCGCCACCCACCACACAATCCTGTTGCTACTCGTTGAATTTTAAATGACAAAAAAAAATTACTCCCACCATTCTATTCCTCACCCTTTCCATACTGCGTTGCACTCTCTCGGTACGGAACAGCGCTACCCCCGGGCTTGTCCGTGGAACATCAACTAAAATCTGACGCAGCATTGATTGATCGTGAACAGACCGTCTACCAGCGGCAATATCAAAACCTTGTCCAAGAGCATCTCGATACTCTCCTCGTTTTCTCTTTAATGTCATTTCACGTCTACCCTTATTGGCGGGCATATAGCCGGTCAGTAACCTCCATACCATGGGCCTGTGATTCGGAGGGATCCCATTCCAGCTCAGTTTCTTCAGGTCTTCCAGGTCCACCACGTCCCAGGTCAAAATGTCATCAAAACGGGATTCCCTGTAGCTCATCCTGGGCCTCGGCAATTCACTTTCGTTTACATTTTCACAATTCTTTGAATCATCGGCCCGTGTCATCGATCTCCTGTCATCAGCCTCATCTAACTCCGCAGTTTTCACTTCGGTATTATTATCAATATTTCGCCAGAAAAAAAACGGCATCACTGTTACACTTCAAAATCAGGGGTCTTGTTGCCCATTCTGCACATAAGACAACCTCATTTCGGAGGTATTAGGACGATGGATACGTCATAAGGGGGTTAGGGTTAGAGGTAGGGGGGTTAGGGTTTTAGGGTTTAGGGTTTAGGGTTTAGGTTGAACAGTTAGGGTTTTAGAGTTTAGGGTTGAGGTTGAAGGGTTAGGTTTAGGGTTAGAGGCGCATTGGGATAGGTATTTAGTGTAAGTGGTTTAGGGTTGGGGTTTCGGGTTAGGGTTACGGTAGAGTGTAGTTACATCAACTGAGGTGTATATAGGGTTAAGGTTAGGGTTAGGGTTAGGGTTAGGGTTAGGGTTAGGGTTAGGATTTTAGGATTTTAGGATTTTAGGGTTAGGGTTAGAGTTAGAGTTAGGTCCTTCTTATGAACAATTACATCCAGAGTAAAAATACATTTGTCTCATTTTTCGTACCAAAAACTTCACACTTTTTTCAAAAATGGTTTTTTTGGTGTTCGAGGCGCTTTGGTTCTTAACCCTAACCCTAACTTAACACTAACACCATCAGTAACCATTGTTGTTGCCCCGGTGTCGCTTCTGGCACTTTTATCGCCATAGCTGGTAGTACTGTGACTTCTCTCATTGTCCCTAGGACCGCTATTAGCATTGCACGTGGAATTCCCACCTGCAATGGCAGTGTCGAAGCATATAGAAGACGTCTTTGGGAAGGATAAGACCTTGTATGAAATTATAGGCGTGCAACGGAATGCGACGAATAGTGATATTCGGAAGGCTTACTTCCGGCAAGCCCGATGTTGTGTGAGTAATGGTTTACTAAGTATGGGCGTTTGGGGTAGAAGCTACGTAGCGCCACGATAATGAAGTTGTTGATAGTGTGCCACTTTATTATTCAGAATATTTCTGCACAGGAGAGTATGTAAATAGGCGTGGGTTGCGTCGACGGTGCGACTGCAGCAGCCGGGCTAGCAGTAGAGTTTGTTAGGGGTGTATGAGTAGAGATTTACGAACCCTACTAGATGTACGACGACGAACCACTGACAGTAGTTTCAATGCAGCATCCCGACAAGAACCCTGGGAATCAGGATGCACACACCGAATTCCAGGCCTTGTCAATGGTGCATGCCATACTTTCAAATGAAGAAAAACGAAGATTGTACGATGACACAGGGGACATAGACGACGGCGATGACGAAATAGATGAGGAGAATTTTCAGATGTGGTATGATATGCTGTATATCTCCTCCAGAATTTTCTTCACAAGGTGTAAGGTCTTTAACTGTCAGGCAGACTGACCCGGTCATATTGTACTGCACCCTATTCACAGGTATGACTATTACAGGACTCTCTTCCCAAAGGTTACGACGAATGACATTGATTACTTCCGAGCCACGTATCAAGGATCTGAAGAAGAGACACAAGATGTGCTGAGAGCATACGAGAATGCAGATGGGAACATGAGTAAGGTTGTAAATGACGTAATGCTTGCAGAAGATGGTACGTGCGTACATCCATCCCACATTTTAATGTAATCCATTTTGATTATTATGTACCCCATATACTAAGATTTTATCTTTTATGTATGTATGTGCCCAGAGGACGAGGCTCGTTTTCTTGCCATGATTGAAAAAGCAATTGATGATGGTGAGGTCGAAATGAAGTCGCAGCACAGCAAGCGTAAGCGGAAGACTGCTGCTAGTCAACGCAAAGCCAAAAAAGAGGCAGCCGATGCTGAAAAACTGGCAGCTGCTCTGAAAGCCCAGACTCAGCAACAGAATGTTGTCCGAAAAAATCGGGAGAATAATTTTAATGCCCTTCTCTCCAAATACAGCGCTGGAAAACTTCAGGATTGCGATCCTCCTCCTATCAATGATGCAGATTTTGAAGCTGCAAGGTCCAGGCTGGAATCCAACCGCTGCAAAACCAAAGCTGCCCAAAAATAGCCCATTTCTATCTGTCGGTATTAATTGACTCTCTCCCTCTGCTCTGAAAACCCTGTTCCCATACACTGGCCTTTGGCCCTTGAGGGGTAGAGAACGATAAGTCATCTTCTCTATTTACCTTATTGTTCTTCCTACCAGTCACTACATGAAGAAGCTGACGGAATCCATCCTGAGAAAGATGTGTTGCTGGTTGAATCAATTGTACTGCTCACCAGACAAGCTTAAGGCTTTGATAGGAATCCAGCTGACCTACCTTGTTCACGTAGGGGAATGAGCCAACCCACACGTTTGCAGCGGGGACATAAGCATCTGATACGCCTAAAATGTCTCGAAAATCTCTCTCATTGCATATGACAAGCACCTGAATAATAGTAATAATAATAATAACATAGCTCTTCAATGTAAAGCATGCCTTCGGCTGATGATGAAGAACTCTATCATTTATCCACCCACCTGACACAACATTCCCAATGCGATATCTTGGTAGCTACCAACAAACGGTGCCCGTATGGCAAGCTTTCTTCCACATTCATCCTGAAGGTCCATACGATACCACACTTGACCCTTTAAATGCCCCCTTTCCTGCTCTTCAACTCCAGCCTTCACAATCCTTCCAAAGAATATGGCAGCTCGAGTACCAACGTTTCCGTCTTGCTCAGCAAGGTCCCCTCTCAGCTCCTTGTTTTTGAAGTATGCCACAAGAATAGGTGCCAGAACACAATGGGACACAACCACGCCACCCACAGCCGACGTCACGTGCGAACCAACTAGATATGTCATAAAGTAGCATAACCAAACACCCAAAAACGTTAAAGCTGCTGATTCGTATAATCGTCCTACCCTCGTCAGACCACTTCCCCAGTACCAGGCCACCTGGTCGCGACTTGCAGACAGAGGCAACATCCTCTTCGTTGTCGACGCATCCAGGGGCACTAGACTCAACGTCATAACTCCGCGCTCCCCGCCTCTGCTCCCTCTGCAATCCCTCTTCCTGCTGATATCCAACCCACGAGGTGGTCCCACACGAAATCCTGATGAAAACGGGCTCAGAGTAAACCCCACAACCGCGAGTTTGGGGGTTAACCCTATCATTGCCATGAATGCTCACATGTACGGTTAGGGTTAGGGTTAGTACTGGAGTTTAAGGTTAGGGTTTAGGGTGTATGGTGTAGGGTTTACGGTTAAGGATTAGGGCTACGGTTAGGGTTAGGGTTAGGGTTAACGTTAGGGTTAGGGCTAAGGTAGTATTGAGTAGAGTGTAATTACATTAATAGAGGTGTACATGCGCCAGGAGGTGTAACCGTTAGTGCTTCAATAAGAGTGATATGAACCAAATGGATAAAAATAGAAATGGCTTTTTATGTCACTCCTCTAATGTGTATGTTATGAGTACACACTTACTCGCTTACCGTCAAGTTCCGCTAGCTTAAGCTTGATAGCATTGCTAAGACCTCTATCCGGCACTTATGTGATTCATTGCTGTGACCGCGGCAGTTATTACGCATACCCCGCTTGCGTGTTAAAGTTTAATTTTATAAGACTAGCGGCCCCATCGCAGCACACCACTCTTCAGTCTTCCTGTGCTTTCCCCTGAGGAAGGAATGCAACGTCGCTCAGTGTTCTAATATCACAGCATCTGGACGTTATGTTTTACGATGGAGGTTGCATGGGGTCCGCGTGGAAACCCTCACTCTTCAGATTATAATTCACTCTTACGCTTACGGCAGCACAGTTCTTTGTGATAAGCAGCAGTAGCCTATCCTGATCCTAACAGAAGTCAAAGGGGGGTTGTAAACCATTTTGACGTTGTAACAGGTAATGGCTCACACGCCACAATAAAAGTGTAGTGGTTGCCCCACTAAGCTGGAGATCCAAGAAATCACAAGGTCATCAAGCAACAGCGCAACGGTTAAAAGTGACAGCAATGGGGCTAACAGATAGCCGCCTTGTCGTCGTGGGTTACATCCTAGCTTCTTCCCAATTGCTGAGAAATATGCTAAATATTTCAGGTTGTTTCGTAGTATTTGGATCATCGTTAACACGAGACTACTCTTCCAATCGATAACCACACCACAATGTGAAACAGGAGTAGTGTAGAAGCAGCCTGGTCAAAAACACAGCTGCAGCTGATTGATGTCTGAATCTCTCCGTTGAGGTTTCCGTATCTGGATCGTGAATACGTCGCTCTTCCAACCGCCAACCACTACAATTAAAGATATTGTAGTAGCCAAACCGATTGTTTTTTTCACTAAATTACAGTTCTTGCTTTTAGGGCACCTGAAGAGTGATGATTATAGATTATTCTATCCTGCATTTCTATGAAATGTAACGAACCTACATGTAACGTTCCCAAAGAACGTTCTAATGTTCCTCTAGGAACGTTTTGCTGTTCCGAGAACTGTAACTTACGCGTTGTGCGTTTCTCTGCAGTTTCGTTATACACGACTCACTCGTCCCAATCACAACTGTACATCATATAAGTGCTGGGTAGGGGACTTACCTACCTGTGGTCTAACACTCTCTCTAGCACCTAGATCACGGGGAACGGTTTCACTTTACTACATCCTCACAACAACCAAGTGATGATGTTACTGCTAGCTTTGTAGGTCAGATATGTAATAAGCTTCAAATGCTTTAAATATTTTCGACACATTCATGATGCCGATGTGTGCTTCCCGTGCAGGCCACCTATGACATATGGACATAATCTTCAATATTTTTACAGTTTTCTCTTCTTAACACGCACATGTAATCCTTTGTCAGTGTGAATTGTCGCTCCTGTTTTCATTCCAACCTCATTAGGATCGCCAGCCATCTCAAAATCAAAATTTTGAAACAATGTCACAAGTATAACTAATGACTCCATCATAGCAAACTGGTCACCAACACATTTCCTTTGACCTCCTCCAAAGGGGAGGAATGCAAAATCGCTCGCTATCTGCAAGATAGATACATAGGCAATGAGCAATCAGAGACAAAAATATCTGTTAGGCTGCAGCACTCAGTAGGAGTTACTCGTGTTTGAGATACGGGATGATATATCTCACCTCATTGGGATAAAGTCCTGAGACTTTGGAGGAATTAAAGCCACTCCATCCTATCACGCCTGGATTATGAAAGTCCACGAGGTATCTCTGTGGGTTGTATTTTAGTGGCTCATGCCAGAGATAAGGGCTTCTGTGCAGATTCCATGTAGAAATGAATACATCAGTCCCCTTGGCAAGATACACTTGTTCTTTTTCTGCCCCAGCTCCGCCCTTTGGCAAGGTGATCGACTTACGCATGCGACGAATAAGCACTGGTGGCTCCGGATATAACCGCAGTGATTCCTGCAGTGCAGTTAGTAGCAACAAGGTGGTAAATATTTGGGTACATTTCAAAGATCAGTCCACTACATCTGAGCACATACCGCAAGACAGAATCGCGTTAGATTCAATTTCTTTAGGTCATCAAATCCAGGCAGGCGATCTGGACCCAAGACGGAATTTATCTCATCTCTCACATCACGAGTTAGCAATGGAAGTTGAACCAGATGGAAGAGCGTCCAAGTGAGCATAGCTGCCGTAGTTTCATGCCCAGCAATTAACATGGTCATAAGATCGTCACGAAGTTGTGCAGATGTTGCATTCTCTCCCCGCACATCAATAAGAAAACGGAGAAGACTAGAGAAACGAGGATATTATTATCAAATGAAGGGTATAAGTACACCAGTCAATCATCATAAACTACCTTGGGTCTTCTGCAAGATCAAGATTCTGCTGTTCTAGTTCAGAAACTTCTGAAACGTTCTGCATCTCAACAGCCTTATCAATAAGTCCATCAAGTATGTTGTCAAGTATCTTCATGTCTGCGCGAAACTGCGACTGGCTTTTCATGATCTTTTTAATGAAAGGGAACTGTAATACACAGAAACCAAAAAATACTTTAGAGTGTTCAATACCACATATCGGCTTGGCAGAAAAAAAACTCAGCCCCCACCTTCCAGTAAGGAATGAAACTAGTACTTCGGTGTTCAGCCTCTCTTAGAACACGATAAACAGCCTTTGAGAGAGGGAAGCCTCAATTCGCTTAGGATAAGGACAAGCCAGCATCAGGCAGATAACTCTCACGCACCCGAACAACAGGTGATTCCGCGGTTACACTGTTAAACTCGTAATTAAACACTGCCCTTCCGATGATATCAAGACTAACTGAACAGAACTTTTCCTCCATGTCAACAATCTGGCCTTGATCCGCCACCCGGTTCAACTGCACATGCCATAAAACACTAAATGTCAAGACGTTACAAACCAATACAATACTCCACGACGCTAACCTCGGCTTGAAGATGGCTGTTGCATTCAACGACAAGCTGGACCATGCGATCTAACCAACGCTTGTGGAAAGCAGAGGCAATATGGGGCCGACGGACTTTCCATATTTTTGGCACAGCAGGAATCAAGCCATTTCCCATTATAGGACGCTGGAAGTAGCGTGCAAAAAGAAGAAGATCAAGAAATATATTAGCATGATGGTGGTTCCTGCCGGGTTATATATTTGGAATGCTAGATATCGACACACCAGTATCTCAGCCAGGATCCCCTTATCGTAGTAATCCACATTCGATTTAAGAACGTGCTTTGCCATTACGAGGTCACTGATAACAATGAATGACCGTGGGCCAAAGGCAAGTTTGAATACTGGGCCATACTTGTGCAAGTACTCATTCAGCTTCAGGAATAAGGGCCCCCCAGTCAATTCCTGAAGGTTCCCACTTAGAATGCCTTGCAGAAATTTCAGGTATCCTCCTTCGTAGTTGCCAACCTAAGGGCAAGAGTTCACGATGGATGTGCTCTCAATACCTTAAAGGGCAAACAACCATTTATCTAAAACCACCTCACGAGACACTATAAAGTGCTTACTACAATGCACCGATGCCTACAAAACACAAATCATGAAAGCTCTTTCCTGAACCATGACCAATTAAAATTACCTGGGCCACCGGGGCTTTATCTAAGCTTGGAAACCCCCAATTCTGTGCTATGTTCCGAAACAAGATGTACGACATGTCCCAAGCAGATGCTTCTGTAAACTTTTGGTCCACATTATTTTCTTTCAAGGGGGCACCAGCAGCAGCCTTCTCAGAAGAAGTGAGCTGCAATGCTGTTGGCAACCTCACCATCGTCGAAACTGAATTCCGTACCACTGCCCCATTTCCGCATCCCCTCAATATTCTCAATGACGTGGGAGATACCGGCAGCGCCACCGACGCTCCTTGCACAATAAATGACAAGCACACTAATACTATCACAATATGAGCAAAGGTCTTCATTTCCGGCTACAACACTGAAAAGAGAGCCTATGAGGTGGTTGCTCTCCGCTCACATTCCGGCTATAACTGCTCCACCCCACAGTGTAGTTCACGAGCAATGCAAAGCAAAGTTTTGGCAATAATCTCTTTCCCTTTTTCTTTCTTTCTCTCTCTCTCTCTCCCTCCCAGGCTATCCGGGTGACTTTGATAGGACCAACAGGAGCGGTGTAGCTCACGAGTAATGCAAATTAGCTAAGTTATATATATATATCTCTCTCTCTCTTTGACTATCCGGATTGCTTGCATGACTTTGATAGGGCCAACAGGCTGCAGACAAACATGGACGGTGTAGAGGCTGGACTTGAGTTTGGGTTAGGGTACACGTTAACGTCAAAAATGCATTCTAACAGCGTCCCAGTTTTAACTCCATCACTCATTGGCAGCCATTCGTTGCCGATGAATGCCTTAGCCCGCATTTCACTGTAATCCTAAACTGGTAAAGGGGGTCCCTTTCAGCGATCACTACCCTTGTAGTGACACTATATAGGTGTACATACACTAATGGTTTCACAGCTAGCGTCAAAGTAACCCGATTTAAAAATTGAAAAAATTGAAAAAATTTCAAAACATTCAAAATCTACTCTGACATCTTCCTCCGAAACTATGAAGCGCTGGGGATTTCGGTCTCCAGCATTGGGGCCTATCCCCTGCAGTCCGGTGACAGACTGTTGCACAGAAAATCCACAGCCGCAAGGTGGTGAGATGTTTTGCCAGATTTTGAAGTACTCGAGAACTTTGAAGTTTAGAGTAGGCGAAAAAGGTTTGCCGTATCTCCTCAAGTACTGGTCCCCTGAGGCTCTAATTATATCCATTCGGCTCCTGAAACTCTCAGGAGTCCGAACGCCCAACCCAAAGCTAACGCAGTTGCAGGGTTTAAGGACATCTTGACTCGCTACCCCAAAACCCTATTACTCAACACACTTGCTTCTTTGCACTGCTCCATCCACGCGTCAAGTGGTAAATCACCCCCTTCTTTGCCTTGAT
>PJEL010004427.1_pt1 | contig 11622 bp, 6 predicted proteins | sample 1853271 | NCBI WGS metagenome assembly PJEL01 (sample SAMN08108733, study PRJNA415343) | Invertebrate metagenome, whole genome shotgun sequencing project. | host: Globobulimina | place: Sweden: Gullmar Fjord | collected 2015-08 | reverse complement strand
ACCCTTCTGAAAACAACAGTGGTTCAGGTTATTACTCAGGTTTCTTTTCCAATAGCATTGTCTCGTCTATGGAATTGCGCTATCGTGTCGAAGGTCAACTTATGGGAACTGGTATTGTCGATATTGGTCACAACTGGATGAATGCAGTCTATTTTTATTTTGATCCCAGTATGTCTAAGCAGAGCCCCGGCATTTTCAATATCCTTTCAATGATTGATTTATGTAGTAAAATGGAGATTGATCATCTCTATCTTGGGTATCAAATCAATCAGATTCAGTCCATGAACTATAAACGCAAATTCAAACCTCATTATCTTTATCTTGACTCAGAGTGGCAACGTTCGGAAAATGCCTGACAAAGAACAAGGCGTGAGGGAGAGGTGTGTTTTATCCGAAAAGTGTTGTTTTTGCGTCAATAAAAATAATATAGTTATTTCCGCAACATACAACATGTTGTGTTTCTTGTGGTTGTTTGTCTGCGTATATTGTGCTTTTCGTGTTTGACTAATTCCTGTTGGATGGTGTACTATCTACTCAAGGGATCGGTTGAAAGCTGTGGTTTGAAAGCAGCCCACCACGGAGGTACAAGATGAAAAAATGGAAGATAGAACCAATACCATCAATTGGTGGCACAACTCCTAAAAAATTGATTTTCACAGGACATGATTCGTTTACACGGTCTACTTTTTCAATAAAAGAACCAAAAAAAGAGTTGGCAATTGTTTCTTGGCTTCGTCGTGTTATTGGTCGGATAATGTATTATCTATAGAAGAAATTGGCTTGTGTACTCAAGTTTTCTCATTTCTCATCAATCATTTTTTGTCTTTTTGACGGTAATGTATGCGTGAGGCTCGTCTCTACAGAAAAAAAGGCAGTAATTGTGTGGTTTGCGATTTGTGTGCACACCATTGCCGCTTGCAGGATGGTGAACATGGAAGGTGTTCTGTTCGTCAGAATATAAGCGGTGTGCTTTACAGTCTCGTTTATGGAAGAATTGTTGCTCAGCAAATAGATCCTATCGAGAAAAAGCCTCTTTTTCATATATTGCCTGGGAGTCTTTCATATTCAATTTCTACAGTTGGTTGCAATTTCAAATGCACCCATTGTCAGAATTATTCTATTTCCCAACCGTTGGATCTTGATAAAGACAGGGTTCCCGGGAAGAATTGTAGCCCTGCGCAAGTTGTCAATCAGGCTGTCCGGAATGGTTGCAAGTCGATCAGTTATACATATGTTGAGCCGACAGTGTTTTTTGAATTTGCCTATGACTGTGCCACAATTGCCCACGAGAAAGGATTAAAGAACATCTTTGTTTCAAATGGTTTTATGACCGACAAGGCAACCCGTCTTTTGGCATCAAAACTTGATGCTATTAATATTGATATCAAATCATTTAGTGAAGAATTTTATCAAAAAATATGTTCTGCCAGGTTACGTCCAGTGCTGGAAACGGTTAGATTGATGAAAGAAATGGATGTCTGGGTTGAGGTGACAACTCTTCTCATTCCCGGTCTGAACGATTCTGATGAAGAACTAAGTAAGATTGCCCAATTTATTCACAGCGTCGATCCTTCAATTCCATGGCATGTGTCGGCCTTTCACCCCACACACAATATGTTGGATCGACCATCAACAAAAATTTCCGACCTGCGACGTGCCAGAAACATCGGCGTTGAAAATGGTCTGAAACATGTATATGAAGGCAATGTTCCGGGAGAAGGTGGGGAGAATAGTTTTTGCCCTGCATGCGGTACTGAGGTTATCAGGAGATATGGCTTCTCTGTTCAAGTCAACCAGTTGAAGGAAGGATGTTGCCATCAATGTGCTGAGAAGATTGAAGGCATCTGGACTTGATGCAGCTTTTATACACATGAATTACAGGCAGAGGATATTGTCAACAGAGTGGCAATGATCCTATTTTAACCTGGAACCTAAATAGATCGTATTCACAAACTGTGGATAGTCGTGCATTTAAATTCATCCAGATCTTCACGAAAGGCTTGGTTTGCCTTGTACCATGTACCCAGGCGGATTGTTCTCTGCTTAAGGTGGGGAGTAGACCCGCGTAAAATCAATCTCTTTACATCTTTTCGATAACTGTTCAGTAGGTTGCAAGAGCCTATGGTCCATTCATGGGGCATCCGGGCGTCGTAAGATCCAGTGTTATTGAAGTCGTGACTGCAACCAATGTTTGGTAACCTGAGCCGATCTTATAGGGATTCATTCAGTCGTCATGGCGAAGCCAGAACTCAATAGTGAATCCGGCTGAAAGCAAAACTGGATCATCCATAGGTACAGCGTGCCAATCTTCAGTTCCGCCGATGAACAATGAATTTCCTCGTCGCCGTTTACTTCACTCTTTAATTGCTAGGAGTTACCGATGAACAATGTACAAATTATGGCAATAGAGCTGGAAGGATAAGGTGTTTAAAAACATGAGGCACTGAATCACATTTGAAAATGGTGCTGGACTTATCAAACTTTGAATGTTTTGGAAAGAACCTCATCAAAGTCGTCAATACTTCTACCAATTTATTTATTTCCTGAAGAACATTATTAGTGTCGAAGATGGCTCCACATTGGCAGGTGAATTGCTTATTTTTTTTGAGCCAACTTAGAGTTTTTTTTGATTTGGCGTTACACTCAGTACAAGAAAAAGTAATTTCTTGAGAGTTGGGCATGATCACCTCTATTCATAAGAGAATTATTGAAAAATAAAAACCAATGGGTCCCAATTAACCACCATAATGAACAGAACCGATGAACTGGCAGATTGCGAGAGAATATTGTTGATCTCCCGCTGTTTATACAAGTCGGGCGCATGACCAAAAGGAGAAGGGTCACACGCCCTTGCTAGAAAAAGAAGTACCAGACTTATTGTATCATAAAAACCTAAAATAGAAAATTAAACTTATCAGAAGGATATTAGCCTCATAGTGATTTTGATATGTAGGAGGCCTCTGCGAACAAAAAATCTACAGTTTGACCTTGTTTCCGTGAACGAGCAGAAGGCTCTATTATGTTGATTGAAATAATAGGGTTTGGGTCCCATGTCTTTGTTTTTAGGCAATTTGAGGCTGGTCGTCCATCTAGAAGTTATCGGTCGATAGGCTCAGGGTCTGTTGCCAAGCTGTAGGCATAGAGATATGTGAATATTAAAGGGGCACTATTCATCTCATATTGATATAATCACGCGGTTATCCTTTAACTCGATATGTCTATGATAGTTCTATCTTTCTCTTATTCTGGAAATACAATGTAATGGATTTTCTGCAAACGATTATTGAAAGAAACGAGGCCCTGAATATCCTCTTGGCAACGGGGTTGTTTGCGGGAAGTTTTATACTTGCAATGTATGTCCTTTCCTTTTTCCGGAACACTCTGTGCAATTGGGTTCTTGCTAAACAGGTCTTTCTCACCAAGAAACATCTCCATCGGCTATCAGCGATCATGGCTTGTTTCATCCCGGTTTCTGGATTTACTTTTGCCTTAAGTTTTCTCGACCTCCCAAGAGTGCTGACTAGTTTTGCCTACACTTTGTCGTTGATAATTAGTCAGATTCTCTTCCTTTTTCTTCTGAATAGCATTGTCATACCGTTACTGAAAAACTGGTTTGATGTTGATTTTTCTCGTCTTGAGACTGAAGGGAGAAAGGAGGATTGGAGAAGAAAGAAAGAGGATTATTTATCAAAAAGAGAAAGACTTCTTCTTACGGTGCGAATGATTTTTATCTTTATTTCAGGAGGTATAATCCTTGTAGATTTTGATATTTATTCCAACGTCGTCTTGATAATAGTCTTATCTGTTATAGGAATAGGCATTGTTTTATGCAGTACCTTAATATTTCAACTCAAGGGTTTTTTCAAAAAAAAGAAAGGAGGTCTGGATCTACAAACCTCTCAAAAGGTTGGCACAACAGTAGAAAAAGGCGATCCTGACTCTGAACTTCGAATTTCTATCGTAGAGCTGTTTTTGAAAATCTATTCCTATCAACTGAGCAGAAAGTCAGAATGTCCAGCAAAGTACTCACATAGAGAGACTAAGAATCTTCAAAACAGACATGTTTATGATTTGCAGGTAAAAGTGAATGGGAACTGGAAATCGAGACGAATGACTATTGGTAGGTTGGGCACTGAGGTAGATAGCAGAAGCAAATGCTTCTATGTGGTTTTTGATGTGTATTTGGTAGTAAAAATTCCTCCGGATCCCATAACCGATATAAAAGAATATATTGGTATGTTGAGGAAAGAAACGCGCATTGCGAGCAAGTTGAATATGAAAGAGTGCATAATCCCCTCTCTGTCGGTCATAATGAGACATGTACATCACTCTTTCAGGAGGGAAACGACAATCCTGGAAGAAGTTGAGGATAGTTATTTAAAACCTCTTTTCATCTTTTCTTATCTGCATGATTTTTTAAAAATCAATGGGTCCTTTGTTTTTTTTATGGATTTGTCGAAGTATTTTTTTCTTCAAGATGCCGTGGAAAATATTCATAATTCGAAAGAAAGCGTATTTGAAGAGATGTGTGAGGATTCTGCAGGAATTGGTATTTCCTATCTAAATGACCGGCATTTAGCGAGATCTAAACTGTTTAACACGAAAATATCTAACGTCTACGCTGAATATGAGTCGAAATTCAAAGTGATTCAATCCAATAGGAAAGGAATGGCTTCTCCAACACCCCTATGGATAAAAAATGCATTTTTTATGCGCCTTGCAGGGAATATTGATACTGATTTGCTGGATGGTTCGTCCCAGGACCTTTCAAATAGTGTCAATCAATTAATCGATGAAATATTTTTCAAACATAAACCTGTTATCGTGAGTTATCAAAAGGCGGTTAGGGAATCTGTTTATGAATCAACGTTTAAGAGAAATAAGGTATCCATGGGGGGAATTGTTACCAACCTTCTCGATCTTCTTGCGCGTTTGGAAAAAAAAGAGGTCGCCATGCGAGATCTTAAACCAGATAACCTGTTGGTTGCTGGAGATCGGGACCAATATCCGGGCTTTCTCGCCAGTCCCAAAAAATTTAAGGTTGGCCTCATTGATGTCGAGACGGCAGTTATATATGATAAGTCGAATAAACGTATCCTGGAGCAACCACAACTCGGAGGAACAGATCAATATGCTACACCGTCTCATTTTTTTGATAATAGGACACTCGTGGAATTATTCGGGGGCGTAGCACAACCCCTTCATTTTCAAGATTGGTATGCAACAATCGCTATTTGCTACAGGGTGATACGAGGGGAAGTTTTGTTTGATAAGACAGCGGGACTTATTTCTGTAATTGTGAGAGAAATCCGTAATTCTTTGCTAAAAGGTGGGTCGTTCAGCGTCATTGCTAAGGAAATGAGTAGCCTTTTTTGGAGACAGGCAACTATCGAGTTTGAACAGAAAGTAACTTGTAACAAGAAATTTTTTAAGGATCTGGAAATATCAGTGACAAATGATGCTCGGGAGTTGATTAAAACATATCTCATTAATGACTATCGGGACGTTGCACAAAATTTGAAGCTTTTATTGTCTAACCGGAAACTTTTCGCAAGTAAAAAAAATCGTACATATCTTCTCTCTCTTTCAAGTGTCAAGCTTGGTAAGCTTCAAAAAAAATGGGAAACAGGTACAGATTCGTCACTTTCTGACGAAAAAAGAAGGGGAATCGTTGAATCATTAAGGGAGTATGGCAAACTGAAAGAATTATTGGAAAGTCATAAAAAGATGGTGGAACTATTAAGTAGTCCCACTACCCAAATATCAGTATACGAAATACTGAGAACCATGTTCGCCGTGGTGCAAAAAAATATGTGTAAAAAGGAATGGAGAGGCGGAGATACGGCTAAAGTTGATGTTGGAGTGAGTGGGAAGCAGGTTGAAAAACATGAAACCACAAAAGCAACGATGAATTGGCAGTCTTTATAGATGATTTGTTTCGAAACCAGGAGGAGCCATCATCTTTTAGAAAGAAATAGTACTACGAGAGATGTCAAGGCGAGGACGAACAGTGGGCTTTTCAATTTAAGGGTACCTTGGAAAATCAAATCACGCCGCTTGCCTGACATTTTAAAGGTGCCTTGTGGCTGTTCAGTTCCGGAAATTTGCCTACCAATAATTCTTCTATACAGCCATATACTCTTAAAAATGTTGCTTTTGTTCTTTTTCACAGAGGTATTCGATTGCTGGATAAGATTGTATATATCCAACAAAACCCAAAATTGTTAAAAAAGGTTTCATCAAATCGCTTGCGGGATATGTTTGTGAGGGTAAAATCGTTAATAATCAAGTATTTAACTGGATATTTCTGATATCAGTGATTGAGATTGCAGAGGTTCGGTTAAAAATAGAACATAGTTTTGAATTTATGTTCAAAAATGCCGTTTTTAGTGTATCTCAGCTTGAATATTTGTAAAAAAAAATGATATACTAATTAGGAACACCAAAATTTACATGTTGTGCTTACAGTTGATCAGTTAAAATGTTTGTAGCTTGTAGGTGTTAGGCTTGCTCAAGGTGCAAATCGATTTATATCGTAATGACCACTAAAAGTAGACACCTGGAATGCAGTTCTGACCTGGGAAAACTCAGAAATCAATATTGTATATTCAGGCTACTGCTCAAAAAATAGATTTGTTAGAATGAACGACGTTTGCAATTCAAGAGGGAGGGGAAAAAGAATGCGCAATTTGGGTAATTACAAGAAGAGAAACGTAAAGTTGATCTGGACAATAGGTTTGCTGTGCTTCGGGATGGTATCATTTAATAGCACACCCTTTGTTTATGCTGCTGATCAGGACAAAGATGGCATTGAAGACAGTATTGACAACTGTCCGACAGTTGGCAATCCCCATCAGTATAATCGTGACGGGGACACTCTGGGTATTATGTGTGACAATCCTCAACCTGATCAGGACAACGATGGTATTATCGATAGTCTGGATAACTGTCCAAACGTTGCCAACCCGCTTCAGTATAATATTGATGGCGATGATCTCGGAATAGTCTGCGATCCTGAGGAATCTGACCAGGATAATGACGGTATTGCCGATAATGATGACAATTGTCCTGCAGTTGCTAATCCGAAACAATATGATCTAGATAAAGACGGATTGGGACTCCTTTGCGATCCCGCAGGAGATGATCAGGACAATGATGGCATAGAGGATTCAAATGACAACTGTCCTGCCGTTGCTAATCCGAAGCAGTACAATCTAGATCGTGACGAATTCGGTTTAGCCTGTGATGATGATGTCACTGCTGCTCAATGGTATATTGATTGGTTGCTTGGTTTTGAAGCTTCTACAATGGCTGCTCGCGCACGATATATTAATTTTGAGCAAGGCGAAATGGATGCTCGTGCCCGTTATTTTGCCTTTGAAGAAGGCGAAATGGCAGCTCGTGAGCGCTCTATTTGGTTTGAACATGCGGCAATGGATCGTATCATTCGTGATAGAAACCTTCCTGGTCCCTATGTCAACTGTGTTGGTTGTCATCAAACAACGTTGTTTGGTGGAGTACGCCAGATTGTTGGCTCAGGTGGTGATTTTGAACAAAGTGGTCACCATGTTGTAGGCTCTCCCCAGGATATCGATTGTCTGGCTTGTCATTACACCGGTGATCATACATCAGGAATCGTTAAACTGGCTGATCCTGATCAAGCCACAGATGTCATCTATGAGTATAATCCAGCAAGTCCGGAGGCAATAGAGCCGTTCTGTCAGGCTTGTCACGATAGTGACGGTGCATTGACCGGTTTTGGAACCACTCCTTTTAGTGACGGTGAAATTGTCCCAGATATCGTTTCTGGACATTATGGCCAAACATGCATGAACTGTCATTCAAGCCCATCTGGGTTCAACGCTCATGTTCCAGCCCATGGTGGCGGAACAGGTACTGGATGTGAATCATGTCACGGTCATGAAGCCGGTTATGAATTTGCTCCCGGACCATATAGCCAGGGAACAGGGACGAGTCATAGCCATTCAACCCACACAGAAAACGATGCGGATGATTTGCGTGGTCCCAATGTTGATTGTGACGCGTGTCATGATACCAATAACTTCCCAACCTTCAAATCAGGAACCGATAGTGATGGAGATGGCTTATTTAATCTCTCCGAGACCGATGTCTGTGACGCCTGTCATAGTCCGGAAGGGTCCTACGATGGTGTGGATGGTCCCATTTTTGGCGCCAAGGATAACTGGAGAAATGGTGTCTACGTGAGCGGAAACCTTTCCGTTGGCCGAGATAGGTGGTGTGTCGGTTGTCACGATGAGGTTCCTTCTACGATCAACGGTGTCAATGCTACAAATGTTGCCGGTGATGAGGATGCCGCGACTAATTACGGCACAGGCTATGGCTACTACAAGACCGGTCACGGGTTATCGGTTACCGAGGATTATCCTGCAAGTGGTGGGGATACCATGGGTGCGGGTATGATCTGTACCGAGTGCCATGATACCGACGTGGCTCACATCGATGGAGTTGCAAGAAGCTATGATGCATCAGCCGTCGATGGAGACGCCTCGATGAGCGATGGCGATGGCGTGGATTACCAACATGGATATCGACTCAAGATGGTCGGTTTACAACTGCCCTTGAATATTCCACGTGAAGCTGCAGTGGAATCATGGGAGCCGGCAAAGGCGTCCGATTTTGCACTTTGTTTAACATGTCATGAATTCGACCCTTACGAGAATAACGACAGCACGGATACTGATTTTAGAAGCACGAATATTGGTACAGTAGATGGCAGCATCAAGAATGCTCACTACTACCATCTCAGCAGTTGGGGTGGCTTGAATTCACCAGAATGGGATTCGGATTGGTCAGGTACCAAAGCAGCTCCTGACGCGGATAGTCGTCCGTCATGTCCTACCTGCCATAATGTCCATGGATCAACACAGCTAGCCATGGTGCGCGATGGAAAAATGGTAGATCGTGAACCAGGGCTACCTATTGCCTATTTTAATAATACAGCAGGGATTACTTTTGATCCTACATGTGGTGATACTCTCCCCTCGATTATGAACATCACTTTGGCTGGTAGCAACGGAACCATGTATGACCCAACTGGGCCTGCGAATCTCTGCGGCAATTGCCATGGTGGTTGTTGGAATACGGCCTTGCACACCCCGTATATGCGTGATCCTTCAGATTACTCTGGATTTAATGATGCGGACGGTGATGGGGTTTTCGATGCTTTCGACAACTGTCCGGTCAACTTCAATCCGGTTCAGGAAGATAGTGACGGCGACACCATAGGCGATGTCTGTGACCTCTGTCGTAACGATGCCTCCAATGGGCATATTCCTAGTCCAGATACAGATGCAGATGGTATCGGTGACAATTGTGATATTTGCCCCAACGATATCCTAAATGATTCGGATGGTGACGCCATTTGCGGTAATGTGGATACCTGTCCGAATGATTATTACAACGACAGCCAGGATGGTGACGGTGTTTGTGGTGATGAGGATAATTGCCGGACTGTCGCCAATGCTGGCCAAGATGATGTCGATGGTGATGGCATTGGGGATCTTTGCGATAATTGTCCAGCCAAGGCCAACCCACAACAATACGACTCCGATGGTGATGGCATTGGAGATGAGTGTGATACGGTTGCGGTGACACCTATGGTAGTAGGAGGTGTGGGGCATTCCGTTGCACTGAAATCGGATGGAACAGTTTGGGCTTGGGGTGAGAATAGCCTGGGGCAATCCGGGAATGGTGGCACCACGGATCACGTTACGCCTACGCAGGTTTTAACCAGCACCGGAGTTCTTGAAAGTGTTATTGAAATAGCAACAGATCAGGGCTCAAACCACACTGTTGCTCTTAAATCAGATGGAACAGTCTGGACATGGGGCAATAATGGTTACGGTCAGCTCGGAACCGGATCAACCGGAGGCACCTCAACGATAGCGGTTCAAGTCATCCACCCACTTGATCCGAATGGAACAGGATTCCTGACAGACATCGTCGACATTGCAGCCGCTAATTCAACCAGTGCCGGTGTCAAATCCAATGGCACGGTGTGGACGTGGGGGTCGGGTGGTCGTGGAGAGATCGGAAACTTTACTAAGAGTACCTATAATGAACCCCAGCAGGTCAAAATCGAGAATACACACGCATTCCTGACCGGTATTACGAAGATCGCCGGTGGAGACCAGCACTTTGTTTCTATTAAAGACGATGGAAGCGTCTGGACCTGGGGTAACAACGATGCCGGTGGTTCCTATACCATTTCCGATCCTGATGCTGGCCGTACTTGGAACTACAGGGATACGGCTTACCAGGCGACTGACTACCCCGGTTACTTATACAATGACGCCATTGACGTACAGGCCGGACTCTGGATTACCGTCATGGTTAATGATGAATCTGGAAGTGGTACTGTCCATGGATGGGGACGGTCGGCTCCTCCAGGGCTCGAGTATGGGTTGATCGGTATGGAGGGTTTTGCTTCAGTATCCAAGCTTGCCGTCGGTAGACGGCATACCTTGGCACTCAAAGATGATGGTACGGTCTGGGGTGCTGGAAATAACTGCGATGCTCAGCTTGGCACCGGTATCGTCAATGATTGTACGCCGCATCAAAACACTGTTCAGGCATCGGGGCTGACGAACATCGTCGGTATAGGTGCTGGTCAATTCCATAGTCTGGCTGTAAAAGACAACGGTGATGGGACGTACTCATACTGGGCATGGGGTAGCAATTCAAACCAACAAATAGGTGTTTCAGGAGGTACACAGTACAGTCCGGTCCAGGTACCAAGTTTCTAAGGAAGAGTTTGACGTAGTTTAAACAACTAATAAAGACGTAAAAAAGCACCGTCTCAACGGTGCTTTTTTACGTCAAGCTGCTTGAGGTTGTCTGGCCGGATATCTTTGATTGTCAATCATTTCTCAGAAACCGACCAGTCATGTTTCATACGCATTTGTGTCCGGATTCCTTCAAGAGTGTCAATGCCAACATCTTGTTACTGATTGTTTTTATTCATTAAGTTTTCGAACATTGAATATCTGAAATGACAGAATTGACAAAATGCAAAATAACGCATTTGGGATGTGGAAAGTATTATGTGCGGAATTATGGGGAAAAACAGGCCTTTTGTCTGGCAATCTTGATCTTGCTAAGAATTTCGGTTTGATACTTTCTTCAGTAGTTTAGGCATATTGTCCATTCGGTATGAACGAGCTCTGGTTTTACTATTAATCTCAGTCAGAACCCATGTATTCAGAATACCCTTCTTGGCCGTAGCTCTTCAAGGTACGTGTGTTAACGATCATGTTTGTTGATGGGCAGATGTTAGGGTACTTATTATTTCTGCCTATCGGTTGATTCCTTTGATGACTCTTCGATGTCGAGTATTTTTCGCTCCTGGATATAATGCTTGGTCTTGTAGCGAGTAATTTGGCTGATTCTCTCTATAATCATATTCATCCTGGAACAACCTTCTTTAATTTTCCTGAACTGATCGGCTATCTCCAAATCATCGTGAATTTTGTTTTCCATAAGATCAACTGAGGAAGTAATTATCTGGAGTGGTTGGCGAAGCTCATGTGCCGCGGCATCTGCGAGTTTTACACCAGCATCAAGCTTTTCGGATGTTAAATC
>PJEL010004426.1_pt1 | contig 11628 bp, 10 predicted proteins | sample 1853271 | NCBI WGS metagenome assembly PJEL01 (sample SAMN08108733, study PRJNA415343) | Invertebrate metagenome, whole genome shotgun sequencing project. | host: Globobulimina | place: Sweden: Gullmar Fjord | collected 2015-08 | reverse complement strand
GCCCCTGATCCGTATATTCTGAGTCGTCACATGCTAGGCTGAAGCATCACAATAGATGGACGATGAAATGACATCACTGCAGAAGGAACATGGAGGCTCTCATGAAAGCAACAAGCCGACGATCTTTTGTCAAATCCTCGGCAATCGCAGCCGGGGCGGTAGCGACGGTTCACATGCTACCTAATGGCTGGTATGGGCTCGCCCACGCCGGTCAGGCCGGGTACTTCGAATCCGAATTCGGAATCACCGACCAGCTCTGTCACAAGATGCTCACCGCAGCCTTGAGCAAAGGTGGTGATTTCGCCGACTTGTATTTTGAACACACCGTCGGCAACTGGACGATGCTTGAAGACGGCAAAGTCGATCGTGCCTATTGTGATGTTGAACTGGGAGTTGGCATCCGCTGCGTCAAAGGCGATCAGGTGGGTTATGGGTTCACCCAGGATCTGAGCGAAGCGTCGATTCTCGCGGCAGCTTCGACAGCAGCCACCATCGCCGACGGCAAAGCTAAAAAACCCGCGGGCGAATTCGCCTCGTTGAAACCAGCGAATTATTATCCGCTGAAGAAGCTGCTGACCTCGGTACCACTCGAAACGAAGCTGCCGATTGTGCAAGCTGTCAACGAAAAAGCATTTAAACTCTCTCCATTGGTCGCAAAAGTAAGCGCCGGTTTTCATGACCAACAGAAGCGCATCATGGTCGTCACCTCAGATGGGGTCAAAGTAGAAGATCTACTGCCAAGAAGTTATCTCTACGGTTCAGTCGTTGCCGAGAAAGATGGCAAACGTGAACGCGCAGGATGGAACCTCGGCGGCCGGAAAGACTTCTCCTTTTACACGGATGAGGTTGTCAATGAAATCTCAACACAGGCCGTAACTCGAGCGGTCAGACTCTTTGACGCCGTGCAACCACCGGCCGGCGAAATGCCAGTCGTGCTCGGTCCGGGAACCACCGGAATCCTGCTACATGAAGCAATTGGTCATGGCATGGAAGCCGACTTCAACCGCAAAGGAACCTCAACTTATTGCACCATGATCGGTAAAAAGGTCGCTAGTGACTTCGTCACGATCATCGATGACGGAACGAATGAGCGAATGCTCGGATCGATCAATGTCGACGACGAAGGCTCTCCAAGTCAGAAAACCGTGCTCGTCGATCGTGGCACGCTTGCAAGTTATATGCACGACAAGATTTCAGCAACGCACTACAAACTCCCTCCGACGGGTAACGGCCGGCGCCAAAGCTACCAGCACTACATCCAGCCTAGAATGCGCAATACCTACATGTTGGCCGGCGAACATACACCGGAAGACGTCATCAAAGCGGCAAAGAATGGCATTTATGTCGAAGATGTCAGCAACGGCCAGGTCAAAATTGGCGAAGGCGATTTTGCCTTTTTTGTTTCCCAAGGACGGCTCATCGAGGATGGCAAACTCACCGCTACGATCAAGGACGTCAACATCATGGGCAACGGTCCCAAGATGTTGAAGAATACAACCATGATCGCTAATGACCTTGAGATGTCCAAAGGTGGCGGCGGCGCCTGCGGCAAAGGCGGTCAATCGGTACCTGTCGGATTCGGATTACCAACCTGTTTGGTGACGTCGATGACTGTCGGCGGCGTGAAGGCGTGAGGGGGCCATTATGAAAACTAACATGAAGGATCTCGCGACCAGTTCACTCAAGACCGCGAAAAAATCCGGCGCCGATGAGTGTCGGGTCAGCATCTATACAGACCGGCGCGTCGAAATTTCTTACCGTGAAAAAAAGCCTGAGAACATCAAAGAAGCAACACGAAACTACCTCAGCATTGAAGTATTCGCCGACGGCCGCTATTCGAACCAATCGACTTCGGATCTCAGAACCGATGCTGTCGCGACCTTTATTGGAAATGCCGTGGCCATGACAAAATTGCTCGCAAAGGATCCTTTCCGTTCATTGCCTGGAGCAAAATACTACAAGGGTAGAAGCGATTCAGATCTCGGAATCTGCGATGCTAAGCATGATGAATTCAGCCCTGAAGATCGCCACAAAATCGTCAAGACTGTTGAAAATTCTTGTCTCAAAACCGGCGGCGACAAGGTAATCGCCGTCGAAGCGTCGGTCAGTGATACCAAAGCCGAATCACTGATAATGTCGAGTGACGGTTTTGAAGGTCAAAGCAGCACAACCTACTACACCGCGGGTGCTTCAATGACCGCCCAAGACAAAGGCGACCGCCGCCCTTCAGGCTATAACTACATTACGTCAGTCAAGCGTAGCGAAATGCCGGATCCAGCTATCATTGGCAAAGATGCCGCTCTCAAGACCTTTGCTATGCTCGGCGCCACCAAGATCAAGACCGAAACCTTGCCGATCATCATCGAAAACCGCATCGTTCCACGTATGCTCTGGGGTTTCCTCTCAGCGATGTACGGTTCAGCGATTCAGCAAAAACGTTCCTTTCTCGCCGACAAAAAGGGTGAGAAGATTGCCTCAGACCTGCTCACAATAATCGACGATCCTTTCATCAAGGGAGGCATGGGCAGCCAGCACTTTGATGGTGATGGCATCACAACCAAAAAACGCACGATGATCGACAAGGGTGTACTCAAAGACTTCTGGGTTAACTGGTACTACAGTCAAAAACTCGGCTGGGAACCAACCGCTGCATCTCCGAGCAATCTTGTGCTCCCGCCGGGCAAACGTTCGGTCGAAGCAATCATGAAAGATCTCGGACGCGGCATTCTGATCAACGGATTTATCGGTGGCAATTCGAACTCAACGACCGGCGACGCCTCGATCGGCATCCTTGGTCAACTCTTTGATAAAGGCAAACCGGTGCAGGCCGTATCCGAGATGAACATTGCCGACAATCACCTGAAATTCTGGAATCGCTTGTCGGAAGTCGGCAACGATCCGTGGTTGCACTCGTCGTTCCGCACTCCGAGTCTGGTATTTGACGAGGTCGTTGTCTCGGGGGCGTAATTCGTAAAAATCACGAAACAAGCGAGTCTCCCCGGACCGCCACATACTCCTGGAAGCCGTGACGTAGAACGACAGAATGGTCGATAGTGAAGCCCGTGAGAAGCTCGGAGAATGCTGCTGGGTTGAAGGGAGCTGCACGGTATTCCGGCAGCACCACGGGATGGTATTCGAGGGTAGTGCGCTCGCAGATGCCGAAGGAGAAACCGGTGGCAGCGGCTTCTTTTCTGGTGGAATTGATAGCGAAGAGGCGGCCACCTGGCTGGGTGAGTTGAGCCAACCGGGTTACGAGGTCATGTGCCGCGTCGATCGGGATGTGGTCAAATACGGTCCACGCGAGGACCAGGTCAAATGGCTGCTCGTCGATTGACAAGAATTCGGCAAACAACGACATCGGCTCGTTTTCGAGCCGGCTGGCACTTGCGGGCTCCGCGACGAGTTGGCCGAGCAGGTCGATGATGCGCAGCCGGCACGGAAAACGGGAAAAAAACTCGACGTTCTGGGCCACCGCAGGCCCGAGATCGAGAACCCGGCAGAAACGTCCCTCGTGAAGATGGCTGAGGGCTGCCTCCAACCCCGGCGAGCGATGGAGCGAGGTCGAGGGGGCCCTCGAAATTCCTTCGATCTCACGTGCCTGCTTGACCTCACCCTTAAACCACATATCTCACCAGCTTCCTGCTGCGGGCCGAGAATAGCAGCCATCTGCCGTGCTTTTCACAATTCGCGCTCCTCGACATAGCGCTGCTATGACTGTGTCGCTCAAATCGCGAAAAACCTCACCTCGGAGCCGAAGGCGGAGAGACGCAAGCTGCGAAGCAGTGCCAGCGAACATCTGACTACTCTTCTCGGTCCTCGCGACGAAAGCCGGTGAGATATGTGGTTTAGCAAAGGGCCAACGCATACGATTACAGTTTCTTCCCTTTCGATTGAGCCACGTTCGAAGAGTCACTGGTCCGGGCGTTCGGCAGCCGCTGGCCGGAGGGCTTTTCAGCCGAGGCTTGCTGAGTCGCAGACGTACTTTTGCCAGCTTTCGTTTCCATGTCGATCGTTCCGCGGAAGTTAGCCCCATCTTCCAAAGAAACACGAGGAGACGTTATGTCGCCTCGCACTGTACAAGATGGCCTGAGAATGACCTGTTCTTCGCCGAACAAGTCACCTTCGACCTGTCCTTGAACCGTAATCGTTCGACCGTGCACGTCAGCTTCGACCCGTCCCTCTGAGCTAATCGTCACATGATGCTCTTTGAGGTTCACCGAACCTTCGACCGAGCCTTGAACAAACAGGTCCTCGTCGCCCGAAATATCGCCCTTGATCTTGATCGAACGCCCGATGGTTGCCCGGTCACGCGGGCCCCCAGACTTTTCAGGCTCGCTGCGAACAACCGGCTTGGGTTTGGCCTGATGCTGAGATACTGTTTCAGCGCCTTGGATCTCGTCTTTCTTCCACATATGACCCCCGTCAACTATTCACACCAGCCTACAGCACAAAACACCGGTGTTTGAGCGTCATCGCCGTTCAATCGAAGATCTATGGGGGTTAATTGTGCTCACCGTCACGATTAGGCGCCTTTCAAAACGGTAAAATCACCAACTTTCGTAGCGAAGATCGAGAAGAGTAGTCACATGCTGGGTTAAACTGATCGGGTAACCACAATCTATCGTAGAGGTGTTCTGTGAAGAAATTTCGTTTTTTCTGCATCCCGTCATTGGTCTGGACATTACTGGCGCTTGGTTCTCCTTGTGCCATTGCGCAAAGTAGCCCTCGTTTGATAACTGCCGGCGATCTTGTCTATCTGGGCGCTTTCGCCTTCCCTGCTGGCGATGAGTGGAGCTATAGCGGCCACGCCCTGACCTACTATCCTGACGGCGATCCCACAGGTACGGCTGATGGTTTCCCTGGCTCTCTCTTCACCGTGAGCAACGCACAAGACGACCTCGCCGGTGAGATCTCGATTCCTGCGCCGATCCTCAGCGGCGACTTCACCGCGCTTCCAAACGCAAACGAGTTGCTCGCGCCGGTGGATATCACTGGCGGTATGCTTGATAGCACCTGTGCCGCCTGCGCCACGTGCGATTGCCTTGCTTGGGATGTATCGGGTCTCGAATACTTGCCCAACCTCGACCGTATCGCGTGGAACATTCACGATTGGTACAACGCAGCAGCTGAGGATCTCAACTCCCTCGGCTGGAGCGAACTTGATATGAGCAACGCTCAAGGAGTCTGGCACATCGGGCCTCGTCCCAATGTCACCGAACCCCGCGAGTTCCACAACGGCAAAACCAGCGACTACCTTTTCAAAGCGCCGACGAGCTTCGCGACCGAACACCTCGGTGATCGCTGGCTGATCGCTGGATATCACCGTGAATCTGGTGCCCTCGGAGGCTCGCAAGGACCGACTTTTTACGCCACCGCCCCATGGACCGACGGCAGCCCACCCCTTCCAGGTAGCAATCTCGACGCTCTGGCTTTGGTCTATTACCCCTGGGTCTATGCATGTTCCGAAGACAACGCCTACGAGCAATGCTACCTTCCGGGCTACCGCGTCGACGATACCTGGGGTGGCGCCGCATGGGTGGATACCGGCGCCGTACATGGCGTGCTGCTCTTCGGGCTCAAAGGGCTCGGCGACAACTGCTATGGCGACCCGGGCGTCGAGTGCCCAGCAGACGCATGTGAGCCTTATCGCGGATGGCATTCCGATCCATATCAGCCACAGATTCTCTTCTACGATCCCGGCCAGATCGCGGAAGTTGCCGCCGGAACCAGAGATCCCTGGGACGTCTTACCCTACTCCAGTTTCGCGCTCACTTCGCAGGTGATTGACCCAGATTGTGCACATCTGGCTGGGGTTGCTCACGATCCTATCAATGGCCTCATTTATGTCACCGAAGCCGAGGCCGGCGAATTTGGCGAAACGGCAGTCCACGTATGGAAGACGAATAGCGGTCATGTGTTCAGCGATGGGTTCGAGACCGGCACGTGGTCAGCATGGAGTGCAATCTCGCCATGAAACCTCTCTCGTGTGGAAAATCTGGAAAGAAGCGCACTCTTCGCCGTTCACTGCGACACCTAGATTCACCTGCTGTTGGTATTTCTTAGGTTTGTAATGACAAGAACAGCCATGTCATTCCTGACTCTTGTAGAGTCTACTTCACTGCCTACTCGAGATATCCGAGCGCTTTGAGTTGTTCTACTGTTTCGGAATCGAGGGTTGTCGATTCCGGTCTTATGCCTAGTGATGTTCTCATTTCTTGATTCTGCACAGTTATTTGTTTCAGAGTATTTGCATACGCTTCGACATCGGATTTGTTCGTCTTGGCTAGATCGTGGCTCTCCAACTCGTCTTTGTTGACGTTGTAGAGTTCATGGTTGATAGTAGGTTTATAAAGAATTTGGATCAGTTTGTATCCCTCATATCGTATCGACTCAAGGAACACCTCTGCCGGTGCAGCGCCGCGGGGATTCAACCGTGCTGAATAGACTGGGCGGTCAATCTGCCTCCTTGATTCCAAATACGGGCGAAGGCTCTTGCCTTGGATGGTTTTCTTGTCGTAGTCAATTTCCATGAGATCCAGAAGCGTAGGCATGATGTCGATGAGAGGTATTTGCGCATCGACTCTATGCTGCCTCAGACCACAGCTCATCCCCTTTGGCAGGTAGATCAACAGTGGAACATGAATGGTTTCATCGTAGATTTTTTCGTGTAAAAACCCTCCGTGCTCCATGAATTCTTCGCCGTGGTCCGATAGAAATACAATGATTGTTTTCTTCATCAGACCGTATTGATGAAAACGTTCAAGAAGAGGAGACATGAGTTCAATGTCCATGCACCGAATGCCGCCGTCGTAAAGAGCAATCAACTGATTGATATCCTCCGGGTCGTTCTTGTCTACAAGGTCCCAGTACGCTCTATGACGTTCGTCCCATGATTTGCCCTCAGCGGGTTTTATTTTGCCGCTGTATTTTGGGTCCGCAAACATCGAGTCATAGGGCCGGGGCGGCTGATAAGGATCGTGAACCAAATAGGTGTGCAAAAACAGAAAAAATCGTTTCTTGTGATTTTCATCGATCCATTTGAATGCCTGTCGCCAGTAGTTGTCTATTGTGTAATTCTCGCCGAACCCTTGGTCAAACCCGTAGCTCTTGGCAACATTTCCACCTCCGGTGAAAGCCGCGTTCGCGTATCCCTCGCCCTCAAAATACTGTGCGAGAGTCTTTATCTTCTTATCCAATCGGTACGGCGCATTTTTATCCAGATATACGCCATGCACGGTTGGATGCAGCGACGTAAACATACTCATATGAGACGGTGTCGTTTTTGGAGAATGGGAAAACGCATTTGAAAAAAGAATGCTCTTCTCGGCTAACGCATCAATAGTTGGGCTGGTTTTTCGATGGTATCCATAACAACCAAGGTGGTCCGCCCTCAATGTATCAATAGAGATGAAAACAAGATTGTAATCTTTGCCAGATGGAATATGCTCCTGAGCCGACCCAGTCAACGTGATAAACAGAGATGAGATAATCGAAACGAAGATTCTAAACTGAGTTTTTTTAATTGGCTTCTCATTCAATCAAAGCGTAGGCAAACGAAATTCCGGCACTGGCGCTTTTAAATTCAGAGGGAATGATTCCCATTTATTAACGAATCAATCTTACCAGGCATGAATTTATGCAGAGGATCTAAAAGACCGGCCGAGGTACTGACGAGTAACACCGACGATGAAGCCAAGACCACAGATCAAGAGATAGAACCAATACCACATTAGGCTAGCGAACGCGAATCGAACCCCTCGGCGACGAGCAAAAAACCGGAAGAGGTCAGCGTTAACAACAACCAGGAGCAGCGCCGCGGCAGGTATCCCCACGAGTATGGGCAGCCACCACCAGGCCACGACTGAGGCAACTAGCATCAGCCACGCCAAAGCTACACAGATTCGGTCTTTAGTCTTGCTGTTGAGATCGTTGGTCAGTTGACCCTCGCGGAGCATGAGTTCGGTCCAAGGTATCGCCCGACGGAACAAATCGGTGGTGACCAAATTCCAAAGACGCCACGTCTTGAGGTGTTTCACCTGGAATTCTTTGGCGAGCCGGATAGTGTGTCCCGAACGCCATAACCGCCGTCCAAGTTCGATATCTTCAACGCTCGGCATGGAAAACCGTTCATCAAAACCACCAATAGCGCAGAAGGTCTCTCGATAGATGGCCCCGCATGCTCCCCAAAAAGTAGATGCTTCGGATTTGGCGTTCTGATGCACAAAGTGATGGAGCAGGTTTCGATATTGCGAGAGGAAATTTTCTGCTCCAGGATCATCGTCATACGATCCGATCACAGCAACGTGCTGGCTATCTGCACCAAAGTGGCATAGGAGCCCGGTGATTGTATCAGGCGGTAACTCGATGTCAGAGTCGACAAAGAATAACAAGGCGCCGCGAGCCTTACTGGCACCAAGATTTCTCGCTACTGCTGGCCCAGCCTGCTGATCAAGGCTCAAGAATGTGACGCCAACAGCAGCTGCTAAACGGCCTTCGATCACATCTGGCCCATCCAATACAACGATAATCTCTCCAGGGGAAGGATCAAGTCTGCAAAGACTTGAAAGGCAGCGCTCCCACTCCGCCGCATTTCCACCTACTGGTACCACGATCGAAACATCATGAGCTTGAATCGGTTCTTGAGCCTTTCGAGAACTCACAATAGCCGGATCGGGAGTCTTAAAGCTCATCACCCGGGTCAAGGGGATCGAGGGTTCGCGACAACTCGCACTCCTTGATTACCGATCCTTCGGCTAAAGCCACGAGCACGTTGATCACCCGGGCTAATCCGTAGCCAAATAGACTACCGGCCGTTCCGGCTTCGACCGCTCCAAGAATGGCGCCGATCCAGGATACGTGGTAACCGATGAGGTAATGACCGAGGAGCGACAAAGTAGGCCCTAGCGGTTCTCCCCCATTGACCAGCAACACCGCGGTGGCCACAAAGACCGCGATCGCAGACACGGAGCCGACAGCTCCGCCAAGTGCCACGGGATCGTAACGCGCAAAAGCCTCGGCAACAAGATCATCAAAACGTATTTCGAGAAGCGGTTGATGGATTCGTCGATCATCGAACGCGTCGAGAGATGCAGTGGGGCCTTGCTCGTGATAGGTCTTCTCTCCATTCACGGCCCAAACATTGTGTTCAGCCCCATCCACATTCCGTGCAGCCAGGATCCCGGTCATCATGGCGTGGTCCTGATTGTTGTAACGATGCTGCCCGTTGCGGCCGATGAGCTGGAGGTTCCCAAGTTCAGCAAGGTAGGATCGAATAGTATCGAGGGACTGGTGGTAGGTGCCGTCATACACTGGATAGGCCCTGCGAACCCGAAACACTGTGTGATCAATAACTTCCGCAGGATCAATCAGGCCGAGCTGAGCCATTTCTGCGACTCCGAGCTCACCAAGCTGCTCATCCGAGCTGTTCCATAACTCACCCTCCGAATCAACGAAGTACTCAAGACCCAAAGTCGTCTGGGACGGATCGGGCACCATCTCAGGACTCCAGTTCTTGAAATTCTGAACCCGTCCAACGGTGACTGATGGTTCATGGATATAGATCCAATTGTCTGGAAAAACCTCAGCTCGATCAACAACAAGGACGACGATCAGAAAATCACGATAGCGGAGCCGGGATGCTGCCTCGAGCACCACATCTGGTGGCGCCGGACGAAGGGCTCTGATGAGAAGAGGCATCGCCATGCTCGAGATAAAGCTCGTTCCTGCAATGTTCTCATCGCATCCTCCCCGTTCAATAGTGACCGATAGGACTCGACCTTCACGGTGATGGATGGCGGTGACCTCGGTATCGGTTTCGGTGTTGATTCCGAACTCAAGGACCCTGTCGCGGCAGCTTTCCCACATCATGCCGGGGCCCAGTCTCGGATAGCTGAACCGTTCAATCAACGTGGTAACGACTTCTCCTCGTTTTGAACCGTAGCCGAACAATGCAGACAAGAGTGCTGTTCTGAGATCGAGGTTCTTGATGCGCTGAGTGGCCCAGTCAGCTGCAATCTGGTCGCATGGCATACCCCAGACCTTCTCGGTGTAGCTCTTAAAAAAGATCTCATACAAACGACGGCCGAAACGGTTGATAACCCAGTCTTCAAAATTGAGCTCGTTCTTGTTCCAGCGCGCCTGGGATAGCAGGTAGCTGCCAACAATTCGTATTGCTTCGACAATTCCAATTTTGGTTAGGGCATCGAAGGGGCGAAGCGGATAGTCGAAAAAAACACCCTTGTAACGAATCCGAGAAAGACGTGAACACTCGAGAAGATCTTCGCCGAGAATATCGTGCCATATGGCTTCGATCTTTGGCACCTTCGTAAAAAACCGATGTCCACCAATATCAAAGCGATAACCATCGTAGATCAAGGTGCGCGACAACCCGCCAACATCGGAATGCCGTTCAAGTACGATCGCAGAACGACCGAGCTGCCCAAGTTCATACGCAGCGCTGAGGCCCGCTGGCCCCGCCCCTATGATGACCGTACGGTCAGTCATAGTTGATCCCGGTCCCGGCAGACCTTGACGGTGAACAGCCCAAACGACGATTTCAGGAAAACAGCGACCTCACGAGAGAGCGCTTTCGCGCCTCGTTGTGATCATATTGTATGTCCAGGCGATAGCTGCGCCGATGACGGCTCCGATCAGAAATCCGTACAGTAACCCAATCACCGCGCCAATCCAGGAAACCGAATAACCGGGTAGATAGTTGCTCAACAAGCCGAGATGTTGCCCCACGTTCTCACCGCCCCGGATCAACAACCAGGTGGTCGCCACAAAGAGCGCTGCTCCACCCGTCATGGCGAAAGTAACAGCCATGATTCCGGCGCGCAGCCGGGCCACCGCTCTGCGCAGAACGATGTGCTCGAGTCGATTGTGGTCAGAATTCGCCATCTTTGATGCCTGCTCCGACGCAGATGATAACCGATCTTCATCCCAGTCATCGTATCGATTCGGTGAATTATGAAGCGATTCTGGTCAAGGATCGCGCAGACCGAAGATGATTGGGTGGATCGATTCGGTTAGGATAGCGAAGATGAGAACCAGCCACAAAGCTTTGCGAGCAACCCGGCCTATCTGCATGAGAGGCGTGGTGCCACACTGGTTTGATTCTTGGCGGACGCTTTCGTGATCGAGGCACTACGTTCTTCAGTATCGTTTTTCCTCCACCTCTCACGCCGTTCTGGATGGGTGTTGTGGGTGGCATCAGCCTTGGCCGTAATTGCGACATTGACCGAAGGCATAGGCGTTTTGCTGTTGTTACCAATGCTCGAAGTCGTAGGAATCGACACCAATGCTGCGGGATTCCAACAGAGTAGCGAAATCCTTGATCGCGTGTTTGGTCTCATTGGTCTCAGTCCCGAACTCGGACCGGTATTGGGTATATTCTTCAGTGCAGTTGTGATCCACGAGTTGGTGAACTGGGGCCGGCGCGTCGCGAATGTTCTCCTGCTCAGCCGTCTGGCAGCCAAACTTCGTGGTGAACTTTTCACCGCCATCGCGCACTGCCGGTGGGTATTCTTTTCTCGAGAACGAAGCACCACTCTGACCAAGACTTTGACAAATGACATCGAGCGGGTCGTGATCGCAACAACCGCTCTTCAAGATGGCTTCGTAGCCCTC
>PJEL010004425.1_pt1 | contig 11628 bp, 9 predicted proteins | sample 1853271 | NCBI WGS metagenome assembly PJEL01 (sample SAMN08108733, study PRJNA415343) | Invertebrate metagenome, whole genome shotgun sequencing project. | host: Globobulimina | place: Sweden: Gullmar Fjord | collected 2015-08 | reverse complement strand
TCAAAGTGTGCAAAACCAAGGTTGTTATAGGCCTTCGCATATGCGGGATCAACTGAAATTGCCTGTTTGTACTCAGCTATTGCAAGGTCATACTCACCCTTCATGAAATAAATATTTCCTCTGTCGTTATAGGCCTTTGCATAGGCTGGGTCAAATTTAAGGGCTTCGCTATAGCGCTCCATGGCAATATCATATTGGCCTTTGTCTGCATGTTCTATTCCGATATGTACAAGTTCTGAAGCTCTCTGACTGTTGTGCGATGTAGCACAGCCTACACACAACATTATAATAATCATAAGTATGTATGCTTTTATACGCATAATAGTGTCCTCTCTTTTAGTGATTTAAAGGGAATGCAAATAGTAATATGCAATTTGAATGCCATTACAGCCCGCTCTGTAATCACCTAAATTTATTGATAAAGTAAATTCTTAGCTAATCGGCAATATAGCAATAGTGTCCGAAATATTTACACCATGTAAGGTAATCCGACACAATCGGGGTAAAGTAAAAAGGGCCTCTGCTGTTTTACAAAGGCCCTTTTTGAGAAATATGCTCTTTATTTTTTTGGCAGTCTCTGGCAAAAAGAAAGAACGTCAAGCTGCTCTTTTGAATTAACAAATAGTAGAGATATCATCTGTGAGTCTGGGTGACCCATGGGTTTTTCATTTAATAAGGCCTCCTTTTTTAAAAAATAGCGATATAATAGATTTAAGAATTTGCCCATTTCATAAAGCAACAACAGAATTATCTTCACCAAATTCATTTGGAATATACTTGTCGGCAAACCAGTCATTTTCCCATCGGTTAGCATCTATGAGGTATCTGAAGTTATATTCTCTGTTGCATGGCAATTCCATGGTCAGACTGTAATCACCGTTTTTCATCTTTTTCATTGGAGTCTGCGTGATATTCCAGTTATTGAAATCTCCTACAACAGTTACAGACTTTGCACCTTCTGCCGCTTCCTTGGGGAGTCTGAATGTTATCTTGCATAGAGGTTTTGATTTAATGTATTGTTTTTTAAGTGTGTTGCTTTTTGTGCCGGCAGCCACTTTCTTTTCATTTTTTACAGTAGTTGTAGTTTCTGTAGTGGTTTTCCTGGCTTTGCTTTTAATGGCAGCTGTTTTTTGACTCATCTGAACCTCCACTTATATTATTAATTCATTTGCTTGTCTACTCAAGTTCAATAATCAAGGTATCAAGCTACTTAATAGATGATTGTAGTACATAAAAAATAAAATGCAAGAGGTGAATTATTAATCAGGAGGGATGGTAATAAGTTATCTAAATTAAGAATACTACTGGATATACTCTTTGCGGGCCACCAGCAAAAAAGTCCGCCCGTTATTCTTTAAAAGACCTGCCGTTTGCTCTGCGAAGTTTCCATTGCCTTGAAATAAATCAACACGGCCATGATCGCGTATCGCACCTCCTGTATCCTGTACAACTGCAAATCGTTTCACGAGCTTCCAGTTTATTATCATACCGTCTTCAAAAACCGGCAGCTCATTTTCAATGAACGCCAGACTGCCTCTGGGAATGACGCGTCTGTCCATTGCTATAGACCGGCCGGGTGTTAGAGGGACTTCAATATCTCCCAGAGGACCTTCTTCGACTTCACGGAAAAAAACATAACTCTGGTTATAGCTCAGGATCTCCTTCACTTCATCCGGGTGTGAGTAGAGGTATTCCTTGATGCTCTGCAGAGACACATCTTTCGGTGATATCTTCTCTTTCAGAAACTTTCCAATTGAACGGTATGGATGACCGTTTTTCTGCGCGTAATTGACACGCTTTATGGTCCCGTCAGGAAGGCTGATCAGACCGGAGCCTTGTATCTGAAGAAAAAACAATTCGATTCCATTTACATATGCTATGGGTTTCGCTCGATCCGCTAGTGAGTTACGGTAGACGATATCTTCCCTTGAGTCAAAGGGGACGAGTTGATTGCCCTGAATTCGGCCTACGACTTTTTCATTAACCCATTTGTCAGAAAACATTCCAAGATCAACCTCGACCAGGTCTTCCGGGGTTTCATAGAGGGGTTCGCTAAACTCAGCTGTTGGAGAAAGGCTGCCCTGAAGCACCGGTTCATAATAGCCGGTGAAAAAAGTTCTGCCGTCTGCATTTTTGCTCTCAAAATAAAGGAATTTATCACTCAGTTGTTGTGCCAATTCCTTTCCTTGATAATTCTTAATCAGGTGCAGGAAGAGATTTAGCGATGATATCATGTCTTCAGGAGAGTAGCTGGTTTCACCATAATTGAAACTATGAGATGAAGGAAGTCTTCTGAAATAAACTAGTGATTGCTCTATGGCTTCTTTAATTCCATCGAACTCCAAATCATCGTCCCAGCTGTATTGAGATATCGAATAAGAACTTAACTGCTCAAGGAGTGGTTCGGTAGTGGGTTTAATTGAAAGAGTACATCCGTAATGCAGGACAAACAGTAGTGGTAATGACAGAATAAGCGCATACTTTATTAGGGATTGCTTTAGCGAAATTGATATAGCTTTCATAAAATATGTCCGTGTGTTTTTGTAAGCATTAGTTCAGCATACATTATATGGAAAAAGAGTGTGATAATCAAAGGGTACCGAAAGAATAGATTCGAATTCTAATCCATTACAATGATATTAGTAAGAATGTATTAACTATGAAAGGAGACGTAAGAAATGGGCAATCCCTCAGTTTAAGTAGTCTATAGCTCCAGTCTTTTCCAGATTTCGCGCGTAGGCTCGACTTTGTTCAGGGTAAAGAACTGTATGCCAGGAGCTCCGCGTTCGAGCAGATCTTTGCACTGCTTAACTGCAAACTCTATTCCGGCCTCCATGGTTGCTTCGTCATCACCGCTGAGCGGCTTAAAGATATCGTGGACTTCGTCTGAGATTGTTGTTCCGCAAATATTACAGAACTTAACGAGCCCTTCATAGCTTGTAATGGGCAGCACACCGGGCAGTACCCTGACAGAGACCCCTGCATTGCTGAGTCTTTCAAGGTACTCCGAATATATAGCGTTGTCGAAGAAGAGCTGCGTGACTATAAACTCGCCACCATGGGTAATTTTTATTTTTAAATACTTTGTGTCCGTATTCTTATCAGGGCAGTTTACATGCCCTTCAGGAAATCCTGCAACTCCTATACTGAAATAATCTTCATATCGATTGCGCAAAAGGTCATTCAATTGATAGCAGAACTCAAGGCCGTCCGGTGCAGGCTGCCAGCTTTCAATGCCTTTGGGAGTGTCTCCTCTGAGTGCCAGGACGTTCTTTATATTATTGTCTTTCAATGCATCAAGAATACTTTTTAACTCGTCCTGACTATGTCCAACGCAGGTAAGGTGATGCATGACACTGAGATCGAATCTTTTCTGTATCTCAACGCATATATCCATAGTGGTCCCGCGTGATGATCCCCCTGCCCCGTATGTTACGGAGACAAAATCCGGCCCGAGCTTATTTAGTTCATCAATGGTCTTATAGAGGTTTTCAATTCCTTTTGGGGTTTTGGGCGGGAAAAATTCAAAAGAGAATGTCTTCTTTTTTTTATTAAATATATCAGTAATCTTGTTGATCATGCTCACCTCCTTCATTAAAAGCAGTCAACGATTTTTAAATTGTTTAATGAAAAAACAATTGCATGTTAAAGTCCGGTAGTTGCAAGCATTTTGAAAAGTTCCGCTACTCCGAAAGCTGCCGCAATAATACCCAAGAGGATAAAGAAAAGTTTAGGTTTCCAGAAAAGAAGAATAACGAGAGTAAATGCTCCGGCAATTGAAGCTACAGGATCTGTTTGAGTTAAACCTGTAATGTAATCAATGATTCTATTTATATCCATAATATTTATCCAACTTAAAACTAGTATAGTACATTATGACTATTTTCGAAATCATGTTTTTATTATGAAGTATACTTAGTGGAGCCGCATGAAAGTAACTGTTAATTCTATTAGAAAAATGGTAATGGGTCATGTTAGAAGAGTTGAAGGCATGTTGGGATAGAGGGGCCTTTCTTGATACTATTATATGCCTTTATGCAGCAGGTATTTCAATAATTGCTCTGGTAAAATCTCCTTCATTACTATTAAATATAATTCGTCCGCCATGATCCGTAATAATACCATGGCTTATGCTTAGTCCCAGTCCTGTCCCTTTATCATTGGGCTTTGTTGAAAAAAACGGGTTCAATATCTTCTGCATATTATCCGGAGATATTCCGGTTCCGTGGTCCTTGAAGATTATTTTTACATAGTGACTGTCTCCGTGTATTACAGTTTTAGCAGAAATCTCCAGGTATTTATCCGGATTATTTTCGGGATATTTCCGGTTCAATGCATAACGCGCATTACTGGTCATATTGAGGAAAACTTGTTCAATCTGTTGTGGATTCGCAATTATCAAAGGCAGTTCATCTGGGATGTTAACTGTGAGATGAATCCCCTCTTTTTTTAACAGCGAGCCGGTCAGGACGAGGGTGTCGTCTATAATTTCAGATACCTTCACAGGCCTCTTCTTTTTTGTGCCGGCGTGTGCAAATGACAAAAGACCTCGTACTATGTCGGCGATTCTGTCGCCTTCTTTTATTATTCGCTTTGCAAGATCGGATTCCCGGCTTGTGAGAGATGACTTGTTTAAAATTATCTGCGCAAAGTTGATTATGCCGTTGATTGGGTTATTGATCTCGTGAGCAACGCCTGCAGCCAGTTCTCCGAGAGAAGCGAGGGCGCTTGATCTCATAGCCTCAGCTTCAGCGAGTTTGCGGTCTGTAATATCAATCGCATAAGCCTGTCCGAAATCCATTTCCGGTATTCCCTTTATAATGAAGTGAAAGAATCTGTTCTCCGCCTGAACAGCATAAGAGAAAACAGAGCCATTGCGAATACATGATGACAGATCAATGCCTTCTATCTCTGGCATTACTGCAGTCATGGGTTTACCTATAATATGACCGCTATTGAGAACATCTGATGCAGCATTATTCGCGACCGTAATTTTTCCGCCAATATCGAACCGCAGAACAGGCGAAGGGTTTAATTCTGCGAATAGCGCCATGAGGCGCGCTTCTTTTTCCGCCTTAACACGAACTGCAATTTCCTGTTCAAGTTCTTCATTGATCTGCTGGAGATATATCGTACGTTCTGCAACTTTTTCCAGAAGGTGTTCTCGATGTTTGGTTAATTCCGCTTCTGCATGTTTTCTTTCAGCAATTTCCCTGTTCAGCTCATCTCGTGAAGCTGTGATAGAACGCAAATTTTGCGTCATCATATTAAATGCCGCCGCAAGTTTTCCGATCTCATCCTTCGACCTGACATTAATTTTATAGTCAAGGTTTCCCCTTCCAACAATCTCAGTTCCTAAGGACAGCTGAGAGAGAGGTCGGGTAATGTATCGTAAAGTAAAAAAGGCAATCAGCATGCTGCCCAATATCAGCAACGCTACTAATGTGACAGCGTTGCTATTAATTATAAATGAAGGTTGCAGGATCTCTTCTAAGCTGTAGCACGTTACAAGAACCCATCCTAATGATTCGTAGTTGAGAGTTTTTTTCGAGTGGGCGAAGGCAAACAACCTCATGCCTTCAGATGTGCTTGAAATGAAATATCCACTGTTTCCCTTCAATTTAATTAATAACTCATCCATGGGTATGTCAAGTATTGAGTCGAAAGGATTACGTCCGTAGATGGACCTGCCATCGTCTGTAATAAGGTGTGTAAGTGCCGAGCTATTTTTATCTGAATTGGCTGTAACATCTCTAATCACTCCTTCTGCGGAAACAGCGGCTTTAAATGCACCAATATAGTTACCTTCCTCATCTTCCAGTCGTACTGCCATACTCATTCCATAATTTCCAGAATTGGCATCATATTCATAGTTGTTGAAGAAGTAGCCGTTGTCCATAGTGATATGCCACCACTCTTCGTCATCATGTCTATAGGTGTCGGTTTTACTTGACTGGGCTACAGTTGTTCCGTATTTATTCGTAACAAATATATCTGATAAAAATCTGTATCCATAGCGCTTCTCATGATATAAAATTAAATCAGTTCTCAGCTGGTCTGCAAGAGTATTGTTAATGAGAGAGAGCATGAAAGGGGTAGAATCATTTCGGGCAGCAATCCATTCTGCATTTCTATTGCTAATGTATTCATTGACATCCTGTATTGAATCGAATTGTTTATTGGAAGCATTAAGGGTATTGAGCAAAGTACTGTGGTGTTTGAAGTCAACACGTAATTCGTCCATGCGATAATTAATACTTTTTTCAATTCCCCGCATCATTTCTTCGGCAAGATATTCTGCTTTTTTGCCGATTGAATTCTGCATAAAATCTGAATTATTTTTTATTGTATAGTATGAGAACGATACCATGATGACCAAGACCAGTAAAAAACCGAGCATTAATTTTGTAATTATGCGGATGTTCATTTCAGTAGTCTGTAATGAGATTTGAATCTTATTGATGCATCATAATATAGTCTGAGACTGCTGCCGTACTTACTGCAATAACAATACTGCTTGCACAACATCTATACTATATAAAAACGGTCAATTGATAAATAAAGCGGAGAAGTCTGCCATACGCCTAATATATATAAATAGCCCCATATTGCAATTCTTATATTAAATCATTTTCAATGCTAAATTGGCAAGGAAATAATGTAATTATTCAAGCAATAACCGATTTTTCTCAGATCGTGATTCACCCGTGTTGGTCACATATATTGCCGGCCGGCTTTTCACGGGGCACTTGGCTTCACAGATGCCGCAGCCTATACACAAATCAAGATCAACTCTCGGCTGCTGAATTATAATCTCCTTGCCGTCCCGATTTTTCACTGCGCTGCTTTCAAACCAGACGGCTTTTTTTGCGGTCGGGCATACTTCCTCGCAGACTATGCATGGAGTGGCATGCGCATAGGGCAGACACCTGCTTTTGTCTATCATGGCCAGTCCGATTTTTACGTTAACTTTATTCTCCAGGGCTAATTCCTGTATAGCACCCGTTGGACATACCTGCCCGCATAGGGTGCAGCGGTATTCGCAGTAGCCTATCCTGGGTATTAGCATGGGCGACCATAAGCCTTCCAATCCAGCTTCCAGCAGTGTAGGCTGAAGACCGTTTGTAATGCATACCTTCATACACTCGCCGCACTTCACGCACCGACGCAGAAATTCGATCTCCTCAAGCGCTCCCGGTGGTCTGATGAGTTCAGGGTGTAATGTACTGGAGTGGACTACTTGAGTTGATCTTATCAACGGAACCGCTGCTGCACCTGCTGCCATTGAAATTACTACCCTTCTCCGGCCAAGATCCAACCCCGCATTTGATGAGTTGTTTTTATCCTTCCTAAGTCCGAACCGGGTCTTGCTGAATCCAAAACTGACAGCGTTGTTGGGACATACATCATCACAGTTCCAGCAGTATAGACACTCAGTAGTCTGCCACTGCGCTTTCTTATCAGGTATTGCATTTCCCTGGCATACGGAAGCGCATGCGCCGCACTCGTTGCAGCCTTCACTTACAGTCCTCTTAAGGCTTGAATACCTGGAGAGAATGCCGAGGAGTGCTCCAAGAGGACAGAGGTTCCTGCACCAGAATCGTTTATCATAAAGATTCAGTCCCAGGATTGAAATAAAAAGTAATCCCGTAAATACCGCCTGATTAAAGTATGGCTGCTGAAATGCGAGAATGTTACTTTTTAAGGAGCTGTATATTGATTCTGAGGCATTAACAATTATAGGTGGGTCGAGCTCGTATATCGTATCGAAAACAGATCTGATTGTATAATTGAAAAGCGGGTATATGCTAAGCGAAAATGATCGTATAAGGAGTGAAATAGGGTCTAGGATGCCTGTAAGCTGAAGTGTGAATAGGGACGATGCAAGAAAGAAAAAGAGGATGAAGTACTTTGCCTTAAGCCACTGAAGATTCCTTACAGCATGATTTTTTTGTTTGAGAGCCCCAACAATATTATTTAAGGTCCCAAGCGGACAGATCCATCCGCAAAAGACCCTGCCGAGGATGAGCGTCAGAACTATTATGAGAATCGAGAGGTAGAATGCCCCTTGAACTGCGTGAGCAGAGAGGGCCGTTGTGATAAATATTAACGGGTCAAAATCCAGAAACAACTTGACCGGATAGCCGAGTTCATCCGCACCAGTGGATTTAGTCCGTATAAATAGGAAGAGGAACAAGAACAGGAAAAGGCCCTGTGCTGCCCTTCGAAGATTCTGCATTCAGTCCAGCCTCTATATGGTTATTTTCTTTATGTCTACTTTAGACAGATCCATTGTTCCCAGACCGGCCATGGCCGCGAGTCTTACATACCCGAGATCCTCCCCTTTCATTCCAAACAGAGTAGCCCCATATGAATCAACTGCGACCTGGTCTACACCAACGATCAGGGTGTTAAGTTGCTTCACATCCGACAGGCTTCCACCCTGGGGTCCGTTTGCGGTTAGTACGCGAACTGCGTCAAGGACCGTCAGTGTCGGTTTAATTGCCATCGAAAGGTCAACGAGGCTCTGATCCAGTTTCTGATGGATCTGGTTTCGTGCTCCTCCCATGACTCCCATCCAGTTCTTCATGGACATTGTCAATTTTGCCAGGCCGTGATGTTTGGCAATAGGAATGTTAATAACTTTATCTGCTTCAAATACATCCCTGTAGAGCGGCCATTTTTTGAGAGCTTCACCATTGATCTTCATCTCCCGGAATTTTCTGTCGTCTACAAAGCTCACCTCTGCCCCGGCTTCTTTTGCCGCATCCGCGATACCGCTCTGATAATAGCATCTTCTGGATTCATTCACTGCCCTGTCAAAGACTTTGACCTTTTTCGCACCTGCTCCAATGCACAACGAAACAACAGTGGAAACCACTTCCGGGTTTGTATTTGCGGCCTGTTCGGGCGTGCGGTCCCAGGCCATATTGGGTTTTATGACAACGATGTCACCCCGGGAGATAAACTTGCCAATACCGCCAAACGCATTGATTGCGGCTTCCGTTAATTTTGATGGTGAATCTCCCTTTGCTACGATCAGGTGTGATGAGGGGGAAGCTTCCGCGTACGGTAGGAACGGGTTAAATACAGACGGTATACTTAGCCCTGCGCCGGTCACTCCAGCTATTTTAAGAAAGTCTCTTCGGTCCATAACACCTCCGGATTTACATAGGTATTGGAATGGAACTTTAGTTTATAAACTCTAGTATGGAGAATTGCCGGATAAATTGGCAAGGACATTTACTCAGAGTCTGACAGGTGTGCAGGAACTCACGTGAGTTAAATGAATTCCTGCACAATAATCAGTTCTACCGGATATGTATATACACTATATCGCCTTTGGCATACAGACTTCTGACTTCTTTGCAGCAGTCCTGCCGCACCCACCGCAGACGAATGAAATTTTTGCTGCCTTGGGTTTGCAGACATGCCTGGGGTCTCCGACGACTTTGCCGCAATAATCACAACTGAATGCTTTATCTGCTACAACAGGTGTACATAAATGTCCTTTAGCAGTTGATACTGCACCGCATGTCGAGCAGATATGGGCTTTTTTCTTTACAGCGCTCTTCTTCTTTGCAGGGGCCTTCTTTCTTGTTGCCATGTCTGGTTCCTCCTTGTTAAACGTTAATAAAACTCCCTTAAAGTCTGATCGAGCTTTAAAGGATCAAGTGGCTGATTTATCAACGGATTATCTGCAATAACTGGAATTCTATCTTCGAGTGTGGGGCGATTGTTTTTATATATAATGCCGAGGGGAATGCGATCTCCCCATTCGAGCGCTTTTTGAAACGCAGCAGACCTGTCCTCCGGGTTATGATCATCTTCAATGTGATACACCCTTTTGCTGTACCATTCATAGGTGTTAATTTTATTGAATGAGACGCAGGGCTGAAGAATATCAACGAGTGTAAAACCTTTATGGTTTACTGCAGCTTTAATAGTCTTTTTCAGGTGTTCACTGTCACCTGAAAAAGTCCTTGCTGCAAAACTGCAGTCCATAGCAACCGCAAGCGCCATAATATTCATCTGTTCCGAAAACACTCCGAACGGCTGGTTTTTCGTCTTCATACCCTCCATGCTCGTTGGAGATGCCTGCCCCTTGGTCAGACCGTAAATCTGGTTATCATGTACAAAGAGCTTTACATTAATATTTCTGCGCATTGAATGAATCAGGTGGTTGCCTCCTTCACCATAGCAGTCTCCGTCGCCTGTGAATATCATAACAGCATGATTATGATTTGCAAGGCGAATGCCGGTCGCGACAGGCAGGGCCCTTCCATGCAGGCCATTAAACGTGTTGCACTTTATATAATGAGGAAATTTAGCGGCCTGCCCTATTCCCGATACTACAGTAAACTGATGAGGTTCAATTCCCAGGTCAACCATTGAATCTTTGAATGACCTCAGTATCCCGAAATTGCCGCACCCGGGGCACCACGCTGGAACTAGTCCTCTATAATCCTGCAATGATACCATTCAATTCTCCTATCAGATTATCTACTGAAAACGGCCTTCCGTCATACTTGTTGATAGTTGCACTGAACTCGAATCCGGTCTCGGCCCTAATTAACTTTGCAAATTGAGCTGTGGCATTGTTTTCTATGCATATACTCATCTGTGCTTTATTTAAAACACCCATATAATCCAGCTTATCGGTAAGGGGCAGCGGGTAGACTTCACTGAAATGGAGCATCCCTATTCCCGGATTTTCAGAAAGCGCATCTACTGCTTCTTTTATAACACCGTACGTTGAACCCCAACCGGTTAAAACAATCCCTGGATTTTCAGGTCCGTAATAAAGAGGCGGTTCAATCTCTCTTCTAATTAGCGGCATTTTCCTGAATAACCTCTTATCCATCATCTTTACTCTCGTCTCAGCATCTTCAATCAAGTGACCCTCTTCGTCATGCTCGTCGCTGTCGGTCACTACTAAATGCCGTGACGCTCCGGGGACTGCCATTGGTGTGATTCCAGATTCTGAATACGTGTACCTTTTGTATTCCTTTAAATTGTTCAGCTCTTCACCTCTGAGACGGTAATCAATATTCTTAATTTTGCCTGTATCAAAACTGCTGTATGTCCATTGAGAATCGGCAAGATACTGGTCAGTCATTATGATAACGGGAACCTGGTATTTTTCAGCCAGGTCAAAAGCCCTGTTTGTGAGAAGGAAGGCCTGCTCCGGAGAACCGGGAGCAAGAATGATCCTCGGGAATTCGCCGTGGCCTGTGTATAGTGCAAATTGGAGATCAGCTTGCTCTGTCCTGGTCGGAAGTCCTGTGGCCGGTCCGGGCCTCTGTGCAAGGGCGATTACAACGGGGACCTCTGTGATGCCTGCAAGTGAAAGGCCCTCTGACATTAGTGCAAACCCGCCTCCCGATGTCCCGGTCATTGCCCTGACCCCGGCAAATGATGCCCCCAGTGCCATATTGATTGCTGATATCTCGTCTTCAGCCTGCTCAACAATGATACCGTACGCCTCCCCCTTGCCTGCTATATAATTCATAATGCCCGTTGAAGGAGTCATCGGATATGCTGAATACACTTTCAATCCTGCACCTACTGCACCAAGACCTATCGCATCATTGCCAGGGATCAGCATATTTGGTTCGGGAGGAGACT
>PJEL010004424.1_pt1 | contig 11628 bp, 14 predicted proteins | sample 1853271 | NCBI WGS metagenome assembly PJEL01 (sample SAMN08108733, study PRJNA415343) | Invertebrate metagenome, whole genome shotgun sequencing project. | host: Globobulimina | place: Sweden: Gullmar Fjord | collected 2015-08 | reverse complement strand
TCTGGCCCTGATAATTCTGTACACTGTGATTATTGCACACTTAACAGGCTACCAAAATGTGTACAAAACCTAAACAGCACAAGACTATCCTAGGGAAGCAGCACTTAAGTGCTTGCCCATTTCCCCTCCGCAATGTGACTTCTCTCTATAGGCACAGACTTGTGACAATGTCCTGCCTTTTTTTAGTCTTTCTTCTCCTACTGTCAGGTGGTAATGCAATGGTAAAGAATGGAAAACTCTATACCATACCACCATCGTTTCTTTAAAGCGAGGCGTAGGTACCCCCCTTATGCCCGGATTACACACACACTGATGGGACGACTTGAAATGAAATAACACAACATCGGACAACTTAGTTTTTTGTCACAAGCTAATGCATTAGACATCCACAAATGTTCCTGTCTTATACGTGGTTAAGAACATCATCAGCCTGAAGCAACGTATGGCGGTGCTGACAGACCCAGGATCTGAAGTGTGAATTGAGTACACATCTGTAGTAATCAGCAGGAGTATATACTGGAATATGGGTAGATACGTGTCTTATTCTATTGCAGGAAGCATGTTTACCTTCACATTTCGCTATTTAACTCTTTCCTGCAGCATTCGGTATATCTGTTGCCACGCTTTTTCTGACAGTGAGCCAAAAGGGTCGTGTGAGGATTCTTTAATATGACGTGCATTTACACACAATCTAGCACAATGCAATTCACGTACTGTGTACACCACATGAGTGTAATCGGAAGGGTGACTAAACAGCAGACCCCAGTAGCAGTAATGAAGTTCGAGTTGGAAGGAAAGACTGCTTGGGAATTAGTGAAAAGACCATCGGGACAAGCAGTTTTACCAGGGCTATGGAGATTCAAAGTCAAGAGAGACGAGAATGGTGACAGCAAAGTATAAGCTGGCGAGATGGTGTGTGGATGGATTGAGAGAAAGCTTCAGGAGATTACCAGATACGCGAAATACTCGCCAGTTGCAGAGGCATCTACCATTAGGACTGTCTTCGCCTTAGCCGCAATTAACGGTCAGCGTGTGCTACAGGCCGATTTTCCTAACGCATACCTGAGCGCGGTGCTGAATGAGAAAATTTACGTAATACAACCAAAAGGCCTGGAGGATCCAGAGAGCCGGACCATATATGCCTCCTGAAGAAATCTCTTTACGGGACTTCAATCAGCAAAGAATGTGGCACCAGATGCTGAGGGAAACTGTCGCAATAAACGTATTTGGATCGAAAATACGGGCTCCTCTGTTTATTGCATCGACCATTACCTGTTTTTCAGGACAAAGCAAGGACATAAGGAACTACTCACCATTTACGTTGACGACATATTTGCCACGAGTAGTGTCGGAGCCGATAGCTCTGAAGCGCAACTGGATGAGCTGGCTCGGACGTACGACATCAAGAAATTGGGGGCCGCCACGTTCATGCTAGGCATGGAATGCATCAAGGAGCCAAAAAGAATGAGATCGAGCAGCAGTCATACGCGACAGACATCCTGGAGGAGTCCTCATATGCGAATGCCAAGCCAAGAAGCACTCCCTGGGATCAGCACCTCCCTGAACTCGAAGAACCACTAGACAAGGCAGGTGTAGGCATATACAGGCGAGTAGTTGGGCAGATTATGTACCTCAATACCATGACCAGGCCGGACCTGGTATTCATGGCCAGCAGACTAGCTTCAGGATTCCAGAAACCAACCAAAGGGCAATGGGAAAGAATGAAGCGAGCCCTATGTTACCTGAATGGTACCAGGAATGCCCACATCGAGTACAAGAAGTCAAGAGAACCCCAAATGCCGGAGGCTTTCGTAGACACTTCATATGGCGTGGACAAGGTTAGATGCAAGAGCATAATGGGGTACGTCATTTGCCTTGGGGGTGGGCCAATCCTCTGGAGGAGGCATCTGCAGCCTACAGTTGCAGTTTCCGAGAATTACGAACTCGGAGAGGATATGCTCAGCATCGTTTAAGTATTTTCATGCTAACAATGCCGTCTCCGAAAATACGGAAAGAAACGAGGAGCCTTCAAAAAATCAACAGAAAAAGCCGAGGAAGTCGAGGCAAGAGGCTCTGTCATTCGGGGGAGAAAGATTCGGATTGTCCCCACAAAGGAGCAAATGAATAATACTCTCTGAAAGTGCCTGGGAATACTTCATCACCACGTCTACAACGAGTGTATAGACCTAGATAATAGGGTGGGGGGATTCACGGAATCAGTGTGGCAGAAATTCACAGAGTCCGCGAATTATTATGCAAAAAGGTAAATTATGCGGAGGAAAACCCGTGGAAAGATGAACTTCCCACACACTCCAAACAACAAGCTGTGGCAGAATGTTTTCGAGCCAAGAAAGCCACGCTTTCAAATTATATGGCCGGAAACAACTGTGGTTACGATATGAAACCTCGATCTCGTTACAAATCGAGGCAAGAGACCGTTCCGTGGGAACCTTATCGCTTCGAAGATCAGCGCACCTACGATCGTGCCAAGCACAAAGGAAAGGGTGATTTTACCCTATGCACGAAAGGAAATGAAGCTGAAAATTCGTGGAAAGGTACCAAAGGAGTTTCGGGGGCGGATCGATAAGAAAATGATCCAAACAGAATTGAAACTCACGCGAACTTGTCTTGGATACCCTGGTGCGAGTTCATTCAGATTGAAATTCCTCAAACTGAGATACACGAAGGTAAGGAAGAAGGAGCAATTCGCTCCCTCCATCCAAGCGTACCCAAATTTCAAACTTGGTACAATTCATCCGGTTCTTGTATAGATATGGGCTCTTTTTTGGTCCCTTGAGCGAGATTCTCGTTTAGGCAGACAATTTGAAATCTGAGATGGGCGGTTTGAACTACAAAAAATCTATACCTACACGGATGCCAAAGTCTGAAAAGGCGTTTCTTACGAGCTCTGGAACGTGTGAGAAACCGGATTAACAACCTGCACAGCAAGGTCGCATCCTGGCTCGTTCACACGTTCCGTCTCATTCTTCTGCCAACATTTGAAACTTCCAAGGTGCTCACGGAATCTTTCCTGCGGAGCACGTCGGTGTCGGGGAATGCAATGTTGGTCTCTTTCTTCCTTCAAATACAAACTCAAATCACAGGCCCAGAAGTTCAAGGATGTGATTGGGAGGATTGACAACGAGGTCTACACGTCCAAGACATGCGGAAGATGTGGGACACTATCAATCAGAGCCTCGGGGGAGCCTAAATCTTTACCTGCAACGCTTGCGGACTGAGAGCCACGCGAGATCTTCATGTGGCACGCAACATTTTATTACGAAACCTTCCCTTCATCGTCGAAGGATAGGATAGTAATATCTTTTTGCGGGTTCCTTAGGTTCCTTAGACCCGGTTAGACGGTGGTAGAGTAGAGTTGTGTAGAATTTGCCTGTAAAGTTCCACCCAAAAGAAGGAGCAATCAGACTCGTCATTATACAAGAGGTGCTAGTGATGATTCATTTTAGTTTATATAATGGATACATAGTTTTATACTCCGCTTGACAAAATGTAAAAGACTGCGCAATAGTAAAATTAAATTAAACTAAAAATAGCAAGCGCAGTTGACCGGGTACTGAAGGAGAAAAATTAATTTATAGCAAATTCCATTCAATAGAATCCACAAAAATACCCCCAGTAGATGGCACACGGTCAAAGCAGACCGTTATATAAGGCTGCATAAATGCCTCATTTACTTCAATAACTCCATTAAAATCAATGGCACCATCTTGCCAATCTTGATCATCATACCACATGAATGTGGCATCATCATCGACGCAGTCAATTGAGTTCAGAGCTAAGTGCACAGCAAGCCCTAAATCACCTTCCGGAACAGGGCCATCTCTCTTGAGATTCATGCTGGCACCATACGTTCCTGGGACATTATTCCATGTCACTGTGAAGCTGAGCCACTCGGATGAAATTAAATGGGTGAGAACTGCAGCCTCCCCATCGTACACAATTTCCGGGCCATCAAATCGAACAGCCCTCTCCTAGAATTGGTTGTTTTAAGAAACGTAAATTCGGGAGGAGGAGTAAGTCATTGTGGCAGGGTCGGGGGGTGTAATTTAGTACTCAGCAGAAAAACAATGCAACGCAACATGGAAACATGGAAACATCACTCACCCCGACAAATGCGCCATCATCTATGTTGTAGAAAGTAATATCCGGTCCTCCCCTGTCATAATTTTCCATCCTTAGAGTGGGAATCGGGTTGCACTCATCACCGTAACAGAACCGAACTTGTAGTCCCCCTGGAGTTGGACCAGCCACAATATCAAGTGACTGGATCTTAAGAGCAGCAGACAGGGGAACTGATAGAAAGCATAGAGTAAGAGTGTGAGGGCCATTGAGCATTTCATCCGTAACAGTAAATGATTTGAGGGCAGGGATTCTCGAAAATTCCTGGAGCACTCCGCCTACAACAAAATTTTCCACTTGGTGCTCAAACAGCTGCGCTGCTTCATCATTGCAATCTGTATTATCCAAAGTCATGCTGTAGGCAAAGTTAAAGGGTTCAGGCAGCCCAGCCATAGTCAATACCACATGGTGTGTACCTGCCGCAGTGAATTGAACGGTGTAGGACAACCATTCAGAACTTACGATGTGTTGCAGCCACCCGATTGTTTGACCAGGTAAAACATCAACACTTATTTCAGGGGATGGAAAATGACTTTGTATAACATTCTCCATTGACAATTCTTTCATTGCAACATTGTGCCAGCAAATGCCCTCACCCCAGTACCTAACTGCTACAACATCATGTTTGGCTGCTTGTATGACACCAGGAACGACTACTGGAGTACCAAAGTATGGCGCTGTGGTAGGAAGTCCGCCAATGCTCAGAAAGAACGCATCTATTATCATGCCGTCTGGAACTCGGTCAAGGCAAATTGTAAGGACAAGTACACCAAGATCATTGATAGAAAAAATAATCTTCTGATCTGCAACATAGAGTTCAGGAGTTTCAGGAGTGCCAATACCTCCTAAAGACTCATCGTTTAGCACCCAGGCCGGGTCTGCAGTACAGTTATCATTATCAATTACAATATGTATGAAGCCCTGCGAGGCCTCAGCAGCTGCTGCGCTGACATACATGTACAAACCAACAGTATAACTTCCTGCCTCCTCAAGGTTCACAGTGTAAGACAGCGATCCATCAGACTCTGCCGAATAGCCTAATCCCTGACCAACCACCACAAGGTCATCTCTACGGGTAATGGAAGAAGAAGAATCAATCACAACTTCTTCATCTCTACGGGTAATGGAAGAATCAACAACATCAAGGTACTCCGTCGCCAAGGTCCCTGGCACTGGCAGGGGAACATATTGAGATGATTGACTTACACTGGATTGAATTGTAATAATGCTAATCAAACTCAATCTAATGCCTGTACCCCCCAAAACGCAGATAATTACGTTATTCTGACCTAATGCAGAAAACGCTGCAGTTTCTGTGGAAACCAGTGACTTATAATCACCTCCACTCGCACCCTGGGCTTCTATCCTTCCTAGCATTCCTTCTGCAGAGTTGCAATCATGATCATTAAGCTTAAAGCCAAGTGAGATCCCAGCTTCCCCACCCCAAGTAGCCCTTACAGAGGTCTTAAAGTCTCCCACTTCCTGGGACTCAACTGTATACGACAACCAATCCCCAGCTTTCAACCGAGCCACATCATATTTACTGCCGTGGGCATCAGCTGACAAGTATACACCCACTGCTGCATCTCTACGAGCATCATTCATGGCATGTGGAATGTATGTTACCCCATTTAACAACGTGGAAGGATTGACCATGTCTGGGTCAGGTAAAGCGTAGTATCCCACATTGAGGCCCCCCTCGTCAAATTTTTCAGGGTCAATAACACCAGGAAAAATCAATGCAGCACCATTATAGGGTTTACGATGAGGCATGGGACAAGTTCCATGCCTCAGGACAGCAGGTGTGCTTAAAGGGCCAAAGCCACCATTGACAAGAAACAGTGTTGCCATACCGGTATCAGCGTGGCTGTAAACATGGCAGTGCATAAATACACTCCCACTATAGCGATCCAGCAATGTACGAACCAGTGCAACATCTGATGAGACACTGACGGTGTCTACCCAGTCCCCCTTGCGATTGTATCCGGGAGTCTCAGGAAGATTAGCTGGGTCCTGTTGGTACTGCATGTGGTGGACATGGACATGGAGTGGGTGCACATCTGTGTGTATTATGGCCCATTCTACTACCTGACCTTCTTGATAGTCATCCCTGATGTAGACAGTCGGGTCAAAGAGGACCCCGTTGATCCCCTCCCGTAAACTAATCTGTTCTGTTTCGGGTTTCATGTTGTCCGGAATATCAAATAGATCCATGAGATAATACGGGCGACATGGTCTCCATTCTGGTAGTGCTCCATCATTTCCACCGTCAACTCCCAGTACTCGCAGCTTTCCCACCGTAAACTCTACAGTGTTTTTCAAAACCGTTACGTCAAAGTCGTAGGCATTTCCTTTCGCAGGGCACTTAATAACCACATCAGCTCGACTGGAGATGGTAAGGTGGAGGCCAGGATAACCTGGGTTCAACATTCGAGGTACCGTTTCTAAGTAGACACCATCCTTAGCAAGTATACCAATATCACAGCCATGGTCAGGATTTTTACCAAAGAAGTTAAAGACGACGCTTTGGTCATTACCCTGGAATAGGATATTGACACGAGTCCAAACCCCGGGGTTAATGTCCAAGGTGAGGGACTTAGAGTCACATCCATTGACTAAAAAGAACGTTTTATCAGCAGTTGTTTCCCATACTGGATCAAGTGATTCACCTCTAGCAAAGTTAAGCATTTCAGTTGAAACCTCCTGCAGAAAGAGGTTTGCTGTTTGTAGATTGGCTATCTCCGTTGGCATATCAAATTCAATTCCCCCCTCATGAAGTGCATAATCGATTATTAGCAATGCCGCCGCCCCACCTCCAGCCTGCAAGGTCACAGCTCCATGGTGATGAGCATGATACCTTTAAAAAGAAAAGAATATATATATATATAAGTAGTCCAGTCCATATATGTGTAAACATCAATTTATAATAAACAACACAAAGGCTTACCAGTGCGTTCCTGCAGCATGGTCACATGGCACAACATAGGTGTAAATATATTCCTCCCCGGGAGACACTTCTACCAATACGCTATCACCTGGGGCTTCGCTAGAGATGTGCAGCCCATGAAGATGCAAGTTGGTAATGTGAGGGTCTTTAAAGGTATTGAGAAAAGTAGATTTAGACGGGAACCAGTCATTCCATGCCTCCATGTTATTCTTCAGGGTTACTCGGTACGTCTCACAAGCCTTTAACCTCATCACAGGGCCTGGCAAAATACCATTGTAAACTCGTGTCCTTACAGTTCCATATTCCGTTTCATAATTTCCGACATCCATGGTGACAGTTGTCTCGTAGACCCCATCCTCAGCCTTTGTCCATTCCAGCTCAGGGAGATTATAGGGGTCGTGGCAGATCTCCACTACAGGACTTTCAGGCTTTACTTTTGGGGGTTCAGTTGGAGGGGGTGTAGGTGTAGGTGTCCCACAGTCATCCCCTTCGCAGATCTGCCCCATACGAATAATTCGGCTAACGGGAGAATTTGCGCAAGCGAAGTACATATAGCCAGTACGAGGGTCGACGGAGAAGTCCACGAAACCACTGTATCTAATCAACAAATGGGGGCTGACATCAGGTAGTATTGCCTGAATTTCTTCATTCGACATCCCTGCCACTCCATTCTCAGGCCAGAATTCTACAGGTGGATGATCATCCTGTAAAGAAGAGAATGTAAATAATAATAACATAGCATACATACACTATCTTTATACTTCTCAAGGAATATGCAGCATGCGGGGGTGGGTGGGAGTGGAGAAGGGTTACATGGACTCATTGTTCATCCTTACCGCGGGCCAGTACCATGTACACATCTGGGTATGATCAGTGAAAAAAAGAGCACCATTGTATTTTGCACCCAAGCCGTCGCCCTGATTCAAGAATACACCAGTTATAGACCCCTTTCCCAATTGGCAACCGTAAGGAGTAACACGAGGGTCATTTTGGAAAAAACGGTACTCGTAGAATGGTGGGACCCAGTTTGCGTCAGCTCCAGCTGCTCCTTTACCCTGGCTGACGGCAGTGTGTACCCCATCACATATTGCAAGATTTGGATTAGCTGCAAAGTACTCCGCGTTTTGTTTTGAATCTGCAAGATAATAGTTTCGTTCACGGTCCTCAGGGGGTTGGTATGGATAAGGACGGACTCCCTCCATGCAGGGCCATGCTCCATGCTGTATTGGGCCCCCCTGGCCAACGTTATCAAACCGGTAAAGGCGTTCAGTTTGAGCCCCAAGACCCACTCCCACATCTCCAACATACATTGTGTAATCATCCAATATATGATGACGAAAAGGATTCCGTAGACCCTTAGCAAGCGTTTCATATCTGCCTGTGTTCTCAAGATCCACTCCAGTGCGCGCGTCTTCTAGTGATATGGCTAGGACCTTACCGTACATGAAGAACGCATCATCTTCACGCATTGCATTCCAACTGCCCTGGGGAAAGCCTAGAGCTGGGTCGAAACAAGCATTGTCGAAAGGCTTTCCTTCATCCATCATCGTATACGCGGAATGATCACCAGCTGTTAGCGACAGACGGCCATCTGGCATGAACTGCAAGTTACCCACTCCATGGGTACTAGACCCACCACAAAGTGAGGTCATAATGTTGCCATCTTTAACTATTGTCTTTGCATCCAGATTGACTGTAAATCGAGCCAATCGGCCAAAATGTTCACAAAATTGTCCACCTATTGGCCCGCTACCCGTTGGCCCCCAGTTCCCTGGACCTTCTGCTGAACCCATTCCAAGGTCAGGACACTGGCATTGTGGACCCCAAGTATCTGGTCTACTTGCAAAGAAATCATTCTGCGGATAACGTGGCTGCGCTACTTCTTTTGGATTTACAGTGTAGTATAGGTAAACAAAAGGAACTTCAGGAAAGTCCGGATCGAAAGCAAATGATGTCAGTCCATGGTCATCAGAAATGTAGACTTCTCCTTCCTGCAACCAGTATGCCCCCCCTTGATGCAAGTCAACTTGAGCGATGTAGTCATCTTTGTCAGATTCAATACTTTCGTATATCCTAAAATAACCTTGTTTGAATGTTACACCCACATGCATCGACTTTACGGAAAATTTCATTTGAGTAGGCCAAAAATCTCCATATTCAGCTTTTCGCCACTCCCACACATTTACCAGACCTAAATCAGCATCCAACTAGATTGAGATTAGAGCCACCTTAAGAATATGAAATAAAGTAAAAAATCTACTTCTACGATGATATGCGGAATTGATGACTCACAAGCTCGGGTGTTTCTCCAACCAGATCATTCTCAAAACCGATATACTCTTGTGCCGCTACTATTGCAGCAAAGGATACGAAATACCACACGGTGAACCACCTCGCCAACATCCTTAATAAAATCAGCACTCGAAATAGAGTGTAGATCTAACTAGGGTAGAAGGCACGCACTATGATGCTCTGTGCCACCCCCTCCCTCTCTATATTCCAGTAGTCGCTAAAACTCCTAGATATGTTACCGTTGGGGAGCCGTCAAATATCCTGCAATAACGGTGAAGACCATCAATAAGAAGACAGTTGTTAGATGCAATAAATTCAAGTACAATAACAATCCTAGACCAATCAATGTCACATGGCATGGCAACGCACCATTATTCTCAAGCACACTCAACTAAAACTATTATATTATTCCCGACCAGTGACCCTCAAAACACAAGAACTACCGAACATAACGTTCAGGTACATCAAAAAATAATAACATACATGATATTCGTTAGCATCAATAACAACAAATCGAGTAGCAGGAAAACTGCCCTTGAAAATGCATCCATTGATCCCATTCAGTTGCAACTTCACAGACCCACAGAAAAAAGCATCTCTCTATAGAACAACCATACTATTATTCCCATGTTGTGTACTAATGCACAATCAAACAACCCTGTTTTGCAAGAACAAAACACACACAGCCCCACAGCAACCAGACTCAACCCCCAAACCTCCATCATTTTGACCCATCATTCATCACTACTCTCTTTTCTTTTCCTATTTCCTACCCCAAGCAGCCAGCAAACCTTTCCGTCATTACGCATAACCACCACGCAACTCGCACTTTTACTATCTATTGCATTGCTCTCTATCCGAGCCTTAACACCCATCAATCTCCCTTCGCCGTTAATCGCTGTTTGGCTACGTAACGGTTCTCACCACGTTCTGCGTACCCACACTAACAACTGTTAATTTAACCAAATTCACACTTCTCCTTCTCTTCACCTGTAGCAGCTCCAAGTCAACCTATGCCTCGCATCCGCTGCAATTAATTAATTAATACTCATTGTACAAACCCCACATGATTGCCAGAAATTATTCGCGGGAAAACAAAGGATCCATGGAGTACCCCCCCATGTTTTTTGAAGTTCGATTTTCTGTCAAATTCCTTTTTTTAATATTTGGCTACTTGATCCCGTTCTTAGAGCGTTCCGGTTCGGGATTTCAAGGCGGTAAATGGTGTCATAGAGGTGTAGAGTTAAGGTAGATTCCGAGGAAAGAAAAGGAAGAAGGGGAAGAGAATATGCTGTTCCGTCAAAGTGGTATTTTAAATTTAAATTGGACTTTTCAATTCAAATTTCAAATACATACCACCGAAATGATAGTTTTATGTTCTAACAATCTTTCAAAAATCCAAAAATGCTGCGAAAAAATAAAAATGTTTTTTCGCAGCATAATTTTTCAAATTTCATATTTGAATTTACTTAGAAAGAACCCTTCACCTCTTGGGTATGCAGCCAGGTCAGGGGGTTCGGGCACGAAGTATCATTCAAGGGAAATGAGAATAACTCGATAATTCAACCCCAGCTCGAGCCGAATGGAGGAGTTAAGTTGGGGTTAATGGTTCAATCGCAAAAGATGTTTCTTTTTAATTTGAATCTACGATTGATTTCGAAAACCAATCAAATCAATGATTTTTCTTTCATGTGATGCGTCTTTTAGATATCATTAGTTAGTTCGGAGTGTTAGTGAAAAGGACTTTAAGGGAACTCCTGCGTACTTACTGCTACAGTATTGCGACAATATGGCGAAGAAGTACACGTACAATTGCGAGCATGGGAAAAGAAAATCCAACTGTAGAGTGTGTAACAAAAAAGCTTTTTGTACACACGACAAACGAAAAAGCGATTGTAGAGAGTGTGGTGGGAAGAGGCTGTGCAAAGGCCCTGAGTGTGGGACACATGGCAACCGGATGTACAAAGGACACTGCTTACGTTGCTTTGTCCATTTGTTCCCGGGTGAAAAAATGCACGGAATTATATTACGAAGGAGACCACTGTGGGAAATCATATTAAAGAAACGTTTCCCGACGTGGACTGGGTGGTGGACAAGCGGGTTAAAGATGGGTGCTCCTTGAGAAGGCCCGACCTGTTCTTGGACATGGGCAGTCACGTAGTGATTGTTGAGGTTGATGAAAATCAACACAACACGTATGACTACACGTGCGAGAACAGGCGGCTGATGGAGCTCTCGAAGGATGTGAG